>OBZH01001178.1_pt1 | contig 18144 bp, 14 predicted proteins | sample 1476881 | NCBI WGS metagenome assembly OBZH01 (sample SAMEA2580230, study PRJEB22360) | human gut metagenome | biome: human gut; feature: human-associated habitat; material: faeces | place: Denmark | collected 2008/2010 | reverse complement strand
GGCGGATTCCTTTGGAATCCGCCCCCACTTTTGTTCCCCATCTCAAGCAAATAAGGAGATATCAATACGCTCAATCCTTATTGCTGGTATTAACTCTAAGCTACGTTCCTGGAAGGGAATATAAACGAACCTGGAAGTAGCCTCTACGTTTGGTAAAGACTGCAGATCAAAACGGTTCCTGAACGATTTCTCTATTTTTCCCAAGAAGTTTCTGGAAGCTAAAAGCGCTGGTAGTGGCAATAAAATGTAAGTTATTGTTTGTTAACTTAGTGATCTGCAGGTGGCACTAGGCGACTAACCCAAGCGACTATCTGGTCACGTAGAAAATCAACTTTTTCCGCATTCGCGAAACTGCCATCAGGTTTGCGGTAGTTGGCAGGAAGCTGTCCGTAAAGGCTGAGCTTTTCTAGGAACAGTAATTCGCAATTGGGAGGTAGCAGCGCTTGAGGATCCTCAATTAGGGGCGCAAACCACTGGGAAGCCAAGGTTTGGGGGTCTACTACAAATAAAGCTGGGAGCGCAATATCGTGCAGTAACTTCTCGGTGTCGACCATGGTTAGTTCCGCCAGGGTACGTTTGCCGATTACAAAATAAGGCCGACCCTCACCTTGGTCATTAGGAATCCGAGTATGCCCTACCCGTTCTAATTCAGCTAGTTGGGAGGAAGAGAACACGTCCTCCCAAGGAACCTCGGCGGGGCCAAGAATCGGGGCGGTTAATACTAACGCCTGTACCTTATCTGGCACGGCGCGTAACGCTACCAAGGCACCCGACCCATCTGCATGCAGCACCTGTTGGTCAAAACCGCGTTCAGACAGCCAGCCGCAAGCTGCCTTTAGATCCTCGATCTGATTCTCCAAACTGATCACGTCATCGGAGCTATTTCCGCAGCCCGAAAAATCTAATTGCAAAGTGCTATACCCAGCAGCGCGATAGGATTTTGCGAAGGCATCAAACCATCCTAACCCGTGCCGATCAAGCAAAAACGAATGCGCGAAAATCACTGCGCGGTTACTGGCGTCCACTGGAACTACCAAGTCGGCCGCCAAAGTTACCCCCCGAGAAGTGGGGATGCTGATTTCACTCATATATCCACCGTAAACGGTGAGGCATAAAAAATGTTGTGAAAAAATACAAAAAAGACTTAAGGGAAGCTTTTGCTATTTCCGCATAAGATCGTGATAGATCCGTGAGATAGAATAGCTAACAGTTGGGCTAATCGACGTGAAAGGTGTTGACCGTGGGGAAAAAACTGTTGACCGTCCTCGGTATTGGTGCTGGTATTGCGCTAGTTCGCCGCGAAATTCGTGATAATCCTGAGGGTGGGGTAGCTAAAACCGTTAACGCGGTGACTTCCAATCCCCAGGTACGCCGGGCAGGAGATGCCACCAAGCAAAAAGCTTCCGAGATTTTTCGCCGTCAAGGGGAAGCTGTTACCGACAAGATTGCGGATGCGGTCAAAGAACGAATCTTTGGAGTAACGCCGGCCAGTAAATCGGAACCGGAATTTGTAGATGTAGAGATTGAGGAAATAACCGTTGAAGGACCGGATTCCCGACTCTAAAATGACTGACTCAGTTGTTAATAGTGCAGATACTGATTCAGGTAAAGTATCTGCAGTTTCCAAAAAACAACTGCGGCGGTGGCGCAAATACCTCGCGGAAGAACGTCTAGAGGCTGATACTTACCGCTACCTAGCACGGCGGCGGAGCGGAGATGAACGGGAAGTTCTCCAAGAATTATCAATCGCCGAAGAACGCCACGAGCAGTATTGGTTAAACCTATTAGGGGAGGACGCGCTTCCTACCCCCCGGGCAAGCATGCGTTCGCGCCTCCTCAATTTTTTCACTCGGATTTTCGGAACCATCTTTATGTTGGCGATGATGCAGCGGGCAGAGCAGCGTCACGACTATGAGGCTGACCTGGATGTTCCCAAGGAAATGGTCGCGGATGAAAAAATTCATTCCGAGGTGGTGCGAGGCTTAGCAGCCCGCCAGCGTGCCACAATTTCGGGTAGTTTCCGAGCAGCGGTTTTCGGCGTCAACGATGGCTTGGTGTCTACCTGTGCCCTCATTTTGGGTATTTTTGGTACTGGAGTTTCTAAAACCACCATTATCGCTACTGGTTTGGCCGGATTGCTTTCGGGAGCGTTGTCCATGGGGGCAGGGGAGTACGTTTCGGTACGCTCCCAAACTGAACTTTTGGCTTCTTCTTCACCCGACCCTGAGTCCGAGCACGCCATCGATAAATTGAATATGAATGAAAACGAATTGGCTTTAGTATTTCGGGCACGGGGAGACGATGCCGAAACTGCAGACCGGAAGGCTGCCGCCGCTTTTTCCAAGATTAGAAAAGGTGGACATGCCTATTTAGAGTCGAATAGTCAGGAATATGAAGAAATCGGTACCGGTATGAAAGCGGCGATTTCTTCATTTACTTTTTTCGCTATCGGAGCGTTCATTCCGCTTTTCCCGTTTTTGCTGCCAATCTCGCCCCTACAAGGTGCGGTAGTGGCCGTGATTTTAGTAGGTTTGGCGCTAGTGATCGTGGGCGGAATTGTGGGGCTATTGTCGGGAGTAAATCCGGCTCCGAAAGCGCTGCGACAACTCTTGATTGGGTATGGAGCCGCGGGAGCCACCTATCTGTTGGGGTTAGGGATCGGCGCCCAGCTCTAAGCAGCTTAAATCCCGCTGTCGGTAGCTGGACTGTTAGCCGAATTCTCCCGGGAGTCGGGATCTTCAGGATGTCCGTTCCCCTCACTGCTCAAGTCATCGGCACCTGTAGTTTTTCGAGCGTTATTTTTATCGCGCCACCGTAAAATCTGCCGAAGCTGACGGGGAGTGAGGGTGATCCTAATGTCCGGAGCCTCGGGAAGTACCCAGCCTCGCCACTGAGATAAGAGCACGAACACCAGGGCGGTAATAATTGAAAGCGCCATTCCTAGTACTGGCATCCCCAGTTTAAAGAAGACCACCATGATTACTGCGGAGGTCGCAGCAGGCGTGGCATAAAGGTTAGCTCCCCCAAAAATCTTGGGGATTTTTCCCACCATCACATCCCGGATGATGCTGCCGCCTACGGCCGTGGTTAGTCCCATCATTAGTGCGGGTAATATTCCAAGTCCAAGGGCGAGAGTTTTTTGAGCGCCGGTGGCCGCCCAGCATCCGAGGCAGAGAGCATCGGCTACCGTTATCAGCCGGTTTGTCCATTTTGCTTCTAGACGCCAAAAGAATGCCACGGTCGCCCCCAGGAGGGCTCCCCCTAGATAAAAAGGGTCGGTGAATGCCACCGGAATTTGTTGTAGCAGTACGTCCCGAGTCATCCCACCCCCTAGTGCGGAGATAACCGCGAGGGTAGCGAATCCGACCGCATCGAAATGGCGTTCCCGCGCAAGTTTTGCTCCAATTATCGCGGCACAAAACACTCCGGTCACATCAACTGCCCGGAATGCGAGCTCGAGAACTTCCGGGCCAAAAGAACTTGTGGGCATACCTATATTTTTGTCTTTTTCTCCCTAGTTTTTCCACTCATGGATTTATCGCCGCACTGGCTCTCCCCATCTTGAGGTACGCAAATAAGCAGGAGGGGCTTTTACCGGAGTTTAGGCAGGCCGGCGAGCAGGCGCGATGGCTATGGGAAAGAGTGTGCGCGGAAGGCTTATTACCGCAGCGGGAGATTTTATCCGAGCAGGCACGGTGGGAGCGTAGGGGTGGGTTTTATCCGAGTAGGTGCGGTGGGCATAAGAATTCGGGAAACGGCGCTACGTTTTCCGAATTCTTGGGCAGGAGGGAAAACCCACCCCTACGTGCCGAAATAACCGGAGTGTTTTTACCGAGCCAGACCCAAATCCGGATCGGGATTGATTATGGCATCGATTTTGCGCTTGGAAGGTAGTCCCGCCAACAGTAATACCCCAGCTAAGGACAAGATGGTATAGAACCAGAATAGGCGAGAAAATCCTTCGTTTAACCCCATCTGGAATGCGGTCTCGATCTGTTCGCGGTGGGATTCAATATCTTGCAGATACTTAGCTCGCATCTGTTCCACACTTGGAGGCACCGTTTCCATCTGGGCTTTTATCTTCGCTTCTTGTTGATCAAACATATAGTTCGCGATGTCTTTACTGCGATCTACTATGTTGGTGACGTCAGCGGTTTTGACCTTATCTTGGACAGAAGCCGGCATATCGGACATCTTGAAACCCATAGCCGCTTTCGTCTTGGGGGCAGTCGCTTTGGGAGCGGGTTTTTGCTCCCGGGTATTTGTCTGCGCGTTAGAGGGCATGGTCTGCTTCTCCGCTTGCCCTGCGGGCATCTTTCCGCCAGCTTCGGGTGCCTCCGCGGTCATAGCGGGCATCGCCGACATTTCCATAGGGGGCATTGCGTCCATGACTTTACCGGAAAGTCCTCCCATCGCGGTGGCGAGTAACCCTACTAAGATCGCGGGAGCCAAAGTGGTGCCCAGTGAGCGAATCAAAGACAGTGTTGCTTGTCCGGAATTAGCATCAGACTCGGGAATCAAATGCAAGATTAGGTAGGTTAGCGGTGCGCCCATCAAGAAACCTAGCCCTAAGCCCATCACAAATATCGAGAGCGAAGTTGATATTATCCCTGGGTGAGGGCTTGCCCAGAAGATTAGCATTATGCCCGCAATGGTGGAGATGGCAGTGCCTACTCCCAGGATTCGCCGCGGCCCGAAACGGTCGGTTAAACGTCCGCTGATGGGAGATCCGATTGCCGAGCCAACTCCGATAATGATGGTGGGATAGCCGCCGGCTCCCGAGGGTAGACGTAAACAATTCTCTGCAAACTGAGGTATAAACATTACCGTCATCATCAAGATGCCAGCAACGGCGCCCATTAGCAGGGTCGATCCCACATTTATGTTTCCGAAGTATTTGAAATTGATTATTGGGTCGGCTACCCGGTGTTCAATAACCCAAAAGAGGGGCATCAGGATTAAGAAGATGACTAACGCTACCCAAACGTTGCGGTCTTTGAGGGACTCGCCAATCTGGGTGAAATCCAGGTTTTGGAATGCCCATAGTATCGAGGTTGTCATTACTACTAGAACTAATATCCCTGGTAAATCAAGTCTGCGGGAGGAATCTTGGGTTTCCTTTGGTAATGCCCAAATCCCCAGTCCTACAACAACTATGGCAATGGGAACGTTAATATAGAAAATCCATTGCCAATTTTCTTGACCGGCAATATCGAGAATTAGGGAACCTGCAGAGGCGCCAAATACTGAGGCAACGCCGTAAACCATCCCTACCAGCCCTAGAGCCATACCGCGCTTGGGTGGAGGAACGATAGTGCCTACTGCCGCGGTGGCAACTGGTACCATGCCGCCACCTCCAATAGCTTGAATAGCTCGTGAAGCCAGCAGCAACCCTAGGGAAGAGAAATCTTGCGCCAGTCCGCACCCTAAAGAGCCAAGCCCAAATAACCCAATTGCCAGCACGTACACCGGTTTACGTCCAATAATGTCCGCGATTTTTCCGATAACTGGAATCGCTGCCGCATAGGCAAGGGTGTAAATTGTGAAAACCCACACCCCGACCTTATCGTCAATGCCTAATCCGTTTTGAATAACGGTACGAGCCGGATTTACGATGCCCATATCGAGGGCTCCCATACCAATTCCCGCTAAGTAGAGGACGAGGACGAGTTTCCACCTTTTAGGAGCGGTAAAGTCGGTATTGGTTAGCTCGGAGTCGCTTTTTTCTTTTCTCTGTTCTACTTTTTCGGGTTTCGGGGTTTTTAGCTCGCTGCTCATAATAATCCTTGATGTTTAGTTTTGGTTTCTAACGTTTTAGAACTCTTGATGTGGGGAAGTGTCTAGAGAATCTAAAAACTGACCTAGCATTTCGCTAAACGTAGCCAGTTCGTTTTCGCTGCGATCGGCAAATAATCCCTTTAGCCCTGCCTCCATGGGGGCAGTAAAATCGTGCCCAATTTTTCCGCCTAGCTCAGAGATGCGCAGTATAGTTTTACGGCGGTCGCTATCGCTGGTTTCGCGATTTACGTATCCAGAATCGACTAGCCGATCAGTCAAATAGCTGACTGCCGCTCGGGTAATTTGTAGCTTTTGCGCTAGTTGCGAGGGGGAGAGAGGCTGTTCGGATAGTTCTGCTTGCCAGATTTGCAAGAGAGCCTCTCCATCTTTTCCGTGCAGCCCTACTTTTGATGAATACCGATTGGTTAGGTCATTTGCTGTGAAAATCAAGCGATGTAACTGGTAGAGGAGTTTCTCTAGGTGTTGTTTGCGTTTGATTTCCGGCTTAGCTTCTTCAGTCATGTAGTTAAGTATATTAATGGTTAAGAAACTTAAGCAAATTGTTTTGTGGTTAGCCTCCCGTGACCCCCGTCCGTTTCGCCCTCCCGGTGCATTATTGCCCTCCCGATTGAGGGAATCTCCGGTTATTTGGTGAGTCTTTGCTCAGTTGGGAGGGTGATTTTGTCTATTGAGGGCGTTTTTGTCTTGAGAGGACGCAACGGCTGGCCTATGTCGGTGTGGGCGGAATACAGGAGCGAGCGCAAACACCTATTGATGGCTGGAATCGCCATTGGCAGGAAAGATAACGCAGGGGCAAGTTTTGGCTGAGTGGACGTGACTAGGAACAACAGTTGCAGGGGTGGAATTTATCCGAGTGGGTGCGGTGTGTGCGAGCCGCGGCCGGTAAAAGATACGAGAGCGGCTTGGCTGGGGTGTGTGTTCGCAGGGGTAGATTTTATCCGAGTGGGTGCGGTGGGCATAAGAATTCGGGAAACGCCGCTACGTTTTCCGAATTCTTGGGCAGGAGGAAAAATCTACCCCTGCGAGCCAAATGCTACGAATAATCACGGTAACTTACCGAGACGGGCTCGTACACGTCAGGTAAGAGCGGGAGGAAAAACCGGCTCCTGCGGGTACAGATGTAGCACGCGCGTAACAGCGATTTAACCAGCGGGTATAGAAATTCGCAGGGGAATATTTTATCCGAGTGGGTGCGGTGGGGGTGCGAGTCGCGGCCGGTTAAAGATACGAGAGGGACACGCTACTAAACATTACTTTGAGAATCGGTAACGTTACCTTTTTTGTGGATACTGTACAGTCCTTTTTTATTTAACTTTTTACCTAGCAGGTCATGGGGTCCCCGGAGTGCTTTTACCGAGACAGGCTCGGATGCAACGGGTAGGGCGCGGATGGAAAAGCTTTAGGTAAGTGCGCTATTACCGAAGCACGCTAACCAGCTGGAAGGGGCTGCGCGGGGCAGGATGCCGCCACCGAAGCCATTGTGCGCTTTTCTGTCGGGGTGACCCATAAATGCCACTTGTTTTTTACCGCCACCTGTAAAGCAACATATTGGCATTGAAACCCCTTATTTGGGGGCAGCCAACTGGCAGCATCTTTATCTTTCTTATCTTGATTTGCCGTTCCATCGACCGCCAGTAGATTCAAGGGGTCATTGGCGAAACGTTCGCGAGTCTTTGTATCCCACTTACTAGCTCCAGTTTTCCAGGCATTAGAAAGCGCAACTACGTGGTCAATCTGAATCTTTGATGAAGTTTCGGCACCTTTTTGGAACTGCTGATATTTACCGGTATAAGGCTCAGTGAAAGTCCCAGACAGCACAGTGCAATCATGCGTACCTGGTTTAGTCTTTACTGCTGAAAGGTCACGCCGTAAAATATCATTTCGCGTATCGCAGCCATTATGGTCAATGTCTGCCCAGCGGATACCAAATTCGGAACGGTCATAAGCGCTGGCGCTTTTCCATTGAGCTTCCGGTAACTTCGAGATTGCTTTCACTAAATCAGTCTGCACCGATTCAGCCAAAATCTGATCTGCACTTTTACCCCAATCTGGTAGCTGAACCTTAGGGGCTCCCCTGTGCGAAAGACCAGCTAAATCTGGTCCTAGTCCGGGAACAAAAGCCCATATTAACAAGGCAATTGTAAAAAACGCGACTATCCGGCTTCCCCAGGAAGATTTTTTCCATAACCGTTGCTGTTGGTTTTGCTTACGATACCCCATGCTTCTATTGTGCTTTTTTGGTGATTCGATTTGCTTTAACCTTACCGTGCTGAGGGATATTCGGATTTATTGTCTGCGGTGCAAAATAGATATATGTTCACGCTTTCCCAGGCAGGTGCCCTCGCCCCCGAGCTTCCGGCGACGAGTATTTTGCCGGAGCTGAAAGATGCCCTCGAAACCGTAGGAAAAGTAATTGTTACGGCAGCACCCGGATCTGGGAAAACTACTTTGGTTCCTCCTTTTTGCTGGGCTCTTGAGGACGCGCGGGCAAAAACTAGCGCCGAGGTAGCGGGGGTAATCGTAACCGAACCGCGCCGGGTTGCTGCGCGAGCGGCGGCCAGTTACCTGCAGACATTGCTGCCCAAAAATGAAAATAGATTAGCAGCTCAAGTGGCATTTTCAGTCCGAGGAGAATCTACTCGCAGCCGCGATACCCGCTTAGATTTTGCGACTGCCGGCCTGTTTTTGCGGCGTCTGCTGGCAGATCCGGAAATCTCGGGCATCGGCACCGTGATCATCGATGAGGTGCACGAACGATCATTAGATACCGATGTCTTATTAGCTCTGCTCTGCGAAGTGCGCCAGTTGCGCCCGGAGCTGCGGATAGTGGTGATGTCTGCGACTTTAAATAGCGAGCTTTTCCGGAAGGTTTTAGGCGAGGATACCCCGGTACTTCAGGCAGAGGGAAAACTTTTTCCCCTGCAAGAAGTATTCGCGCCCCCGCCGGTGCAGGTACGGCGTATCAGCGAGCGCGGAACTTCCTGGGAATTTCGCGACTATTTGGCCGACCTGGCGTTAAGTCATCGTATTCAAAGTGATACTTTAATGTTCGCGCCCGCAATCGCGGATGTAGAGGCGATTGCTGCTACATTGCGTTCGCGTGCCAGTCACCCGGAGCTAATCATGCCCCTGCACGGGCAGTTGTCTCCCCGCCAGCAGGTAAAAGTGCTTTCTGAGGGCGCCACTGTAGCTAGCGAGGATGCCCTAGAGCCAGGGGAGGGGCGGATTATTGTGGCCACCTCAGTGGCAGAATCGGCGCTTACTGTTCCCGGGGTTCGACAAGTGATTGACAGCGGCCTGGCGCGGGTGCCCAGCCGGCGTTTGCGCGGAAATGCCGCCGGACTAAGCACCTTGAGTTGCTCGCGAGCCGCGGCAACTCAACGTGCAGGACGCGCCGCGCGGTTGGGACCTGGATATGTGATTCGTGCCTATGACCAGCAAACCTATGCACGTATGGAACCCGATACTCAGCCGGAAATCTTGCGCAGTGATTTGACGCAGACCTATTTGCAGCTGGCGGATTGGGGGCAAACGGATCTGAAAGTTCTGGCGCTGCCGACTCCCCCTCCGCCTGCTGCTTGGCAGCAGGCGGAGAAGGATTTGCAGGCTCTCGGCGCTTTAGATGCTGACTGCCGGATTACTGCTTTTGGGCGCCAGCTGGTGCAAATTCCCGCGCACCCGCGCCTGGCACGTGCCCTGATCTTGGGGGCGCGTCTGGTAGGTGAGCGCCGCGCCGCCCAGGTGGTCGCGGCCTTACAGGCAGATTTGCGCAGTCCAGACGGTGATTTGTGGGCAGCGATTCAGCGTGCGGAACGCCAAGGAGACAAAACTTACCGCAGCGAGCGCAGCCGCTTTGAAAAAATGGCGCGGCGTTATCAAGGTATTGATACTGGTAATGGGGGTTTTGTCTCTTCGCTGTCAGATCGGGGCAAGCAGTTAGGGCAAGGCAACGCGAACAACCAAACTCCAAGTTCACCAGCTAATTTGCAAAAACTTGCAGGTGATTTAAGCGTAGGGGTAGTGGTGGGGATGGCGTTTCCCGACCAAATAGGGCGCCTAACCAGTAATGACGGGGTGTACCAGCTGTCTGGTTCGGGAGCGGCTCGCCTAGACAATGACAGTTCTTTATCCACCAGTAAGTGGTTGGCTATCGCCGAAATCGGGATGCGTAAAGGAGGAAACGATCTAATTCGTCTAGCCGCACCCCTCACCGAGGAGCTGGCTTTAGAACTGGGAAGTCACCTAAAGCAAGAAAAGCATTTTGCAGAATTTCGGGACGGAAAAATCTTTGCTTGGAAGCAACGGTCTCTAGGAGAAATCCCGCTGCAGCGCCAGAAAGCAAAAATCCAGGATCCCGAGCGCGTCCTGGAAGCCGAATACCAGCGGGTGGGGCTAGATTTTCTATCTTGGAATCCTAAAGCCGCTCGCCTGCGTGCCCGCCTGCGCTGGGCGGCGCATTATTTGCCTGCTGTCCCGGCAGTTAGTGACCAGGACTTACACGATAATCCCCGCTTCTGGCAGGTATTGATCAGTTATTTTGCAGATGGAAAAAATGCCGCAAATGCCCCGGTAGCTGCTTGGCTAGACGGTCTGCTGGACCATGAATCACGGCGCAGTTTGACGCGGGAAGCTCCTAGCGAGTTTTTGCTTCCTTCCGGACGGCACACGGCTATCACGTATCTAGATGAGGTAACTAGCGGCCCACCCCGGGTGCAAGCAAAACTACAAGAGTTCTTTGGCCTGCAATCCACGCCGAGGATCCTGGGCGGAAAGGTGAACCTGGCGATGGAGATGCTATCGCCAGCTGGGCGTCCACTGGCGTTAGTTACCGACTTGGATCATTTCTGGGATGAAGTGTATCCGCAGGTGCGTGCGGAAATGCGCGGTAGATACCGCAAGCACCCTTGGCCGGAAGACCCCCGCGCCGCTATCGCGACTGCCGCCACCAACCGCCAGCTCCGTTCCCGTTAGCTAATGGGGTGTTGCGTGTTAGCTGGGGAAAGATTTTACCTCGCGCCCCGAAATCCGGAAAATGCTTTGGCATTTTCACGGATTTAATGCCCGAAGCCTACCCCTCGGCATAAATCTTTCCCCAGCTTCTAGCCCCGCACGCCGTTCCCATTATTAAGGAGGAAGATTACTTTTGTGTCCCACAGTAAGGGCAGGGGATAGATTTTTCCTCCCGCAATAAGGGCGAGGATTACTTTTGTCTCCCGCCCAAAGAACTTGGGTAATACCTGAGGTATTACCCAAGTTCTTACGCCCGCCTAGCCTGATCGACAAAAAGTAATCCTCGCCCTTAGCGTTTTGCGGGAATACCAGCAAGTTCCAGCAGTAAATCAGGTGTATCCGCGCGGAGCTGTTGCGGGGTGGGGGGGCTAGGTTTTATCCGAGTGGGTGCGGTGGGCATAAGAATCCGGTAAATACCTTTGGTACTTACCGGATTCTTGGGCGGGAGGAAAAACCTAGCCCCCCACCCTTACTTGGGCGGGAGACTAAAGTAATCTCCGCCCGCATTGTCGAGACATGAGGAAAAACCTAGCCCCCCACCCTCACTATAAGGTGCAGTCAGGAAAATGATTACGTGCTTTACGAGAGGGCAGCGCCTACTACCTCTTGCGCTTCGGAAATCACTTGATCCACGTGCTCATCACCCTGGAAGGATTCCGCGTAAATCTTGTAGATGTCTTCGGTACCAGAGGGGCGAGCCGCGAACCAGGCATCTTTAGTGACTACTTTCAGCCCGCCGATTTCGGCGTCATTACCAGGGGCGCGCACCAGTTTGTCGGTGATATCCTCCCCGGCTAGTTTCAGGGCAGTCACGTCCTCGGAAGAAAGCTTCTTGAGCTTGGCTTTCTGCTCTGGGGTGGCCGCGGCCTCGAAACGCTTATAACTGGATGCTCCGAAACGTTCCACCTGCTGTTGATGCAGCTGCGAGGGAGAAGAACCAGTGACCGCCAGGATTTCCGAGGCTAGCAGCGCCAAAATAATGCCGTCTTTATCGGTAGTCCACACCGATCCGGCCTTGCGCAAGAAAGAGGCACCGGCCGATTCCTCGCCCCCGAAACCGATAGTTCCGGAAAGTAATCCCGGTACGAAATACTTAAAGCCCACTGGTACTTCCACCAATTTGCGCCCCATATGGGCTACTACCCGGTCAATTAGCGAGGAAGAAACTAAGGTTTTACCAACTCCGCAACCCTCGCCCCACTCCGGGCGGTGCGTGTACAGGTATTCAATCGCCACTGCCAGGTAATGGTTGGGATTCATTAAACCATCTGGGGTAACAATCCCGTGGCGATCCGAATCCGCGTCGTTACCGGTAGCAATATCGAAAGGCGTAATCCCGTCCTCATCAGGAGCCATCTTGTGCCGCAGGGAAGCCATTGCGTTGGGAGAGGAGCAATCCATCCGGATCTTTCCATCCCAATCCAAAGTCATGAAGCTGAAAGCGGGATCCACATCCGGATTAACTACCGTCAGGTTCAGGTCGTGGCGTTCTGCAATCATGCCCCAATAATCGACTGAAGCGCCCCCAAGGGGATCGGCACCAATGCGCACGCCTGCAGAGCGAATCGCATCCAAATCAATTACGCTGGGGAGCGCATCTACATATTCTCGCAGGTAATCATGGGGATGGACGCAGTCAGCGCGAGAAAGATCCGCTAGTGTAGAACGGGGAACATTCCATGTGGATCCCTAAAAATTCGGGTCAGCGGGGCGGCCAATCCAGCCGGTAGCGTCTACATCGGCTGGTCCACCGGTGGGGGGATTGTATTTGAAGCCACCATCGCGGGGAGGGTTGTGGGAAGGGGTGATTACGATCCCGTCTGCCACATCTGCACCCGAGGTGCGTACCTTGCCAGGCGCCCCATTGGCCTGCAAAATCGCTAAGGAAACCGCCGGGGTGGGTACGTAAGAGTTCCGCGAATCAATCCGTACGTCCACTCCGTTAGCTACCAGCACCTCTAGGGCGCTGCGGTGGGCAGGTTCGGAGAGGGCGTGAGTGTCGCGTCCGATAAATAACGGTCCGTTAATTCCCTGATTGCGGCGATACTCTACGATTGCCTGGGTGATAGCTATGATATGAGCTTCGTTAAATGCATGGTCGAAGGCACTGCCCCGGTGTCCCGAGGTGCCGAAACTTACCCGTTGGCTAGGTTCGGTAGGATCTGGCTCCAGGTCATAGTAGGCGGCTAGGAGGTCATCGACATTGATTAAATCTTCTGGTTTGGCTTTCTGCCCGGCTCTTTCAAACATATAGTTAGTCTCTCACTTATTTGGATTTCTGTCTGGAAAAGTCCATAGGTTTCAACCAGGTGGCGGTTCTCTATTAAATTTGGAGTGTGCATCGATTCGATTGGGCTATTCGGCAAGCTATGCAACTGGCAGCCCTTGCCGGTGAGGGCGGGGATGTCCCGGTGGGCGCGCTGGTGCTCGCTCCCCGGGCGGGTGGAACGGGAGCCTTTAATGCTTCCGACGGGGTTATCTTCGAGGACGAGGGCGCGCGAGGGATGAAAGCTATGCGCTCTTCCTCGGGCAAAGCTCAAGGTGATAGCTTTTTCAATGTTCCAGAAGAATCCGAGTTAGAGGATTGGCAAATAATCGGACGCGGCTTTAACCAGCGGGAGGTTTCCCCGTTTGACCCTACTGCTCACGCCGAGATTGTGGCTTTGCGTCAGGCGGCGAGGAGACGCGGAAGCTGGCGGTTGTCAGATACTACTTTGGTAGTGAATTTGGAGCCTTGCACGATGTGTGCCGGGGCAATCGTGAATGCTCGGGTTTCACGGGTAGTGTTCGGCGCTTGGGATGATAAGGCGGGCGCTGCCGGATCTGTCCGGGATGTGCTGCGCGATAGCCGGCTGAATCACCGCGTAGAAGTTATTGGCGGGGTTTTAGAGGACGAGTGCGGCGGGCAGTTAAAAGATTTTTTCACTAGTCGGCGCTAGGGGGAACCCTAGGTTTTAGCCATCTACCGCTGCTTTAGCCCTGAGGTTGCATCCAATTGTCTGTTCCTTTCGCTGGGGACTTCTGTGCACCCTCTGCTCGTGTTTTCTGACTCTAGTTGGGCTGCGTTTAGGTGCTTGCTTTTTGGAATCAACGGGTATTTCCGGCAAACAGGTGGATAACATTCCGGCAAATAGGAAGATAACTTTCCGACAAATAGGTGGATAGGCTAAATGAAAATAGGCTGAACTGCTTAAATGCTTTTACTCTGAACTGGCATTAACTGGCGGAAAGAAAACTAATGAGTCCTTTTGCTAAACCGGAAGCGTACTGTTGTTGCCCTTGAGGGGTGGATAGTCTTTGAGCATCTTGCGGGTTACGCATTTCCCCAAGCTCCACCATTACTGCTGGTACTTTCGCAAAATTTAGGGTGGCGAGGTCGGAGCGGGGGACGGGGTTTGCCCCAAAAATCGTGGAGGGGGTAAGCCCTGCGCCTCTAAGTCCTTCGGAAACTGCCCGTGCCAGCTTCCGGGACGGTTTGCCTTGTGCAGAGTTTAACGGAGGATTGGAAACCATTACGAAGAATCCGTTAGGGGCAGACGACTGGGAACCATTGGCGTGAATAGATAGGAACGCATCGGCGTGTTTCTCGTTCGGGATTTGTCCGCGCCGATCGACACATACCTTATCTGCATGGTCATCTTTTTTGGTTAGATGAACGGTTGCCCCTTTTTCTTGCAGCTCAGCCTGTAGAATCAGGGCAACTTCCCAGTTGGCGGTATGTTCAGGGTATCCGCTGTTAGTCGCGGTTCCGGAGGTATTACAGGCTTTGCTCTCTCCGCGTCCATCAGGGACTTTGTTGGTTAAGTGTTGCCCGTTAGAGTGCCCGGGATCTATTACGATAGTTTTTCCTGCCAGTATCTTTTTAGGTTCTGGACTGGGAGTCGAGGGCGAGGCGGAAGGGAGAGTCGGGCTAGGGGAAACCTTGCCGGTAGCGTTAGGGGTAACGCTGCTAGCGGTTGTGTTTTTTGCAGAGAAATCGTGGTGCTCGGTTGCGGGACTGCAAGCAGTAAGGGTTAAAGTTCCCGCGGTGATAGACGCCAATACTAAGGGCACTAGTTTGTCGAGACTGCCGGGATGATGGAGAAACATGTTCTAACCCTAACCCCATTTTATTAGGTGTTCCGCTAAACGCTAGCTGAGGACGTGCTTTTCAGGCTCTCTTAGGTTTCAACACTTGATTCCAATGATTGACCATCTGGCTTGGGAGAGCTTTAACCGCGCTACGACCACTGCGCGCCCGGAGTGTCAAGGAGGTTTGTCTGCTCCTCTTGTGTCTGGGACTTAAGTCGATTAGAGTAGGCTTTGTAAGGACAATTAAGCTAGTCACGGTAATGCTAGTAGCGGTAATGCTAATAGCCTAGGCATGGCCGGCGATAAGGTCAGCGGAAATCGAAGGAGATACTGACAATGGTAAAACAGCTGCAACACTGGATTAACGGTGAATATGCGCAGGGTAAACCTGCCGGAGAAATTGAAATTGAAGATCCGGCGCTAGGTGAAGTAGTAGCTACTGTTCCCTCCGCATCAAGTGAAGATCTGGATCACGCAGTAGAAATTGCTAAAAAAGCTCAAAAAGAGTGGGCAAAACTCTCACTAGCCAAACGCGTGGACATTATGTTCAAGATGCGGCACCTGGTTTTGGAAAACCAGGACAAGATGGCAAGGCTCATCGTGCAGGAACACGGCAAGAACTACTCGGATGCGATCGGGGAAATCCAGCGCGGCCGGGAAACCCTAGATTACGCCTGTGGAATTAACGCCAATATGAAGGGCGAACATTCCTACCAGATTTCTACCGGCGTTGACATCTTCACCGTGCGGCAACCAGTGGGAGTGGTAGCAGGTATCTGCCCGTTCAACTTCCCCGCAATGGTACCCATGTGGATGCATCCTCTAGCTATCGCTACTGGTAACGCGATTATTATTAAGCCTGCCTCCTCCACTCCTTCCGCTGCCCTCTTGACCGGCGAACTATACAAGCAAGCGGGATTGCCGGACGGCATTTACCAGGTATTGACTGGAAACCGTAACCTGGTTACCTCGATTCTGGAGCACCCCGGAATTGACGCGATTTCGTTTGTGGGATCCACTCCAGTTGCCCATATCGTGCAGGACACCGGGGTTGCTCATGGCAAACGCGTTCAGGCGCTGGGCGGGGCAAATAACCACGCGATTGTGATGCCGGATGCAGATATTGATTTCGCCGCCAAACATATTTCGGCTGCTGCTTTCGGTGCGGCTGGTGAACGCTGCATGGCGCTACCGGTGGTAGTCGCGGTTGGCAGCGCTGGGGAAAAACTAGCCGAGAAAGTTAAAGCTCACGCAGATCAGATCCATGTAGATCAGGGCATGGTCGAAGGCTGTGAGATGGGGCCGGTGATTGACAAGAAAGCACAGGAGCGTATCGAAGGGCTCATTACTGATGCTGAGGAACGCGGGGCAACCATTGTGCGTGATGGTCGCGGCTTCCGACCGGAGGGCTACCCGAACGGTTACTTCGTAGGACCGACCATTATTGATAACTGCCCCAAGGATGCACCCGCTTATTACGAGGAAATCTTTGGTCCGGTGCTGGTGATTACCCGCGCCGATACCTATGAAGAAGCCATCGAAATCGTTAACTCTTCGCCCTTCGGTAATGGCTCTGCCATCTTCACCAATGACGGCGGGGTAGCACGCAAGTTTACTCTCGAGGCTGAGGCCGGAATGGTGGGCGTCAACGTCCCGATCCCGACCCCGGTTGCCTACTACTCCTTCGGTGGCTGGAAAGACTCCCTGCTTGGTGATACCCATATTCACGGTCCCGAGGGCGTGAAGTTCTACACCAAGGCCAAGGCGATTACTACCCGTTGGCCGAGCGAGTCCGGACACTATGAAGCCACGATGAGCTTCCAGCGCGAAGAAGGCTAATAGTAGCTAAAAAACTAAAGGTTCAAGAACATTTGATGTAGGCGCGGGTCGCCGGTCAGTTCGGGGTGAAAAGTGACCCCGATTTGACCTCCGGCCCGCGCTCCTACAATTTTCCCATCTACTCGTCCGAGTTCTTCTACGCCCGGGCCGAGCTTACTGATGCGAGGAGCGCGAATGAAGGTCATTGGCAGATCGTCCATCCCCGCAAAGTCAGCCCGGGTATTAAAGGAACCAAGCTGGCGTCCATAGGCATTACGTTCCACGGTCACGTCCAAGGTGCCGAGCGCCATGCGATCGACATCACGCTTACCCATAATCTGCTTGGCCAACAAGATTAATCCGGCACAGGTTCCGAGCACCGGCATCCCGGCTTTGATCATGTCTCGGAGCCGCTCCGCCATTCCCAGTTCAATTAGGAGTTTTGATTGCACCGTGGATTCCCCACCCGGCAATACCATGCGGTTAAAACCGGTCTTTAGGTCTGCGGCCTCGCGTAGCTCAACTACCTGAGCCCCCAGTTTTTCCAGGCATTGTTCATGTTCAATGAAGGCACCTTGAACTGCCAGGACGCCAACTTTTTCCATTGAGTTTTTCTTACCGTTTCTGTTGCCGGGACTTACTTTCCACGCTCTGCCATCAGCAGGTCAATTTCGTTTTCGTTGATCCCCACCATGGCTTCGCCCAAATTCTCGGACAGCTGCGCAATTAGTTTCGCGTCCTTAAAGTTGGTGACCGCCTTGACGATAGCGCTAGCGCGTTTAGCGGGATTGCCGGACTTGAAAATGCCGGAGCCTACGAACACGCCCTCGGCGCCCAGCTGCATCATCAAAGCCGCATCAGCTGGGGTGGCTACCCCACCCGCAGCGAAGTTTACTACCGGTAGACGCGAGGAATCGTGTACTTCTTTCAGTAGTGATAGCGGGACTTCTAGTTGTTTGGCGGCTTCGAAAAGTTCATCTTCACGCAGGCTGGAAATACGCCGAATTTCGGCGTTCATTGCGCGCATATGGGTAACTGCCTGCACAACGTCACCAGTTCCCGGCTCTCCCTTGGTGCGGATCATGGTCGCGCCCTCGCCAATACGGCGTAGCGCTTCACCCAGGTTACGTGCCCCACACACGAAAGGTACTTTGAACTGAGTTTTATCAATGTGGTAGATGTCGTCGGCGGGGGAGAGCACTTCGGATTCATCGATATAGTCAATTTCGATAGCCTCCAGCAGTTGTGCTTCTACAAAATGCCCTATGCGGCACTTCGCCATTACCGGGATAGAAACTGCTTCTTGGATACCCTTGATCATTGCCGGGTCGCTCATCCGGGAAACACCGCCGGCGGCACGGATATCGGCGGGGATGCGCTCAAGTGCCATAACGGCTGCCGCGCCCGCATCCTCTGCGATCCGCGCCTGCTCTGGGGTGGTAACGT
>OBZH01001171.1_pt1 | contig 18245 bp, 25 predicted proteins | sample 1476881 | NCBI WGS metagenome assembly OBZH01 (sample SAMEA2580230, study PRJEB22360) | human gut metagenome | biome: human gut; feature: human-associated habitat; material: faeces | place: Denmark | collected 2008/2010 | reverse complement strand
TAAAAGAAGCTTAGCCCCGCGGACACTACGAAGTCCCGCCAGTCTGCGGATGAAAGCGCGGTATACTCGCCGCCGTAGGCGTCCACGCATTCGCGGACCACGTTCCCTGCTTTCGTCAGGGACTTTTCAGCGTCACCGCCGATGATAATCGCGAGAAGGTCGTACAGGCTTGCGATTTTCGCGCTTTCCGCAAAGCGGTTCACCGGAAAATCTTCCTCCATAAGTTTCATTTTTATTGCTCCTTCCTTCCCCGTTAGGGGGGAAATCAAAAATATATAAGTGGGGTGGGACTGTTCAGCACAGTCCCTCAGAAGCTATCTTTTAACTGCTGCTACAAATTCAATTCTTAAATCCATAGCCTTCTTCTTTGCGGCATGGGAATACTGCGAATCCGTCCAAGCAATAAATTTTTGCATCCGGCCATTTCTCCATGATTTTCATTTTTAATTTGTCTTCCCCGATTCTTGCATATGAATGGCATTTGAACGCATATGCCGGTAATGTCCAATTGTCCAGACGTCCACGTCCGCATTTTGCGAAATAATCCGTCCATTCTTTTTCTACGACGTTTACACTTCCGTCGTGTTGTATTGGATAAAAAATATTGATTTTCCCGCTATGCGTTTCAAGATACATAGTGTACCATTTGTATTTCGCCGTTTCTCGAACCGGCACCAAAATAACATTTCTAATCATAATCTTTACCTCCTCCCCTTTTGGGGAATACATAAAATAAGGAATGGGATGGGACTGATGTGGCTCAGTCCCCGAGAAGCCTACCGCCTTATTCTGCTTCTTTCGCGAACTCTTCTTCGTACTGCTCGCATTCTTTCGCGAGCCTTGCAATGAAGCTCGCGATGTAATCAAACTCCGCGCCGTGCTTGCTGCTGAGCCTAGCGGCTGCTTCCGCGTCTGCCGCAAGGTCGTGGAGAGATTCAGCTACTTCGCGAAGCTGTGTGCTTTCTGCTACTAATTCGAGTTCTTCGTCTACTGTCATGATGTGTGCCTCCTAATTGTAATTCGTTTGCCTTGCAAGCTCTTTGCTTGCTCTGCAAGTATAATAGCACAATCAAAATGCTTACGCAAGGGGTAAAATTATCTTTAATAAAACTCTAATTTGTTGACGGTGTAAGCAAAATGGTATATAATGAAGAAAATGCCGATACTATCGGAGAAAGGAGGGGAATTGAATGAACGCAAACGACTTATATATGTTTATCAAGATGACGCTTGTGAAGAATGGCAACATGTCACAAGCGGAAGCAGGTCGCAGAATCGGAGCGGAGAAAAATAACTTCGGTCGTAAGCTGAAAGCCGGTACTATAAGAGCGCTGGAGCTTGTTAATCTGTTAAACGCGCTGGGATACAAAGTCTACGCGGAACGAGACGGAGAAAAGGTAGAGATTAAGTAATACATATATAAGAAAGCCCCCGATCTTACGGTCAGGGGCTATTTTATTCGATAAAGTCGGGAAAGTTGAAGAAATTATGCGAATTTATCGAAGGAAAACATGGTATAATGATAATGTAAAGTAGTATGCAGAGAAGCATACATAAGAAGTAAGCATCTAGTGATGTGTCTGATGACGCGTCGCTGGGTGCTTTTTGCGTGCAGTCGAAGCAGGCAGAGCAGACGGAGCAAACAGAAGCACAAGAGCTTGTATGCCGTGGTGGACGATCGGAGCGGACTAGACACAAGACTTGTAAGCTGATGGGGCTTCAGAGGACGGAGAGCAGAAGGAGAGGTGAGATGCGATGGCGGCATGTAGATACAAAGCATGGGAAGCGGAAGATAAGCTAGAGCAGATAAGACGATGGGTTAAAGACGGACTATCAGATGCGCAGATAGCGAAGCAGATGGGGATAACAAAGTCACTGCTCAGCAACTGGAGACGGACGCGACCGCGAATCAGGGCGGCGTTAGTGCGTTTGACGCTGATAGACGGGAAGCACGTAGACAAGCATGATATAGCTCCAGGCGGAAAGCGGAAACTCAATAACGTACAAGAGCTGAAAGTAAAGATAGACGGCTGGATAGCTGAGTGCAAGAAGACAGATACACCGATGACAAAGAGCGGGCTATGTTTGTGCTTAGATATAAGTAAAGATACGCTGAATGCGTATTTACATAGTGCCGGTGCTGATACCACAGTCTACTCTAAGTCGGAAATTGACGGAGAACTGCACCCTGTCAGCGTTCCCGATTTACTAAAACGCGCGGTGTTAGCTATAGAAAACAGCTTAGAGCGTCGCATGATTAGCGGTAAGGGCAACGTAGCGGGCATTATCTTCGACCTCAAGAATAACCATGGCTATGCTGATAAGTCCGAAGTAAGTACAGTAAATACTAATGCTAAGACGGTATCCGATGAAGATATCGATAAGCGCATAGCAGAGCTGATGAACAAATCCGATGTATTCCGCCGGAGTAGTTGAGATGATAGGTTTATGCAGGTTCGTGTATAAAAGTATCATACAAGCACGGCGATCTATCCCACTTTCTGCATAGTCATTCAGAATGGGCATGGTTCAGACTATCTCCGGCGGGTGAACATGCTATCTCCGGCGGGTGCAGGCTATATGAGTTAGTCATTGGCATGGGTAGTCAGGCTATGCGGTCATGGGTAGGCAGGCATGGGCATGGCGTCTATGGGTATGGCTTGCGCGTCATGGGGCAGGCTATCTATGGGCGCGGGTGCGCGTGGGGCATGGGGCGTCTGTAGTGGTGGTAGGAGTCCCATGGCTATGGCAGGGGAGGGGGCGAGTGGGGTCCCCATACAAAGGAATCTATTAAATGTATACCCCAATCTGGAACTCTAAAGAATCAAAAGGAGTTCCTTCCCCGACCTCGAATATCCCCATAACTTCAATAGATTTCATAAAATGCAATTCCCCGAAAAATAATAAAAAATAAAAAAAGAGGTGCAACTATGCCGAGGTATGTAATAGATGGTGATTGGAGTGGGATGATTTCTCCAGGAAACATAGACCTAGATAGCAGACCTGTAGTTAAGATGCCTAACGGAGAGTATGCAACAGTACGATCTGCTTCATTTACTATGCCTGATGGCTACGAATACTTATTGCCAACAATCACGCAAGACGGAAGGGCTTTATGGTGGGCTCCCGACATTATCAACTACTATCGCAAGACTGGGCAATATCTAGGAAAATTCAAAGATGCCGATTCAGCTGATGCTTATGCACAAGCACTACATGAATCGCAAGAAAAACAATATGCAGACTTGTGGAAGAAAATGAGTAGCTAAGGAGGTGCAAACATGACACAAGGAATTAAATTCATCGAAACATACGAACATGACGATTACTGTAGCCAGCTGTATGATGCAGTCAGCGAATACGAATCGCAAGGCTATACGGTAGAGATTAAGCCTCAAGTAGAAATAGAAGCAGACCATGATGAATTTAGCGGCAACGTGAAAGACGCAAAACACCTGTACACAGCACTTGTGATTGCAAGTGACAAGAGAGCAAGGGAATGATAGATGCATTTCTTGTGTATGGGTTGACGGTGGTTTTCCTATTGGTTTATTCAGCTATAAGGTGAAGCGATATGCTAAGCAGGGCGGAAAAAGAAGAGCTTCTCACATTGATGGAGACGAAGGCATGGAAGAATGACCCGTGGGCGTTCATCCGTGGAGCTTGTCTCACGATGGACGAAGCTGACAAAGGGAAGGTAAAGAACTTTCCTGACAGAGAATACTTGAAACGCATCTGCTATCTGGCAGAGAGCGAGAAGATTCTTTGCATACCAAAATCAAGACGTATGATGATGACTTGGTGTTGCCTTGCCATATGCTTATGGGAAGCGATGTACAGGGAAAACCAAACCATATTCATACAGTCAAAGAAATTCGACGATTCAACCTATTTGATGGGCGAAAGCCGATTCATGTTTATGTACAACAACCTGCCGCATAACCGCCACCACTTCCCTAAGATAGAGAAGAAGATAAGCGCAAAGAAAGGATACGAGTTTCTTTATTTTAGCAATGGTACGTCCATTATCGCGGTGGCAGAAGGTGCTGACCAGCTCCGACAATACACTGCATCGCGTGTATACTGCACAGAAATGGCTTTCTGGGACAACGCCGAGGAAACATGGATGGCTCTTAGACCTGTTATTCAAGGCGGCGGGCGTATCCTCATCGACAGTTCAGCGAACCCCGGCTTCTTCTCGAAGATAGTCAATGAAAACATTAACGGGATTGAAGATGAGCAGGCGATAGAGAAGCACGAAGAGATTAAAGGTCTCACAGAATACCGTAGAAACGGGGCTTACATTGCGAGGGTTCACTACACCGCCGACCCGGACAAGCGAGACCCTGAATGGATAAAAGAGCAGAAAGAAGGCTCTACTGCCGCAGGGTGGGAGCGAGAATACGAAATCAACTGGGACGTATCTCTCGAAAAGCCCTACTATCCAGAGTTTAGGTACGACTACCATGTAGCAGGAAGCCCATTAAGACCTGACAAGCGGAGACCTTTGGAGCTAGGCTTCGACTATGGGCTTACCCCTGCTACCATCATCTGTCAGACAACCGCAAAGGGGCAGATTCTTGTTCTTAGAGAGTGCCAATCATGGGATGTTGGTATGAGAAACCACGCTAAAGCTCTGAAAGCCGATTTAGCGGCATACTACTATGGATTCTCGCTGAATTGTGTAGGCGACCCGGCAGGCAATCAGCGTTCACAGGCAGATGAAAAAACTGCCAATCAGATACTTAGAGATGATTTTGGATGGTATGTTCAGCCGGGGGCATTGTCGCAGACAGAACGTGCAGAAGCCGTGCGGTGGTTCTTGACCAATATGACGAGCGATGGGAAGCCAATGCTTCTGATAGACCCATCATGTACGTGGATCATAAGAGCCTTGACCGGGGGCTATCACAGAAAGAAAGTAGGAGAGAGACTTCTTGACGAACCTGACAAGAATGAATACTCGCATATCATTGACTGCCTTGCTTATGTCTGTGCAAAGATATATGCACAGACGAAAAACCCATGGCAAAAAGCATGGCAGGATGCACGCAAGAAAGGTCGTATCCGTAAATGGGGGAAGATGTAATGGAAGCTAATGCAGTCATGGCTCTTGCCCCAAAGGGCGATGAAGTCAGTATAAAGACGCTGAAAAAGAAAGAAATCGACAAAATCATGAGGGCGGTAACTGATGGCAAGCAAGCCGCCAACGACTACTACAAGTCCTCGATTGAGCCGAAAATTCTTGAAAGAGAAGAAATCTACAACGCCACCAAAGGTCACTATAGGAAGAAGTTCGCACGGCTTTCTGAAATGTCTGACTGGGTATCAAGGGACGTTAAAACCTCCATTGACTGGATCATTCCGCAGGTCATGGAGGTTTTTACAGGTTCAGATAAACCAGTCAGCGTGCAGGCTCGCAACATAGATAAGACCGATGCCGCGAAGAAAACAGAGATGCTGATTCAGTATCAGCTCGACACGAAGAACGACTACACCACCTTCTGCAATGATGTTTGGGCAGATTCACTAAAACTTAACTACGGTGTTGCCAAGGTTTGGTGGAAGCACGAAGAAGAACATGTACCGATGCAAATCATGATTAGCCCGATGGACTATGAAATCATGAATCAGCTTTCCAATGCCGCTGCCGCAGGTGATATAGAAGTAACCAAAATCAAGAAGGTGGACGGCGGTTATTACAATGTCGAATACAACGAGATTCGTGTGACTGACAACTACCCTGTAATCGAAAGGGTGCCGCCGTCAGAGTTCCGATTTACGCCGGATGCATCATCTATAAACGAGTGCAAGTTTGTAGCGCACAGAAAGATTGTAAAAGGGGACTACTTGAAGCGCAGAGAACGTGACGGTGTGTATGAAAACGTGGATGAAGCGTTAAAGAACGCAGGGGATACCAAATACACACAGTACGACACCACGCATAACAGGGGGCTTTCTACAAAGAGCTATCAGCTTACAGACGCGGATAATGCGTCCAAGGACGTAGAACTCTATGAGTGCTATGTAGACGTAGACTACAACGATGACGGGATTTACGAAAAACTCATCGTTCACACGGTGGGTGATAGCGAAGTACCGCTCAAAATACAGGTAAACAACTTCAAAAGAGTGCCGTTCTTCGTGAACTGCTCCGAAAGAGACCCTCAGGTCATCTTTAATGAGAAGTCAGGTTTTGCTGATGTTGTAGAACAGCAACAGGACTTAAAGACAGCGGTCATCCGTCAGATGATAATCAACATCGCAAGATGCAACAGCCCTCAAATGGCATTTGACCAAGCAAACGTAGACGTAGAAGCCCTTCTTGATAATGAAGATTTAGTCCCGACTAACGGGATGCCGGGAAACCTCATCTATCCGATTTCTACGCCGCCAATGAGTTCGGCAACAATGAGCCTTGTAGACTATGCACAGAATGAGATTGAAGCGCAGACGGGTTCAACACGGTACAATCAAGGGCTTGATTCTGAATCCTTAAACAAGACCGCAACAGGCATCACGAGCATCATGGGACAGGCGGAGAAGCGGCAGAAGAACATGGCGCGCCTGTCTGCCGAAAATTTCTTCAAGCCTATATTCCGTTTCTTAATTCAGCTCAATCAGCAGTTCGGCGATTCCGAGCAGATGATTAGAGTAGGAGACAAGAACGTGTCTATCTCCAGCGCGGACGTAAACGTTGACTACGACCTTGTGCTTAACGTGGCACAGGGGGCAGGGACGAAAGAAGCGCGTATCAATTACCTGATGGTACTCATCAATCAGATATATCCAGTATTCGCACAGCAGGGAATTGTTGATGAAAACAGTTGGTATGTAGCAGGCAAGACGCTTCTTGAAGAAATGGGACTGACGAACGCCGAAAAGACGCTGATAGACCCGGCAAGCGAACAATTCAAGCAGGCACAGGCACAGAGACAACAGTCGCAGCTTGCAATGATGCAGGCACAGCAGCAGGCAGAGATCGCGGCGAAGAAAGCACTGGTAGATGCGAAAGCCGCCGCCGACATAAGAAAGAGCGGTATTCCGAAGGTATCCGCAGGGCTGAACGATCTGCCGCCTGATGCGATAGCCGAGATATTGAAGAAAATGAACCTTCCTGCAAGTCCTAGAGGAATGGCTCTTAGGAGACCGAATGGATAAGATGACTAGCCGCGAACGAGAAAGACGTTTGCAAGAGATGATAAAGAAGGGGAAAAGCGCAGAGACACTTTCCTCTTTTTTGGAGGAGTTTCAAAAATCAGAGGAACACGCCGCATTATATGCACTTCTTCACACGGCGAAAGACCCGAACACCATACGTGCAGACTTGCGTGCGGCGAAGAGATTTACAGACACCATGATTGCAATCATAAACACAGGAAAGATTGCGGAGTCCAAATTGGAGGATAACTAATGCCAGAGAACGAAACGCCGGTAGAATCTACTTCGGCAGAATCTACGCCAGTAGAAACCCACGAAACGCCCGCGGGAGAAAGCCCTCGAATGGGGCTTCGCATTGATGAAAGAACAGGCAGGAAAGTTGTAGAGACTATTCCTAACGGAGTGGAGACAAAAGAGCCGGATAAAGCCGAACCGGCAGAAGAGCAGGCAGAACAAGCTCAACAGCCACAGGTTCAAGAACCGCAGATTCAACAGCCGCAGGTTCAGCAACCGCAATTCTATTCGCCTGCCGAGCTTTCCCTTGCTATTCAGATGGGGCAGGTGGACGAAAGCAAGATACCGCCTGAATATCAGCCGCAGTACCTCGCGATGAAACAGCAGAACGCTCCGAAACCACCGCCGCAAAAGAGCGAGACCGAGCTTCGGAACGAGTTCCTCGACGCGGTCAATAAGGCGGCACACGACAAGGCCATGAAAGATGCCGGTATCACCGAGGATGAGTTGTCCATGGGTGAATTTTCCGACAATGATGAAATTCAAACAAAAGTATCCCGATACAAAGCTGCCCTTGATGTAGCACGGTCTCAAATCATCAGCGGATATAGCGAACAGGTTCGCGTTGAGCAGATGAAGGCACAGCAGGAGAACGAGTTCAAGAAGGGCGTTGCGGATTGGATCAGCGAGCAGAGAACATCCGAGCCGAACTTTGATGAAATCGGGTTCTTCATGCAGGAGCATTACAAAACAATGCCATACGAGAAAGCGGTTGCCATCGCCCCCGCTATTCAGAAAGCCATGCAAGGGAAGCTCGATCCGCAGTCTGCTGAAGTGGTGAAGAACTACTATGAAGATTGCAGGAAAGAGTTTTACGCAAAGAAGAACGGCACATCTACTACACCATCCCCGCGTTCCCCATCCGTGGAGAGAAAAGGGACAGGACAGGATGTTGTCAAGCCAATCGACTACGCAGAACAGCTTAGAGCCGCACCAGCGAGAGATAAATCTAAGATTGTAGAAGCATGGCTTAGCTCCATGAAGCGATAAACACACTTTTGTGTTTATATATATTCAGTTCCTGTAATTACCACCAAGGAGGAAAATAATGCCACAGGACGTAACAAGAAAGCTGGGACCATCTAGTTCCCAGAGCGTAACCTATGAATCTGTAGGTCAAGCGGAAGATTATTCCCCGATACTCTACAACATCGACCCGACCTCGACACAGATTCTTTCCCGACTTCCAGAGGGCAAGGAAGTCACTGCCACTGATACTATGTGGATGACAAAACGCCTTGAACCACCGAGTGAAAACGCCCACCTTGAATACGAAGAATACAAGTATCACAAAGTAGGTTCTATTGAAGGGCTGAAAAACTATGTGCAGTTCTTCCAGAACACCGGTCTCATTTCCGACGTACAGCGTAAGGTTAAGAAAATTTACAATGTACCGCAGGGCGATGCTATGAGCGAAGCCAAGACCGATGCATTTACCAAACAGGCGCTTGATATTGAATACGCACTTATCACCAATGACAAGGCTCGCATGGGAAGCGAAACCGTAGCTCCTCTCATGGGCGGTGTTCCGTACTTCATGGATCTCGATACCCTTGATGTAACCGCGTCTGCAACTACCGGCGTATTCACCACCACCAAAGAACACAACCTCAAAACCGGCGATTTTGTTTACTTCATCGGCAAGAAAATGCCTGCCGGTATGAAAGCGGGTGCCGTTTACTACGTAAGACTTGATACCACCAACCCGAAAACGGCGTTCACCATTTACGACAAGATTCAGGATGCTGTACGCGGCGATACATCTGCGACTACGCAGGTAAAGCCGACTGACACAGGCACCGAGGTCAAGATTGTTAAATCCAACGTCAAGTCTCTCGGCGGAGCTGCACAGTACACCCTCGATGACATTGATGATGTAATGGCAATGGCGGCAAACCGCGGCGGTAAACCGACCGACGCCTACATGTCTATGGAAAATAAACGCCGCTTCTCCAAACTTGTTTCGGCGATGGCAACCACGCAGCGTCAGCCGAAAACCCGTTACGGTTCGGAAGTCGCAGATACTTACGAAACAGACGGCGGCGTAGTCACTGCACACTCCCACCGCATGTATAACTCTGACCGTATTGATATTTACGATTTCGACTACTGGGAACTCCGTTACTTTGAAAAGCCGCATGAAGTCAGCGGATTGGACAAGACCGGCACCTATGATAAATTCGTGTTGGAAACCAAACTGACACTCCAGGCATCTCAGCCAAAAGCGTCGGCGTCCATCATCGGCATCAAGAGATAAAAGCAATATGTTTTAGTTAAAGTGAAGGGAATGACTTAGCGTTGTTCCCTTCTTTTTTATTTATGGGGTACTGAAATGATTACCAAGCAGGAAATACGGCTGGAAGATGATGGGACTTGCTACCTTAGAAATACGGTAGATCTGTCATGGGCTATCGCCCAAGCCAAGGAATATGATGAGATGGGCATGGGGAATGGCAAGAACGGCTACATGCTAGGTGTCATTCCAGAAGAAATGTACCAGTTTGACCCATGGCTTAAAGAAGCTATGGCAAGAAAGAGAGAAGGGGACATGGCAGGGTATACCACCTACATGCTGAAATTCTTCAAGGTTCATCAGGCACTTGCCGTAAACCATAAGAAATGCATGTGGCATGGGTACGCCGTGCCTCTTATTACAAAGGATTCAGCAAGTCAAAGGAAGCCCGATGCGCTGAATCAGCTTTTGGAGACAGTATGATAAACGTCAAAGACATTATTCAGTCCGTGCGCTTCAAGCAGAAAGACAATAATGAGGTCAAGTTTTCTGATTACGACATTATCCAGTCTCTCAATGAAGCTGTGCGCTATATCAACAGAACCTTTGCACTAAAGAACAGTGATTTCCTTGAAAAAGAGGTAGAGTACCGCCTTGATGAAATCAACGCAAAGATTGACGAAGAAAATGAGACGGCAGAGGAGGAGAAACCGCGAATTGAATACAGTGATGGATTCGATTTGCCCGAAGATCTGCTCTCTATTGTTTCCATCGTCACCATCAGATTCCGATACCCTCTCCACCCATGCCCTGCACAGAAGAAGCCATGTCATCACGAGTTCAAAGTTCTGAATGGAAAACTCTATGTGCTTGAGGACGTAGCCCTTCTATATAGGTATTCCGTCAAGGCGGTCAAGGCAGACGATGTATTGGAGCTTCCCGATATATTCTTAGACCTTATAGTCAAACTGACGGGAATGATACTGAATCAGAATCCGCAGGAAGATATTATGGCAGAAGCCAACAAGACACTCGCTGAAGAGCTGATCCCTGTAAGACGATACGCCAACAGGCGAGTGTTTCCGATATGGAGGGTATGATGAAGGTAAAAGACGCTATAGCACGGCTTAAATCTGCCACCCACGACATATCTGACGAATACTCTACCGATGCCTGCCTTGAGTTTATAAACACAGCCATTCAGCAGGTGGCAAGTCTTTTAATAGCCGCCAAATGGCCCGTGCTTGCCAAGGAAACCATTATCAGGGACGGAGACAAACTTCCCCATAATTACATGGGCGCGTGCGGCACATATCCTATACGCATGACAAACAATGTAGCAACCATCACCGACGGAAGCGACAGCGTGCGGTTTAGGTATTTTGCCACGCCAGACCTTGTTGGGGAAGATGATGATTTTCCGTTTGACCACGAAGCAATCAATGCGGTAATACTTCGTAGTGCGATACTTCTTGCCCTGAACGAAAATGAGTATGATGTGACGCAGGATAGTAGCATCATCAGCACGCTCGAACAGGCTATCAGTGCAGGAATGTCATGAGTGAAAAAGAGAAAGTCTACATAGAAGCCCCCGACCTTCCCAACGTAGTGCAGGGGGATGGGCGATACCTGATGACGCAGCTTAGACGGTATCTTGCCGCAATAGCTGAACAGGTAAACCTTGCCAACGGGTTTAAGTCTAATGAAGAAATCGGAAGTTCGGGGATTGCTCCGCCGCCAAACTTTACGCTTACATTTTCCGTAGAGGGCGGCGTATTCAAGTGGAACGATCCAACGTACTACAATAAACTTGCCTATTACGAAGTGCGGACAAATACCGCAGTCGGCACTTTGGGGGGGCTTCTCGAAAGAACGACCAATAACTACTCTTATAAGATGCCTGCCTCTCCCGTGGGTACTGCATATCTTTTTGCAGTCTTGACTGACGGAACGGCGTCTAACGGTTCGGTATTGCAATATAACAAGAGACGCCCAGAAAAGCCGCAAAACATAAACATGTCAAAGAACGCGCAAGGGACGTTAATAAACTTCACGTTTATCCCTCTGGACTGCATCGGAGCGCATATATATGTGAACGGCGTCATGTATGAGACGCAGGATAACTGGCTGCTCTACACCGAAGATGCTGACCAAATCAGCGAGATAGCAGTCGCTTACTATGATAGCTTCGGAGAGGGTGAGAAAGGTTATCTTCATTGCAAAATACCGCAGGTTCGAGGCTTTACCGTAGAAAGGAATGGAGCAGTCCTTGATTTCTATTGGAGAAGCGTGGGCATTCAGGGCGCAGGGTATGTTGTACGTGCTTCAACCACTCCATCGTGGGCGAATGGGCTGGAAATCTTTCAAACGAAACTTTTGAAAAAGAAAATGGAATACCCTAATACAGGGAAAATTTATTTCTTAATCAAGGCATATGATGAACATGGCAACTTCTCACCAAAAGCATCGTGGTTTCTTTTAACGACCGTGCAAGACCAGCAGAAGAATGTCATAGTCGATTTCAATGAGCATCAGACTATGTATACCGGCAACAAGGTTGGCACTTACTACGATACAGAAGCGCATGGGCTTAGGCTATCAGAGGGCGTATTCAATGGCGAGTACATCTCTGCCGGACACCTGCCGTATACCGCAAGGGCTAGAAGCTGGTCGGATTACAAAATTGATGGCATCTCCAATACAGATATTACGATTTCTGACTTGGACTTCTCGTTGCTTGATGACCGAGCCAAAACTATCAACATGGTGGGTGGCGTAGTGGCAGACCTTGATGGCGTTGAGATTAAGACTTATATCGCAGATAAGAATGCAGCCAATAACGCACTTGTTGAAGCCTCGCTCAATGAGAACTTGCAAACAATGGCTGGAGAAGAGCCAACGGAGCATGTTCATTGCGATGTGTTTGATTATGCAAGATGGAAGAAGGGGCTAAAGCAGAGTGAACTGACCCGCCTTGCATACAAGCTGCCTACAGGGGTTTCCACGTTTTCGCTTACATTCAATATAAAACTCGTAAATTCGCTTGAACAATCTACCATTGCGTCTATAGGAGGGGAGCATGGGGCTATTTATCTTCGCTATGATGATGGGCTTGTTCTTGTCGGAAGTGATGGACTATCCCAAAAACTCTCGCTAAAGCCAAGCACCATGAATGTAATAGCTATCGGGGTTTCGCAGTCGGACACGGAACGAACCCTATATGTATTTAATAATAATTCGACGCTCCAAGAACCGATACAATACAAAACCATTAAAGCACCGCCGATCGGAATCATGACGACGGTTCGTTTCAACAGTTGAGGTGAACATGCAAAAAGATAATTTTAGCGTACATGGCGCAGTAACGCTTGTACTTCAAAGAAAGGACGGCGCATGCATTGCGTCCCGTCACAATAATATGGTGCTGAACAGTGGCATTGATTTTTTGTGCAATGCCTTCGGCGCAGGTTCAGCCAGACCTAACGTAATGGACCATATCGCCGTTGGCACTGGAACGACTGCGACCACTGCGGGCGACACCAAACTTGTATCAGAGCTTCTTAGGAAGGCGGCGTCTTACTCTCACTCCGCAGGAACAACAAAGCTCACTGTGCAAGCCACATTCAATGCAGGAGAAGCAACAGGCGCAATCACAGAAGCGGGCATCTGCAACGCTTCAAGCGACGGCACCTTCTTTGACCGTGTAACATTTCCCGTAATTAGCAAAGGAGCAAGCGACGTTCTCACCGTTACTTTTGAAATAACGCTGACCCGTGCTTGATATAAAAACTTACTGGCATCCGTTCTCTATTGACGATACAAGCAAGATCTACATAGACGGTGCGGCTGATACGATAGACCGTTTCGGATCCAATGATATCTATGATATAAAAACTTACTGGCATCCGTTCTTTATTGACGATGCAAGCAATATCTACATAGATGATGCGACTGATACGATAGACCACTTTGGATGCAATGCCATATGTGTCAAAAGCGGCGAAGGGCTAACCATTTCCGGAATAGACAGAGAGCCCGCCCGATATTACAAGTCATTTTCCAGCGCAATCTCCGTATCTGCAAAATACAGGCGAGCGATGCTTCTTCCAAAATCCGAAATCATACGTACATCGGAATTTGTTTGGAAAAAATGCGAAGCCGTCAAAAAAGAGACGCTCTTAAATAGCCTTCTCATGCGTTCGCAGACTTCTTTTGATAGATTTATCAAAGAACATATGCAAGCGATAGAAATGCCGTTTAAGCGCATTTATAAGCCATTCGCAGAAAATACCGCTCTAAAAGACGAGAAAATAGCAAATGCTGTCAAGCATAATCAAGACGCCATAGCGTCGTCGGAGAATTTCTCAAGACTAGCTAGGTTCGCACGTGAATTTAGCGAGCCGATGACCGTGGCGGAAGATTACAGGCGGCTTGTGGATTTGTTCAAACGGGAAAACGAAATCAGTATTCGCTCCGTTCGAATCAAGCAGACGCCTTGCGGTGTGCTTTCGGATATCGTCGTGAACAATCACGCCATAACACTCGATGAATTTAACCGTCTTGCAAATAAGGCATCGGGATACAATTCCTTTACTGAGTTTAAGGTTGGCGAATACGAATACCAGGATGCGTTATACAGACTTGCAGTCAGAAGGAAGAACTCCGCGTCCAATCCGCTTGTGTATGATTATGCAATTCATGTAGACATAGACGATGTAAAAGACAGAGGGACGGCAGACATCCCTGCCGAAGAGACGAAAGTGTACTTTAACCGAACCTATTACACAACGCCTGATGTGGTTGTCATCGTGTGTGGCGGGACAGAAGGAAGCGTGGTTATTCCGAGCATCACAGAGCAAGGGGAGGACAATAAAGGGAAATACTTCAAAATCATTCTAAAAGACGCAACAGGGACAGTTGTTGCAGGGAGAATTTCTTGGAATAGTAATGGGTACTAAAGTGATAGACAACGAAACTATTTTTATCATATCGGGGATACTTGGGATATGGACATGGCTATTCAAGGCATTTGTCATTGAATCCCTGCAAAAATCCATAGACAATCTTGCGGATACCATAGCCGACACGACGGACAAAGTTCACTACCTCGATACAACGATTCAAAAGCATGACGTGGTTATTGAAGATATAAATCACCGCGTAGAGAAGCTCGAACATGAAAGCCATAACTGAGTCTCTGAAAAAGACCATGGACAATCTGAAAAGCAGGGAATTTGACAATCCTGTCATGAAGGTGGTCATATTCTACCTGCTTTTCGTTGTTCTACTTCTGTTCACGTGGTATGGGACGTGGATGTATGCATTTTACAAGACAGGAGTATCCGACTTGGATGCACTGTCAAAATTCATAGTTATTGTTTTGGGTGCTACAGGGTTCTTCGGGTTTATTATGGCGTGCTTTGTCGATAAGAACCATAATGGAATACCTGACCAGTTTGAACAACCAAAGAAAGGACCAGTGCAAGATGAAAAGCATAATCGACATTTCTGACTACTCAGAAAACCTCAACTGGAATATCATCTCGCAAAAAGAGGATGGCGTTATCATAAAGATTTCAGAAGGGCGATCCATCGCCGAATTATTCCTGGAACACGTAAGAGATGCCATTTCAGCGGAGATGGAATGGGGCGTGTATTGCCTGTCTCACGCAGAAACCACGGAAAGGGCAGAAGAAGAAGCCCGCAAGGTTATATCTGTATTAGACGAGATTGGCATGCCGCCGCTTCACATATGGTTTGATATCGAACCATTCATGGCAGAGAGGGTTGACGCCGATGACCTGACCGCTATAGCAAGCGCATTTGTCAGTGAGTGCAACGCGAACGGCTATGAGTGCGGGATCTACGGAAACTATTCCTCATTAAGCAAGCTCCGAACAGACTTGATGGGCGACTATATTCCTTATTGGTCGGCAGAACCGGGAAGTACGCAATGCGACTTCAAAGAGGAACATCCAGAGCTTACCGTAAAGGCATGGCAGTATGAGTTTGATAATACTGAATACGGCGGCGTTGCTGACAAGAATGTGTGGTGGGATGAATAAATGCAGAAATTTTCTGACTTTTCCGAAATTGAACATCTCAATGTCGGCATCCCAAAGATGTACGACGATATTGTCACGGCACTTAGTAACTCTAGCGGAGAGGCATTCCCCACCGCCAACCTGCAAGTCGGCATGGTGTGCTATAGAACAGATTTGAAGCAAGGATACCGGCTCTCTTCATTGACTAATGGAATACCAACATGGACGCTTTGCGAAGATTCCAACATCCCGCTCAATAATGCATATTTCGACGGGGACGGCAATGAAATAGCAAAAACTTACTTAAAGCTGAAAGACAGGCTTTTTACCGTTGATTCAGACGGCGACATAGTATTGAGGTGAACACATGCAAGACTACACACCACTTGGAAGTACTGCCACCACTACAGTGAAAGAAGGCATACTGAACCATGAAAAGAATATCAATGCGCTTAGATCTACATATAGCGGAACTGCTTTCCCAACGGAAAACCTTGTTGCAGGATTGAAATGTTATCGCACAGACCTTGGGAAAACATATACGTATAACGGGGAGGCGTGGGATGATTCAGTCTCCACCGCTTCACTCACCGTGTCAGGTGAAACCAGTGTTCCGACACCATCGACGACAAACAATTCAAAAACCATCGCTAATACTGAATTTGTTCATGGCGTGGTAAGCAAGTTAGTCAACGGCGCGCCGACTGCATTAGATACATTGCAAGAGCTTGCGACCGCGCTTGGGAATGACCCTAACTTTTCGACCACCATCTTGAATAAGATAGGCGAGAAAGAAAGCAAGGCAGACGCACAAATAGAGCATAAGAGACTACAGGATGCAATCCCGACGAAGGTATCACAATTATCGAATGATAGCGGATATCAGAAAACGGCTGAAATCCCCGTTGCGTCGCAGACGCAGAATGGGTACATGAGCAAGTATGACAAGGCAAAGTTAGACAGTCTATCATTAGATTCCTATGTGCTTAAAACTGAGTTAGGCAACTATGCTCTTAAAACAGATCTGAGCGGCAAACTGGATAAAACAGGCACGGCAGCTGCTGCAATCAAGGCAACACAAGATGGAGCAGGGAATGTTATTGCAACGACTTACATCAAAACAGTCAATAATTTAAAGCCCGATTCAGACGGTAATGTCAATATCAGTGGCGGAACTGGAGGGAACATCACCGTTGATTCTGTGTTGTCACCGACCAGCACCAACGCAATTCAGAACAGAGTTGTACAGCAAGAGTTCACCTCTATGCGTGCTACAATCCCAACAAAAGTATCACAGCTGACAAATGACAGTGGCTATTTGACGCAACATCAATCACTTGATGGGTATGTTAAAACAGTAAACAACACCGCGCCCGACAGCAATGGTAACGTAACTATCGCACTCAGCGGTGGCGGTGGGGTAAGTACGTCGGAATCTAACACTTGGACGGGAAAACAGACCTTCCAAAAAATGAAATTTAACTTTGAAAGTTATAATGCACCTCGTATTAGCGGTGCTATTGATAATCCGTCTGAGTCGGTGGCAGTATATAATGTACAGGGCGACTTTACATTAGATATGTCAGAATTAGCAGGGCTGTTAAGCAACGGTGATGCTACTGTATTTACTGCCTATATTACTGCGAACGGATCTTACACTCTGAGCATCACTAATGCAGGTACTTTAAAATATGCTGGAAGCGCAACTGATTTAGCAATAACTGCTAAAGGATTACTGTTAAATATTATGTTAATCAAAAGTAGCACCGGTGTCTTGTTAAGCGTTGCACAGGCAAGTACATTGTCGTGAGGTGATTAAATGGGACTTAATAGACTAATGCTAGTAAAGAAAACCGCTGTCAGCGGTGGGGATAACGCCTTTATCATGACCATGGGACGGAAGAGCAATCAGTACGGATATAGTCGCAATAGCGGGGATTATGGCGAGGTTACAGGTGACGTTACGCATGACGGTAGAGCAGTAACATTGACAATATTATCTTATTCCGGTGGTTGGCTTGACGTTGCATTTAAGGAAGATGGTGTTACAAGTGGTAGTCGCAATATTAACCTTAACATCACTCCCATAGAAACAGGTGTTACTGTGCCTATTGCAGTTGGTGCAATGTCATATCAAGGTGATTTAGTAGGATTTTATACCTTTCTGCAACGTGTGCCGTCAGATATATCAAGCATGTTTACCGCCGCTAATGTGGGTAAAAAATATAAAGTCGAAATTGTGTTTAACTAAGGAGGCAGGCAGTGAAAACATACACATACAAGGACAATATCTATAACAACCTCTATGATTTGTCGGAGGCGATGGGGCAGGATGGCACATTTATCCCGCGAACAATATCTGATACTGACTTAGAACAGTTGGGCGTGGTCGTGACGGAAGCAGAAGAGCCGATTGAAAACATCCGCGCTCGCAAAATCATGGAATTAAAACGTCAGCGTGATAATGCGGAGGTCGAGCCGATGGAATATGGCGGTCATCTCTACGATTACGA
>OBZH01001168.1_pt1 | contig 18306 bp, 23 predicted proteins | sample 1476881 | NCBI WGS metagenome assembly OBZH01 (sample SAMEA2580230, study PRJEB22360) | human gut metagenome | biome: human gut; feature: human-associated habitat; material: faeces | place: Denmark | collected 2008/2010 | reverse complement strand
CCCTCTCTTGGGGCCATATGGCCCCGTCCCCTTTGGTCCTTATTGAGTGGGACCAGACGAACCCGTCCCCTTTGGTCCTTACGCCAGCAGCTGGGTCTTGGCGACCTCGGCCAGCTTGTCGTTGAGGGCCTGGGACTCCTCGCGCGTCTCTCCCCTGCTGAAGAGGTAGGCCTTGATCTTCGGCTCGGTGCCGGACGGGCGCACGATCACCTTCACGCCCTCGTCGAGCTGGAACTCGAGCACGTTGCTCTTGGGCAGCAGCTGCGCGGGGCAGGATCCGTCGCCGCCGGCAACCGTCATCTGGACGTCGGTCTTGTAGTCCACGAAGCCCTTGACCGGCATGCCGGCGATCTCTGCGGGCGGGTTCTCGCGCAGGCCGCTCATGATGGCGCTCATCTTGTCCGCGCCGGCGGCACCCGGGAAGCTCACGTTCACCACGCCGTTGAGGTAGTAGCCGTACTCCTTATAGAGTGCCTCCATGGCCTCGTAGAGGTCCATGCCGCGCTCGGCGTACCAGGCAGCCATCTCGCAGGTGAGCATGCTGGCCACGATGGCGTCCTTGTCGCGCGCGTGCAGGCCAACGAGGTAGCCGTAGCTCTCCTCGAAGCCGAGCAGGAAGCGGTCTGCCTCGCCCGCCTCGACGAGCTGGTCCATCTGGCCGCCGATGTTCTTGAAGCCCGTGAGCACGCGGCGGGTCTCGAAGCCATAGTGCCTGGAGAGGGCGTCGGGCATGGCAGAGGAGACAATCGTGGTCACAACGACCTTACGGGAGACGTCCTCGCCGGCCTCGGCCTTCATGCGGGCAAGCCAGTCGATGAGCAGGATGCCCATCTCGTTGCCCGTCATGAGCTTGTAGTCACCGTCGTGCGGCACGGCCACGCCCATGCGGTCCGCGTCCGGGTCGGTCGCGAGCATGAGGTCGGGGTGGACCTTGTCGCACAGCTCGAGACCCTTCTCGAGCGCCTCGCGGAACTCGGGGTTGGGATAGGGGCAGGTGGGGAAGTTGCCGTCCGGCTCGGCCTGCTCGGGCACGACCGTGACGTTGGTGATGCCCACGCGGGCCAAGATCTTGTTCATGCACTCGATGCCCGTGCCGTTGAGCGGCGTGTAGACCACCGAGAACTCCGGGTTGGGCTTGGCACCGATGGACTGGGAGGCCACGGCGTCGATGAAGCGGTCGAGCACCTCGTCTGGCGTCCAGACCACGAGGCCCGCCTCGAGGGCCTCGTCGAAGTCCATGTGCTTGACGCCCGTGAAGATGTCCGTCTCATAGATGGTGCTCTGGATCTCGTCTGCGGCCTCGTTGGCGATCTGGCAACCATCGTCGCCATAGACCTTGTAGCCGTTGTAGGGCGCGGGGTTGTGGCTGGCCGTCACGGCGATGCCAGCGGAGCAGTGCAGGTCACGCGTGGCGAACGAGAGCGTGGGAACCGGCTCGATGCGCGGGTAGACGTAGGACTTGATGCCGTTGGCGGCAAGCACGCCAGCCGCGGCCTTCACGAAGTCCTCGCCCTTGTTGCGCGAGTCTCGCGCGATGGCGACCGTGGGTTCTCGTAGTGGGCGTTGAGGTAGGTAGCCAGTCCCTGCGTGGCCTGCGAGACCGTGTAGACGTTCATGCGGTTGGTGCCCACGCCGAGCGTGCCACGAAGGCCGGCCGTGCCAAACGAGAGGCTGCGGTAGAACGCGTCGGAGAGCTTCTCGGGGTCGGGGTCTGCCATGAGCTCGTCGAGCTCGGAGGCGAGATCGGCCTCGGTGACGTTGTCCTTCCAGAGCTGCGCCGCAGCGAGAATCTTGTCGTCCATGCGTATCTCCCCTTCTCTGCGCGCCCGCGGGCGCGGATTCGTTCGTAACCTTTAGTGTAGCCACGCCGGCGCAGACTAGTCGTGGCGCCGGAGCATGTCTCGGCGGACGGGCGCGAGCTTGACAGGACGCTCGGCCGGGCACGAGAAAGCGGCCCGCAGCCTGGGGCCACGGACCGCTTGCGCGCTACATATATGTATGCGATGTCGAGAGAGTTATTTGCCCTCGCGGATGGAGGCGCCCAGAGATCCACCCGGGTGCCACTTGACGTACTGCTGCGGGTTCAGGCCGAAGTCCTCCTGGAGCAGGATGGACAGGCTCTGAAGCATGAGGATCTCCACGATGATGGAGGCGCGGGGCGGCTTGTTCATGGGGTCGCCCTCCTCCTTGACGCCGGCGATGAGGGTGACGTCGCCCTCCTTGGCCAGCCAGCTGTCCGGGTTGCCCGTGAGGGAGATGATCTTGACGCCGTTGCCCTTGAGGCAGGAGACGGTGGCCTTGAGCTCGGTGGTGTTGCCCGAGTTGGAGATGGCGATGACGACGTCGCCCGGCTTGACCTGGCCAGCGGAGCCGTGGACGCACTCGGTGCCGTGGAGCTCGTAGGTGGGGGTGCCGGTCGAGGAGAACAGCGACGCGGCGTAGCCGGAGACGTGGCCCGGCTTGCCGATGCCCGTCACGTGCAGACGGCCACCGTTGGCCTCGGACTCCTGGATGAGGCGCTTGGCGGCGGTGATGGAGTCGTAGTCGATCGTGTCCATGAAGGCGGCAACCTGCTCCTTCATGATGCCGAGGAAGACGTCAACGGACTTCTTGTCGTCTGCGGCGGAGGGGATGTGGTCGTGTGCCACGGTGAACTCTCCCATCTTCTGGCCGATCTCCTCATCGTTAGTGATGTCGAAGATGCTGATGACATTGGGGAACTTGCCCTCGATCTCGGGGGCAAGGTCGCTCATGGTGATGATGACGTCGCCGTCATAGCCAATGAGGTCCTCGAGCTTGCCGTGCTCGACGTTGATGCGGTATCCGCGCTTGGCGCAGATCTGCTGGATCTTCGTCTGGAGCAGCATGCTGGAGCCGACACCGGCGCGGCAGACAACCAGGGCGTTGACCATGTTCGCGTACCTTTCTCCTTGTTGGTTATGAACTTAACTACGCTAGGTGTATCTTACTCAAAACGGCGGCGCAGGCACACGAACTTTTGAACTTTTTTCACGTGATTTGCACCAAGGAGGATGGCGCGAAAGCAGCCGACGGACTTCGTCACGACTTTGTTGCGAGAACGGCACGCGCAAAAACGGGGCCGGCCGGAATCGGACGGCCCCGAACGGTGCTTGGCACTCGCGCTTGCACGCTACAGCGCGTAGGCGCGCACGTCCCTCATCGAGAACAGCACCGTGCTCGAGTTGTGCAGAAGGCTCGAGGCCTGCGGCGTGATGACGCCCGCAATCCCCAGCGCCAGGAGCTCCGAGTTGAACCCTATGACCTGCATGGACGTTGCGCTCATGCGCTTCATGAGCTCGCACGACAGGCGTCGCAGCCCCACGAGGGCGGCCATGTCGCTCTGCACGAGCGTGACGTCTGCCACCTCGCGCGCGATGGCGGTACCGTTGCCCATGGCGACGCCGACGTTGGCGGCCGAGAGGGATGGCGAATCGTTGACGCCGTCGCCCACCATGACCACGCGCCTCCCCTGCTCGCGCAGGCGCTCGACGTAGGCGTGCTTGTCCTCGGGAAGCAGGTTCGCCTCGAACTCCGTGATGCCCGCCTGGGCGGCGATGCGAGCCGCGGCGACCTCGTTGTCGCCGGTGAGCATGACGATGTGGGAGAAGCCAAGCACACGCAGGCGCGCGATGGCCTCGGGAACGCCGGGCTTGATGGGGTCGGCAATAGCCAGAACGCCCACGAGCTCACCGTTCACGGCAAGGTAGAGCGAGGACAGGCCGACCGTGCGCTGCTCGATGAGGGCATCCTGCTCGGGCGAGACGCGCACGCCCTCGTCCTCCACCACGAGCGCGTGTCGGCGAATGACTCGCTAGCGTGCTAAATGCCGTGATGGGCTTTGTCAGTTACCGAAAGAGGCCGGCCCCGAAGGACCGGCCGTCAAAGGGAGGCTTGTTTAATCCCAAATTACAAGCTAGCAGACACCAAAGATGCCAAGGCACATGCCAAGGACCATCAGGCCGATGATAATCCAAACGACATTGACGTTCTTCTTCATAAGACCGAGGCATCCCATGGTAAGGCCAAGCGGAACAATGCCCTTGAAGACAGCATCAAGATAGGTCTGGATCGCGATCGGATCAGAACCCTGAACAGGCACAGCGAGAATGGTTTGGAATTTCACAAACGACGCAGTCATGGCACCGATCATAAGAAGACCGAGGATGGATGCGCACTTGGTGACGAGATCCATGATTCCGCTGGAGTACATTTTGGTAATGAACGACGTGCCCAGCTTGTAGCCAAGTACAGTCAACCACCAACGACACAGAATAGAAGGTACGTTATAGATAACAAGGAATAGAATAGGTCCAAGGATTGATCCCGTAGAGCCCACGGCAATACCGACTGCTGCCGCGATGACGCGCAGCACGCCCCAGAAAATCGCGTCGCCAATTCCAGACATCGGGCCCATGAGGGAAGCCTTGATGGCATTTATGGAATCGACATCGAAGTCATCGGGATGCTCGGCGTTCTCGCGCTCCATCGATGCAACAAGGCCCATGCAAAGAGTACCGACGTTCTGGGTAATGTTGTACCAGGATGAATGACGAACCATTGCCTCCTGGCGCTTCTCTGGAGTGTCGTAGTAGCGATTGATAGCAGGCATAAGGGCGTGGATAAAACCATCAGCTCCAGCACGGGCCGCGCCTGCATACATCATGAAGACCGAGAAAGAACGACGGAAAATGCTCGCAATCATCTTTCGGTCATCTTCCGATAGATCCTTGGTCGAAACGTTGATTTTTACCTCGTCGTCCTTTGCGGCGAGCTGCTTAGTATCACTCATGCGAAGAAATCCTCCTCTTCCTCTTCTTCAGCAGAACTTGAGCTGGCAGCAATTCCATGCTTCTTGAGATCGAGAATCTCCATATCGCGGAGCGCCGTGACGACAACAATTACAGCGCCGAGAGCAGCGACGGCGACCATCGGAAGGTTGAGATAGATGACAAGCACAAATCCGAGGAGATAGTAGACGGCAAGCTTCTTGTCCCAAAGCATCTTGAGAAGCAGAGCCATGCCAACAGCCGGGAGCAGGTTGCCACAAGTTGTAAAGCCAGCAATAACGTTTTCTGGAATCTGGGACGCAAGAGCCGCGACAGGTTCAGCACCGATATAGACAGCAAGGAATGAAGGAATTGCAAGCAGGAAGTACTTAACGAACCAACCAATCCAGCGGACCATAAGCAGGCGCTTTTCAGAGCCATTACCTGTACGCGCCGCCCAGTCAACAGCAGGAGCAAACAAGCTCATGAAGACGTTAAAGAGCATCAAGTAAATAATGCCGGCAACAAGGCCGAGTGGAGTGCCAACGGCGGTAATCGCTACGCCTTGGTTCATGCCCGTAGCAACTACGAACGCCACGGTAACTACGGTTGCCGTGACAGGCTCAGCCGACACAGCTCCGCCAACGTTCACGGCACCCATAAAGATTGCCTCGAGCGCGCAGCCGATCATGACACCTGAAGGAATATCTCCAAAAATGATGCCCGCGATAAGCCCAGCCACAATAGGCCTCTCGCTCATGCACTGGCCTACATACCAGTTAATACCCAATGCCAGGAACGTGGCTAGAAACGCCTGAAGTGCAGGGACCAACATACAAATAACCCCCTAGAGCTTGGCGAGCGCGTCAGAAATGGAGACCTGGGAGTCTTCAGGCGCGATCTGGTGATAGGCAGGGACCCCAGTAGCAACAAGATCGCGTGCGGCTTGGAGCTCAGTGGGGTTCAACGCAACCGAGGTGACAACGTTGGTCTTGCTCGCGTTGTCCGATCCATCAAAACGGCCCACGTTAGCGAAGTTGACTCCACCAATCTCGCCAGGACACTCGCGAACGAGCTTCAGCGCATCAACGACATTGTTTGTCAGCGCGAAAATTCGCATATCCTTACCACGCGGATCATTGATTACCCGCACCGCATCATCGACAGTTTTGACGAGCAACTTCTGCGTCTTCGGGCAGGCCATCTTGAGCGTCGCCTTGACTGCCTCGTTCGTTGCAGCATTGTCATTGGCGACGATTACACCCTTCGTATCGAGGGCTTTGGTCCACAACAACGCAACCTGCCCGTGAATGAGACGATCGTCGATTCTTATTTGAATGACCATATCTCTCCTTTCCTTTAGTGCCCTTTTCACTTTGCGTGCATTAAAGACGGACAACGAAATGGCAACGCTTGCTAATCGAAGAAGCCGTCATCAGAGCCATCGTCAGATTCATCTAGACACTGGCATTCTTCCGGAAGAGGATTGACCCTTACGAGGTAATCGCGAGCTTCCCCCACCAAGGCGTCAACTGAATCAGCCGTAATGGGTTCGGAAGACAGCAAGACCTGAATGACGGCGGGCAGATTGACACCCGTTACATGGATAACCCCGTATTTCTCAGGATGGAGCAGGACGACCTTCTGGAAGACCGACCCTCCGTAGATATCCGTGAAGATAACCGCCTCGTCATCCGGTTCAACCGAGTCAAGAAAGGCCTGTATCTTCTCCGTATAGTCCGAATCGTCAACATAGGCATCCACGGCTTGCACTGACTCTTTGTTGCCCGTAAGAATGCCAATCGAGCTCTGTATACCACTTGCAAGATGCCCGTGCGTGGCGATGAGAATCTTCTTCATATGCCAACCCCTAGTGAACGTTGAGCGGCTTGGAACCGTTCGCGAACACCTTCACAATGTGCTCGAATGTATTGCGGAACGACTCATAGGCGACCGGCGTGAAGTCATGCCAATAGACAATTGAATCGGGCTTAGCCGCGCGCTTCTCGTCAGCCATCTTGCAAGCTGCCTCTCCCGCGTACTTCACGCCATATGTGTAGTAGTTAACCTTGCGAATGCCTGCGTCGATTGCCTTGTGGTAATCCTCGTCGGAGACACCAGAGCCACCGTGCATTACAAGGGGAACGTTGTGGACGCGCTTGCGAATCTCGCGCAACACCCCATAGTTAAGGTGCGGCTCACCCTTATAGATGCCGTGCACCGTGCCAAAGGAGCAGGCCAGGATATCTAGGCCCGTATCACGAATAAACTCACCGGCCTGATCGGGGTCCGTGTAAACTGCACCCGCCTCAGCGGCAGTACCGCCTTCGTCAGACTCGCCGCCTTCGCGACTGCCCATAGATCCAAGCTCGCACTCAAGACCCGCACCGTATTCCTGGCACATCTGATGAGCCCGATAGGAATACTCGACGTTCTGTTCATAAGGAAGATATGAGCCATCAAACATAACGCCAGTAAAACCCTCATCGAGCGCCCTCTGGGCATAGGCAAGATGCTCGCAGTGATCAAGATTGATGCAAATCTGCGCGCTCGAACGCTCCGCAAGCGAAGTAACAATAGGTGCTTCCCGTTTCGTAAAGAGCCTTGGTTTTTCAGGCTTCGCCGAGCTTAGCTTTGCCCTCGAGAGAGACGGGACGGCTAGCACGCCAGTAGAGGATTCTGAAAGCATATTCTCTCGTGCAAATCTCGACGAAATAATTGACTTTGTTCTCGCCGTCAAAATGGAAGAGCTCACTGCGACAGCGCGATACCTCAAAACAAGCAAGCTTTCAGAGGTAGTTGAGCTCATTCGAAATGCACGTCTCACAATCTTCGCTGGCGTGGGCAACTCAATATCAACCGCCCAAAATGCGGCTTTCAAAATAACCCAAACTGGATATCGCGCGACCGCTTGCTCAACCTCTGATGGGAGCTCCTTGGTGGCACTGACCCTCTCGGAGGAAGACGTACTCGTCTTGATTTCCACAACTGGATACTCGAAGCGCCTCGTTAATGTGGTTGAAAACGCCCATAAAGTGGGGGCAAGCGTGGTCATCATCACAGATAAAGAAGACTCTGAGCTAGGCCGTCTTGCCGATATTGTTTTGAAGACCTCAACTCACGATCGCCTGCTCACAAGGAACCTACGTTTCTCACAGAACCCCATCAATTTCGTAATAGAGCTCATTACGGTGCTGCTATACCACAGCTCCACTGACGCCGAGGAACTTGCGAGAATCTTCGACGAGAACATGTTCTTCGACAAGGATTTGAGCAAAACCGACGATAGCGATGCCACATCCTAAATAGCGCCATATGTCTAGCTAACTAGTTAGCTAGACATATGCATAGCACGCAAAATCCAAGCGAAAGGGGATCGTATGAGGACGAGCATCGAGGGCGAGAGGGCGCTGGTCACGGGAGCGGGCACGGGCATTGGCGCCGCGATCGCCAAGAGGCTGGCGGCGCTCGGCTGCACCGTCACGGTCGTGGGCCGCACCGAGACGCGCCTGGTCGAGACGGCGAAGGCCTGCGATAAGGCAGCGGCTGAGGCGGGCTTCGACACCCACGCCGTCGTCCACGCCTGCGACCTCAAGGACGAGGTCTCCATCCTCGCCCTCGTCGAAGCGCTCAAGGAGCAGGGCGGCCTCGACATTCTCGTGAACAACGCGGCCGCCGTCCAGGCTGGCCCGCTCGAGGACGTCGCCACGGACGAGTTTGACGCCGTCATGGCCACGAACGCCCGCGCTCCGTTCATCCTCATGCGTGAGACGCTGCCGTTGCTGCGCGCCTCGAGGGCGGCGGAGATCGTGAACATCTGCTCGGTCGTCGCCCATGAGGGCTACCCCAACCAGAGCGCCTACGTCGCGAGCAAGCACGCGCTCTACGGCATGTCCAAGTCGTTCGCGGCCGAGGTGTACGACGAGGGCGTGCGAGTGCACGTCATCTCGCCGGGCGGCGTGCTCACCGACATGGTGGCCATCGCCCGCCCCGACCTCACGGGGACGCCCATGATCGTGCCCGATGACATGGCCGACGCCGTGGAGTACCTGTTGTGCCACCGCACGGACGCCGTGTGTGACGAGATTCGCCTCCACCGCGTGACGAAGGCCCCGTTCTAGGGAGCTCACGAGGCTGGAAGCGCGGCCCAACGCGGAAACGGCCTAGAAGTGTTCGTAATCACGAACTATGTTCCAATTTACTACCGTTGACCCGATTAATCGAAGCCGTTCGCGGCGCAATGGGTATCCTGAAACCTGGAATGTGCCCGGCGTCTGCCGAGCCGAACGAGTGCGGCAGGGGCTGTCGCGCGAGAAACCCTTTGGAGGGAACATGGCCGTCAATCGCTTTGTCCTGAACAACATTTCCTACCACGGCGCGGGCGCCATCAAGGAGATCCCCGGCGAGATCACCCGCCGCGGCTACAAGAAGGCCTTCGTCTGCTCTGACCCCGACCTCGTGAAGTTCGGCGTCACCGCCAAGGTCACCAACGAGCTCGACGCCGCCGGCATCCCCTGGACGCTCTACTCCGAGATTAAGCCCAACCCCACCATCCAGAACGTCAAGGACGGCGTCGAGGCCTACAAGGCGTCCGGCGCTGACATGATGGTCGCCATCGGCGGCGGCTCCTCCATGGACACCTGCAAGGGCATCGGCATCATCGTCGAGAACCCCGAGTTCGCCGACGTCCGCTCCCTCGAGGGCGTTGCCGACACCAAGAAGCACGCCACGTTCACCATCGCCGTCCCCACCACGGCCGGCACCGCCGCTGAGGTCACGATCAACTACGTGATCACCGACCCCGAGAAGGTCCGCAAGTTCGTCTGCGTCGACACCAACGACATCCCCGACGTCGCCGTCGTCGACCCCGACATGATGGCCTCCATGCCCGCCGGCCTCACCGCCGCCACCGGCATGGACGCGCTGACGCACGCCATCGAGGGCTACACCACCAAGGGTGCCTGGGAGCTCTCCGACATGTTCCACTTCAAGGCCATCCAGCTCATCTCCAAGAACCTGCGCGACTCCGTGGCCGAGGCCAAGAGCGGACAGCCCGGCAGCGGCCGCGAGGGCATGGCCCTGGGCCAGTACATCGCCGGCATGGGCTTCTCCAACGTGGGCCTGGGCATCGACCACGCCATGGCGCACACGCTCTCCGCGCACTATGACACCCCGCACGGTGTCGCCTGCGCCATGCTGCTCCCGATCGCCATGGAGTTCAACAAGCCCGTCGTGACCAAGCGCCTCGCCGAGGTCGCCGTGGCCATGGGCGTTGACACCACGGGCATGAGCGGGGACGGGGCCGCCGACGCCGCCATCGCCGCCGTCAAGCAGCTCTCCGCCGACGTCAACATCCCGCACGTCTGCGAGGCCATGAAGGCCGACGAGATCGACCAGCTCGCCACCGACGCCATGGCTGACGCCTGCTTCCCCGGCAACCCGCGTGAGGCCAATCACGACGACGTCGTGGCCCTGTTCAAGAAGATCTGCCCGAGCGCCTAGCACTCGTCGCACGACTTCTTGCGCAAAGCGCACCGAGCCCCTCTCGCCTAGGCGGGAGGGGCTCCTTTTGTGTCTGCGGCCATCGGCCACGATTGATTGAGCGAGACGTGACACGACCCAGCCGAGTTTCTCGCCAAGCGCTTTGCCGCGAGGGAGGCGGCGTTCAAGGCGCTCGCACCGCTTGCCGGGCGGCTTTGACTTCCGCATCGTGGAGACGCTCAGCCGCGAGGATGGCAGCCCCCTACGTCAACGTGAGGCCTGAGCTTGTGGAGGTTCTCGAGAAGGCCGGCGTAGGCGAGCTGCCCGTCTCGATCACGAACGAGGGCGGCACGGCCACGGCCGTCGTGCTTGCGCAGCAGCGCGGACACCGCGGCTACTCGGCCTCGGCGGCGGCGAAGGCGGCAAGCAGCTTCTCCTCGAACTCGGGCATGGACATGATGTTGTCGAGTGTGACGACGCGCGGCTTGTCCTTCAAGAACGGCGCGAGGTCGCTCCCCACCACATAGAGGTCGACCGGCACCATGGAGATCTCTGACACAGAGACGTGGTCTACGCTCACGCCCTCGATGCCGTGCTTCTTGAGCAGGCTCTCGACGTTCATCTGCCCGATGAACGAGCTGCCCACGCCACCCCCGCAACAGCCCATGATCGACTTGAAAAGGGGCGCCCCAGCCAAGCGGCCGGCGCGCCCGAACTAGGCAAATCGTTGATGGCCTAGTCCAGATAGTAGTGACCCAGGGCGTCGGCGCCGAGGATGGCATCGGCGACCATCTCGGGCGTGACGTCGAACGGCATGTTGCCCATGGTGTCGTCCGGGGCGCACGCGGCCTTCGCCACGATCATGGCCTTCTCGCGCGTGACCTCCTCGACGCCGAGCTCGCCCAGGGTGACGGGCAGGCCCACCTCGATGCAGAAGCCGAGGACCTCCTCGAGCTGCTCGGTGGAGGCGTTGGCGAGCACGAGCTGGGCAAGCGTGCCGAAGGCGACCTTCTCGCCGTGGTACATGCCGTGGCACTCGGGCAGCAGCGTGAGGCCGTTGTGGATGGCGTGCGCGGCAGCCAAGCCCGAGCTCTCGAAGCCGATGCCGGACAGCAGCGTGTTTGCCTCGATGATGTGCTCGACGGCGGGCGTGAGGGCGCCGGCCTCGAGGGCCACCTTGGCCTTGACGCCATCCTCCATCAGCGTGTCATAGCACAGGCGGGCAAGCTGCAGGGCCGCCAGACCGCCCTTGCCGCCGGCGCAGGTGGCACCGTCGGCATCGTGCGTGGCCTGGGCCTCGAAGTAGGTGGCAAGCGCGTCGCCCATGCCGGAGACGGTGAGGCGAACGGGGCTCGCCGCGATGACCGTGGTGTCCATGAGGACGATGTTGGGATTGGCCGGCAGGAACAGGTAGCGGTCGAACTGGCCGTCATCGGTGTAGAGGACGGACAGGGCACTGCAGGGGGCGTCGGAGCTGGCGATAGTGGGGCAGATCACGACGGGGCAGCCCATGAAGTAGGCCGTGGCCTTGGCGGTGTCGAGCGTCTTGCCGCCGCCGATGCCCACGATGACGTCGCAGCCGTTGGCCTTTGCAACCTCGACGAGGCGGTTGACCTCGTTCTCGGAGCACTCGCCGTTGAAGTCCTCGTAGACGGGCGTGGCCTTGGCCTCGGCAAAGCCGGCCTCGACCTTGGCGCCCACGCGCTTGACGCCGGAGGGCGTGTTGATGACGAGGGCCTTGGTGCCGAGCGGGTCAACGTAGCCGCCGAGCTTGGCGAGCTCGTCGGGACCCTGGATGTACTTGCTGGGACTGTTGAAGATCTTGGACATGAACGCTCCTTCTCCTAAGCGATTCACAGACCCCTTTAGTTTAGGGGCGAGAGGAGGTGGGGCGAGTCAGGACTCGGCAAGCGATTGCGAAAGCAGCGCGGCGAGGGCCCGTTGCCGCTCGCCGCGCCGTCCTTGCCGCTCGCCGCCGCCGCTCACCGCAGTTGACCAGCGATGGTAAGCCATTTGTGCCGCAGGCGCGCGCAGACGCTGCGCCCGCGGCTCTCCTCGGCATACTCGGGCAGCAGCATCGGGAGCTGCACCTCATGCTCGTGAGGAACTGGCTGCTTCACGAGAACACGACCCTCACGAAGGAGCGCATCAAGACGATCATCAACAAAGAGTTACACCGACAAGAAAACAGGCCGGAAGCTCATGGCCTCCGACCTGCATCTTTTCTGGTGGCGGGGAAGGGAATCGAACCCCTGACACGGGGATTTTCAGTCCCCTGCTCTACCAACTGAGCTACCCAGCCGAAATGTGCACCCGCCTTGCGGGCTTGATTACTATATCAAACCACAAACGCCGGTCAAGCAAGAAATTTGCCTTTTCTCGAAAAAATGTTGGCACCAATCTTTGATATAGGCATCTAGCCGCAACGTTTCCAGGTTATGCCGCCTCCAAGCCAAGTAGCTGGTCCATGACCTCCGCAAAGGCCACATGCGGGTTGACGCAGTAGCAGCACGCAAGGCTCAGCCACTCGTCGACGTGGCCCGTCTCGTCACACGCAAATGCCATGCACTCCGGAAGCTCGTGATCGGGTGCGCATGAGAGCCACGAGAGGTAGTAGAACGCCCCGGAGATGAGCACCACCCAGGTCCTGTGAATGATGGGCAGGCCCGTCTTTGGGTGCGTCTCGCGAGACGTCTTGTCCGAGAGCACGGTATAGGAGATCACGGCTCTTCGCCTCCCCTCTCACCCGCGCACACCGGGCATATCGAGAGCCCGGCGCCACGCACCTCGAGCCTATCGCCCATGCGCAGGGAGCACGGACCCGCCAGGGCCCATCCGTTGAGCAGCGCCGGGTTTGACGCGCCCAGGTCACGCGCAACCATCGCCCCCTGCTCCATGCGAACCTCAAGATGACGGGGCGATACGGACGCGCACGTGACCACGACGTCGCTGCCGGGATCCCTCCCAATCGAGAGGCCGTCCTCCGGAACGCGCATACACATGGAGACCCGCCCCATGACAAGACGCACGTGGGTGGGCGGCACGAGGCGAGCCACGGGCTCGAGAAGCTCGTCTTTCTCGCGCAAGGAGGGCTCTCCCCCTGTGGGCTCCGTCCCAACCGCCTCAAGGGCGCGACCGCTCTCCGGCGGCACCGAGCCGGGCGTTGGCCCCTCCACAAGATCCGGCTCATCAAGCGCCTGCAGCAGCTCGGACATCACCCCGCCGTCACCCACGTCGACAGGGCGCTCATGCTCTGCCGCAAAGTCATACAGGCACCCGTAGCACACGTCCATGTCGGCAAACAGCTTGGCGCCGCACCTCGGACACGTCTTGAGCCCTCCTGCCTCCTCGCCGCTCATGCTCGTCCTCCGCTCATTCGTCTTGCCCATCTCACGCTCCCATCACGTGCCACATGTTCCTTAGCTCAACCCGGTCACCCACCACCGGCCACGGCTTCCCGCAGGACGGCCGCTCAAGCGCATGACGCGCGCCAGCACATCTCACGACCCTTCCCGCAGGTAGCTCGCGCCACGAGCCAAGCACGAGGCCACCCTCGTCCACGAGAACAACGTCCAGCCGGTAGCGCATGCCAAGCGTGTGAACGGACGGACAGCCGACGAGAAGCAGGGGGACGGCCCGCTCGTCGTCACGGCTCGTCCCAAGCAGGCCGCGAAGCCTCCCCAAGAAGCCCGTGACGACAAGTGCCCGCATGCCCCAGCAACCAAGGCCGGCGCCCGCATCGAACTCGATCCTTGCCCATCGCTCACAGCCACCTCCACCCACTCCTCTCACGAGACCACCGCCGCTCGAAACCTATCCACCACAAAGCTCCTCTCATGCCGGACAATGACGGGCAGCTCGAACCCCACACCCGCGATCTGCACGGACGAGGGCCATGGCCTGTAGCCAAGCTCGCAGACGAAACGCGTTGTTCCGGCGGCAAGGTCGATACGTGCCTCCGAGCCGTCGCCCGAGACGGGCTCGGCCCTCACCGCCACCTCGCAGGGCATCTCTCCCATCGCCTGCTCTATGGCCGACTTAACCTCGGCAACGCCCGCAAGCTCGCTCGACACGCCCGACGCGGACACGCCATGGAGAACGACTGCGTCAGGCGCCACCCTGTCGAAGCGCGAGACGAGTTCCGCAAACTGCAGGACGTTCGCGACGACGAGCGCCACGGCAACGATCACCGGAACGAGCACGGCAAGCTCAACGGCCATCTGGCCCGCATCCTCGCGCACAGACCCGCTCATGCGGCACCCAGCAGCTGGCCCACATCGATCGTGAGCGGCACCGCAAGGTCCGTGCCGGGAATGGGAATCTCCGCAATCGTTACCTCGCCCTCCCCGAGCTCGTTGGCGACCTCCTGCCCCAACGCCCGCGCGAGCGTGGAGGGATCTGCGGAGTCCGGCAGTTTTCCCACAAGCTCTCGCGCCGTCGAGACATGGTCGTAGCCCGCCTTGTCGAGCACGTTTTGGCTGTTCGTGACGACGGGCTTTCGAAGCCTCAGGTCGGCCGGCTCGAGGCCAGCATCACGGATGGACTGTTTGAGCTTGTCGCGCAGCCAGGACCCAACCGTGGTTCCGAACACCCCATCGATGCCATCGAGCACACGCCCCGCCGCCTCATCGAGGTTTCCCATCGCCGCCCCGTAGCCCTCGAGCAGGCGAGACCACAGGGCGCCGACAGATCCCAAGACTCCCGCGTCACCCTCGAACAGCTCGTCAGAAAGCGCCTCGAAGGAGCGCACAAGCACGTCATTGCCCTCGGTGTCGCCGTCTGGCGCCAGAGTCGCCGCCGAGACCGCGGCACCGGCAGGCACCGTCGACTCCTCGAGAAAGGCGCTCGTGATCTGGGAGGGCACCGCCTCGCTTCCACGCGTGACCACGGCGACGCATCCCCAGGCACCTGGGGGACAGAGCTTGGGGCGTGGGACGGCCAGGGCCTGCATGGCCCTGTCGAAGGCGCTCGCGCCCTCGTCGGCAAGCCCTCTCATCTGCTCCTGCGCCTCGGCAAGGTCTTCCCGGGCAGCCTCGTACCTCTCGGACTCGTCCACGATGGTCTTCCAGTAGTGCTCGAAGCCGTTGTCAATGCTCGTCGAGGCGGCCGCGACCGAACCTATCGCAGACGAGTCCATGCGGCAGACCCCACAGCGCCGCACGGAGCCCGCGTCGAGCTGGGACAGGGAGACGTGGCCGGCGGAGGCTCCCCTCGCGCCCGCGCAGTCCGCCGTTGAGTGGAGCGTGGGGCCCGCCTGCTCGTTCGTGGACGGCCAGCACGTTTCCGTGTACAGCGTCGTCTGCCGCATCTGCTCAGTGTTCGCCGGCAGGCTTGGCAGCTCAATCTCGACCCTCCCGTCCCCAAGCTCCTCGTAGCGCCCCCGCCGAGTCTGGCCGAGCGCGTACTCGTAGAAGGCGCGGCGCACGGCCGAGTTGGTGAGCTCCTCGGCAGACGGGGAGAGGGGAGCCTCGGCCAAGAGGCGAGCGGCATAGTAGGAGCGGGCCCGCACGAGCGCGGCGCCAAACGTCCAGTCCTCGAACGCGTAGCTTGGGTTCTGAGACGCGTCGAGACCGGCCAGGACGTCCGCACGCTCGCGAAGGCACCTTGGCTGTGCCACGCAGTCCGCACGCCATGCGGCACGCTTTGCCTCGTTGGCCCGCGCGTCAGCCTCCCTCGCCCGCTCGGAGGCCTGCTGGAGCTCGGCCGCCTTTGCTGCGGCCTCGCTCGCATCCACCTCGGCGTCGAGACCGGAGAAGTCTGACTGGGACTGGGTTGGGAACGGAATGGCCACGCCCGTGTACTCGGCGGACCCTTCCTCGTTTGCCTGGGCGACAGCCGCAGAGCGGCATGCGATGGCAAGCGGCAGCGTTGCCTCGAGCGCCTTGAGGCCCTTGGCGGCAGACCTCGCGAACCCGCCCCGGGCGTCGAGCACCCTCCCCGCGGCCTCCACGGTGCTCGTGCCCACCGACGCCATGCCGGGAATCGCGGACACCACGAGCCCGGCCCCGAGCGTCACCATGCCCGCAAGGCCAAGCGTGAGCACGCACGAGTCGAGGACTGTGGCGACGGTGGCGTACGAGGCAACGACGTTTGTGCCCGCAAGCGCCGTGGAGTCTGCCACCGCCTGCACGTCTGCCGACCTGTTCTGAAGCCAGGCGACGGACACGAGCGAGCAGGTGAGCGAGAGGCTCACGAGAAGGGCCAACGCCACGGCAACGGACGTGTAGCCGCCGTCCTCCCCTATGAAGACGTCAAGGCCGCCGGACGGCAGGGTACGCCGCCTATCCCCACATCGACACCCAGTCCGCATAGCTTCCCTCCAACCACTCCGGCCTTGCCCTCTCCGTCACGCGAACCCTCACCACGACCAGCTCGCCGTCCGCCTCGCCAAGCGCCGCAGCCAGCACGCCCACGAGCGGCAGCGGCCTCAGGCGTCCCGTGACCTCGACGCTCACCTGCTCGCAGGAAGCGTCCCCCTCGCACGAGACCTCCCAACCATTCGCGCCACCCACGTGAAATGCCTCCGCATTGGGAACGGCGCCCAGACGCCTCCTCACGTAGGAGACGCACGCCTCCTCAGTTGCCGCACCCTGCTTCTCGCGCGTGGCGAGCACGCGCAGCCCCTCGGACGCCGCCTGCTGCATGACGGCGCGCGTGTAGAGCAGAAACGCCGGCTGGAGCAGCAGGGCGAGCAGCAGCATGATCGTGGGCAGAAACAGCGCCGCCTCCACGCTCGCCTGCCCCGTCTGCTCAAAACAGCACGAGGTCGCGAATGCCGTCGACCGCACCGGCACCCTCGATTGCATGTGACGCCGCCCGCTCCGACGCGCGCTGCAGCCCGCCTTGCCCCACGACGCTCCACACGAGGCCAAGGGCGAGCACGAGCGCGAGAAACGCCCCCAGCACCAGCGCGTACTCCACGCTTGACTGGCCCGCCTCGTCCACGGCCAGGCAGCTAGGACGCCTCTTGCCCTCCCGCATAGGAATCCCTCCATTCGGACACCTCCATCCGCAGCGTCTTCACGCGCGTCCGCCCGTCCGACTGCCCGTCCGAGAGAAAGCACACGTCGACCCAACCCGGTCCCATGACGACGCAGCCCCAGCCCCGCCCGACGAGGTCGAGCCAACCGCTCCTCGCGAGGAGCGTCCCCGGCTCGGCCCCATACTCCGCAAGCAGTGCGGCCGCCACGTCCGGAAGGTCCTTGTCAACGACCCGCTCCGAGAGCGTCCCCTCCTCGGGCGTCAGGCCAGACTCAAGATCGGATGGCAGGGCCAGCTCGTACTCGTCGTCCCACGATGACGCGTCCTGACCGCTTCCCGAGCCCTCGCCCGCAGAGGGGCACCCGTTCACGCGCGAGGCACCTGCCCCGACGAGAGCGCCCTTTCCCACGAACCCCGCGAGCATCGCCGCCAGCGCCAGCGCGCACGCACCGATAAGTACGGTCCGCACCCGTCCCCTACAGCGAGTTGATGCCATCGGTGATCGAAGTCCAAAGCTCCTGGAGCCTGTCTCTGAACGCCACGACCGCAACGATCGCCATGAGCACGAGAACGCCCACGAGAATCGCGTACTCCGTCGTCCCCTGGCCGCTCTCCTCCGCGAGGGCCCCGCGAGTCCTCCTGCTCGCAAGGCACAGCCGAGCCATCACGCGCCGCCTCGCCAAAGCCAAAACGTTCATGACCTCTCCCTTCTCAATGGGGCAACGCGCCCCGGCCAACCGTCCTCACCCACCGAGCGCCGCGCACAGCAAGGGCCCCAGAATCGCAAGCAGCATCGCCGGCACGACCAGCGTCCCAAGCGGAACGAGCATCCTCACCGGGACCTCCTCGATGCGCCGCTCCACGCTCGCGCGCTGCTCCTCTCTGATGGCGTCCGCCTGGCGCTCGAGCGTCTGTGCGAGCGGCGCCCCGAAGGAGAGCGCCTCGCTCACCGAGGCGCAGAAGCGCACGAGGGACGGTGCGCTGACGCGAGCGGCCAGGCCCTCGAGAGCCTCTCGCCGCCCCTCAAGGCCCATTTGCCAGCCACGCATGGTCGCAA
>OBZH01001152.1_pt1 | contig 18468 bp, 10 predicted proteins | sample 1476881 | NCBI WGS metagenome assembly OBZH01 (sample SAMEA2580230, study PRJEB22360) | human gut metagenome | biome: human gut; feature: human-associated habitat; material: faeces | place: Denmark | collected 2008/2010 | reverse complement strand
GCAGATGCGAACGGAAAACCTCCACATTCTCTCCGGCAGATTCTAGGTTCTCCCGTAGGCTTTTTATTTTTGGCTGCAAGTTTTTCTCATAATTGGATCGAGCGGTGTCAATAGCCTGTTTTGCTTCTGCTATGGAACGTTTAGCCGTCTGCCTCAGCTCCCAATCGCGAGTTCCTCCTCGACGCAGGTCAGCGGCTATAGCGCCCAGCTGTTCCGAAAGTACTTGTTGGCGCGCAATCGCCGCGTCCATATCTGCCAGCAACCGGTCAACCGCAGGCTTGTCCCCCTGCCAATCTGCCCCTCCTGGCCTCAGTACCTGCTCAAGGGCGTCCCGCGTACGTTGGAAGCCAGCGATTTGTTTATCTAGCAGAGTCTGCAACTCTTCGATGGTGGCAGCGCTGCTTTGGGTGGTGCTATTGGCGGAATCCAGCAATTTATCCAACTGTTTTTGCAGGTTGGCAAGATTACTTCCTGCCAACTTCACCGCATCATCCAGCTCAGAGGAGATGGCCGCGAAGGGATTGGCGCTGCCCTGGGCACTTTTGCCCCCGGAATCGAGGGTGGACCCTATTGCCCCCTCGAAAGAGTCTTGTACCCCTGCAGCCAGTTGTTTGGCTCCGGTAGCTAGCGGCACTGCCGAACCTATCAAGGTAGACAAAGAACTGAATGTGTTCGCCCCCGAATTTAACTGTGCAGAAAGGGTTTCGAGGTGGTTGCTCAACCGATCCAGAGCTACCTGAGTGTCGGCAGTGTCTAGGTAATCGGACACGTCCTCAGCGATCCCTACGGTTACTTCAGCCAAGGTTTGCGAAAAAGTTGTGTTAATTTTCGCGGTGACGCCTTGCGCGCCTTGGTTAGTGAGATTTGCTGAAAGCGGGTTCTTCTTTTCGTTGGTGTACAGCGTGATATTTGCGGGGGCAGCCCCGCCGGCATAGAACGTGAACATGGAGTGAGAAAAATCCTTGGGCAATACAATTGCCGCGTAATAATCCCCCGAGCGTGCCCCTTCCAATGCCTTATCTTCGCTGGTTAATACCCAATCAAACTGGTCATTTACCGCCAGTTCCTTGAGTACGGTGTCTCCCACATTGACTTTTACGTTCAGAATTTTGCTGGTGTAACCCTCATCGGTGCTGGCAACGGCAATCTGCAATCTTCCCGAGTTTGCGAAGGGATTCCAGGTGGCCAGCACGTTGAACCAGGTGAAGAACAAAGGCACGGTAATCAATAGAACTATGGAAATCCGAACCATGATACTGCTGCGAATCTGACGGAAGTCGTCACGAATGATAAAAAATATTTCGTTCATCGTGTCTCCTCGCTACTTGCCGAGGCATCGGTTTCGCTCGCCGACCTGTCTCCGCTTTGATCCGTCGTCTCTGCCGCTGGTGTTGCTCTTATGAGGCGATGTTCCCCGCTACCCCAGTTTTTTCCGCCGCTCAGACCCTTGGAGCTACCCGCAGTTTTGCTTGCGTTTACTTGTCGCTGGCGAGCCAGAGATTCGAACAGTTCATCTTGCGTCAAATGCGACAGCCTCTCTGCTCGTTCTATGGAGCTTTTCAGCACGGCTATGCCAACTAAGGTTCCAATAATAGCGACTCCCCAAATAGCTAGTATTCCCAGGAGCACGGACTTACTGGCGGAGGTTATCCAGGAAATCATACCTAGTACTACCAGTCCTAATATCCCCACGATACTCAGCCCATTAATCAAAGCGGGATAACGGGCATTGAACCCCTCTTGCCGCAGCTTAATCCGGGTGGAAAACTCTTTCCGGTTACCCAGAAGTGCAATGATGTTACTCAAACGGTAACCGCGACTTTGCAGCTGAACGTCTTCATTCACTACCAGTTCAGTGCGAGCTAAATCGTCGTAGAAGAGCTGGGTGAAGTAACCGAAACGCCGCCTGCCCAAATACCCCAGGAGGAACATCGTGACGCTCATGAGTAATAGAACGGATATAACATGCCAGTAACGCCCGTGATAGAACCCGCCGATAGTTTCTCGGATTGCATCAATGCCGTAAGAAAATGGGAGTATCGGGGAAAGCTGGCGGAAGAATCTGGGCATGAGCTCGATCGGATAAATACCCGAGGCACCGGGAATCTGCAACACTACCAGCAAGATTGCCAGCGCTCGCCCCACGTGACTGAACGCAGCGGCCAAGGCATAGATAATTGCCAAATAACACGGCCCAATCAGCATGGAGGTAGCAATGAAAGCGGGAGCGCTGGCCGCTTTCACTCCCAACAGTAAACTGCCCACGCTAACAATCAACCCCTGCCCGATAGACAACGCACCGGAGAGCATAAATCGTCCCAGATAAGCCGAGCGCAAACTCAACCAGTCAAAGCCGTCTTTATCGACTTCTACTCGGAAAATAATGACCAGAATAAGTGCACCAATCCACATAGAAAGATTGATGAACATAGCTGCCATTCCCGAGCCATAAGAGTTGATGGGGAACAGTGTCTTTTGGTCGAATTTCACCGGCGCGGTCAGGTAGCGCCCAATATTAGTTGAATCCAGGCCTATAACTGTTTTCAAAGTGCCTGTCCGGAGGGCGGTTGCCAGCGCGGCCACATCGGTTTGCGCTCCGCGAGCCGTAGTAGACAACCCGTTTAGGTCCCCCTGCACCTGGTCAAGCACATTTTGCGTGTTAACAATCTGCTCATCAACGCCGCGGGTCAGCGCCGAAATCTCTCTAAGAGAAATCCGCGCAACACTCACCGCGGATTTAATGGCTCCCAGCTGTTGTGACAGCTGCGTCACCCGGGCATTTAGCGCAGAGGCGGCCTTAGCGGACTGTTCACGTAGACCAGTGGCGTTGCGTTGCGCATCGGATAGAGACTGGTCAAAGGATTTCATCAGCGTTTTTAAATCCTCGGCGGTCGTTGCCGCGTCTGACCCGGTTTTCCCGACCACAGCGAGCAGATTCTCCATCTCATCCAGCTGGCTTTTCAGCTTGGTAGCAAGCTTTTGCGTCTGCGGGAATCTTTCCAAAACCGCAATCTGATCACGCATTTTCGTTATTGAATCATTCGCCCTCTTAATTCCTGACTGCAGCTGCGAATCCATTTCGGTGAGTTTATTCGCTGCATTAGACACCGCTGAATTAGCCGCCGCCGAGGACTCATTTAGCGCCTTTTGAGCGTTAATACTGGCTTGTCCCGCCTTAACAGCAAATTCGGAAGCATCGGATACCACCGTTCCTAGAATGCCTTGGGCATCCTGCAAAGCCGCCGAAACATCAGCCAATGCCGGATCAGCTGCAGAAAGCGCAGACCGGACTTTTTTCATAGTCTGTAAGGAACCCGCCAAAGAGGTATTGGCGGAGTCCAAGGCACCTTGCGCATCATTGAGATCCCGGTTGATACCGCCCAAGGCATCCAGAGTGCTTCCTTCAGCGCCAAGAATACTCGCGTCGATCTCTAAACCACCCTCACGCAGAGCCTGCGCAATGGCTTCACCGACTTTTCCCCGGAAAGCTGAGGTGATTTGAATATCGAGTTCGTTTGCTCCGGCATCGGTAATTTTGGGCGCAATAGCGCCTTTCTTTTCATTAACGCGGTATTCGACAGTCGGCTGTTTACGTTTGCCGCTAAAAATATCGACTAAGTCTTCGCTAAAGGTTTTCGGGATAACGAAAGTTGCATACACTTCCCCGGTTCTGATTTTGTGATCGGCAGTGTCTTGATCGGTAAACTGCCAGCCGAGCTGGTCATTGTCTGATAATTGTTCGACTACGAGGTCACCAACATTGAGCTTACCGGTCAGCGCAGAGGAGGCTCCCGCATCGTTATTCACTACCGCAATAGGCAGATTTCCCGTTTCCACATAGGGGTTCCAAAAAGCCAAAATGTTCAGCCAGGTATAAAGGGCTGGGGTAACCAAGATACCGAATACGATAATTAGGGAAAGCGGAACCGCAATAATCCGCTTCAAGTCCCGAGTGAACACCCGCCAACTATCTCTCACCGTCTAATCATAACCTCACGTTAGAATTCTGGCAGTTCCCGCTGCGCCCCTTAGTATTCGCCCCTGGAAGAATCCCGGTGCCACAGAGTTTTGCGCGTTCACCACCAGATTTAGGTCAGTAAACCTGCCCGATTTTAGAGTCCTAAAAACTCTTTGACCTTTGGGAGTTCACTTTGCATCTGCTGGTAGCCAGCGGAAAAATTCTCTTCCAGCTTGGCGGGATTATCTTCAAAATTCGCCACCCCCATATGCTGCGGATAAAACACATAAGCTTTACCTTCCGATTCCAACCTCTCTAGTTCGGCTCGGGTCCGGTTGTAATTGATAGGGCGTTCAATGACCGCCTTAGCAGCCTTCGGGTAACGAGTTAGCAAGCAGCGGTATGCCAAATCAGGTAAGCGGTTTTCTTTAACATATTCCCGCGGACGGGTCAGCAGAACCAGGAACTTTTCGTATCCATCTGCCTGCGCCACGTCCAAAGGAATTCCGCCACTGGGACCTATTGCCCCGTCCATGCAGGCCTCACCGGCAATATAAGTAACTCGGGTAGCTATAGGCATCGATCCCGAGGCCTTGCATACGTGGGTCAGCTTTTGCTCCGAATCCACCTGATTGCGTGAGAAATATAGTTCCTCTCCACGCTGCGCGTTATATACCCCTACCCGCCATTCGGCGGGATTTGCTGTAAAACGCCCGTAGTCCAGCTCGAGCATTCCCCCAGGTTCGGTCAGGTCGTAGTACATGTGGTGAGTGTCGAAAACCCCTTTACCTTTTATTGCTGTTTTCCATCCGCCAAAATCGGGGTCGGTGCTAATATCAATGAAGCAGCGTTTAGAACGCTGTGGAAGACGCGCCAAATAGTTCACCAAGTTGGTAGCACCTGCGGAAATTCCGGCGACATAATTCAAGTAGATTCCTGACTCCAAGAGCATATTTATTGCCCCCGCAGTGTAGCTACCCCGCATTCCCCCACCTTCGAGCAGCAATGCAGTGTCAAAGACATTATTCTCAAACTGTTCCATACCGTCTCACCCCAAAAACAATCATACGGCTTGCCATAGTACCTGATTCCGGGAACTTTAGCGCCAAACCTACTTCACCTTTCGCTCGATTAAGCGACTAGCAAAGACCGCTCACTTTGTGGGGAGGCTAGATTTTCCCTCCTGCCCGATTTAGGTCGGGGAAAAAGCTTTTCCGCCTGCCTAGGCTAGTCCGGTGTGCGGGAAGGCTGGGTTTTTCCTCCCGCCCAAGAAATTCGGAAAACGTAGCGACGTTTTCCGAATTCTTATGCCCACCGCACCCACTCGGATAAAACCCAGCCTCCCCGCGATGTCACTGTCAGCACTCGGCGCACAGGTAATAAACGCTAAATAAGATCGGTTCCTGCAAAACTTGCCCGCCCCACCACTATGCACGGGAATAAGTTTTATCCGAGTCGGCTAGGCGGGCGTTAAATCCGAAAAGGCAACACCTTTTCGGATTTTGGGCAGGAGGAAAAACTTATTCCCGCGCTGGGCGGAGAGAGAGGAAAAACCTAGCCTCCCTGCCCACATTTGCCAAACTTGCTACATGCTAGGACGCAGGGTTTGCAGCATGCGCTGCGCCCACTGGGCATTCGGCTCCACTTTAGAGCGCACTTTCGAGGCCGCCAGTTCATCACTGGCGAGCTGAGCTGCTACCTGTGCATCTAGGTGCGGAACCTTCATTGCGGCAGTGCCGGGTACCAAATCCAGGCGCACCCCGGCCAGTCCCAGATGCCGCTGCAGGGGACCGGCACTGGTGGTAACCGATTGTGCCCTTTCATGTGGGGCAAGGGTAACTTTGCGCCGTAGCCACCCATCGCGGTAGATTAGCACGGTGTCGGTGGCCGCGAAGGCGCGGCGAGTACGGGCAAAAGGATCTAGTATCTGGGCTTTTTTAGCAATGGCAGTGAAAAATCCAACCGCTTCCGACTTCGAGTTCTTGCCGTTAAACGCCTCCTGCAGCAGCTTTTCCCTTTCTGCGCCCTCGTTAATCCCTAAATCTCGAATCGCCATGTCTAAAATAATTTTTGCTTGCTCCAAAGTTCCTACTGGCAGCAATAGGTTATCGGCAGCTTGCTTCTTTTGGTCGCCACTGGTTTCCACCCCATGCCCGGCGAGGGTAACTTCTGCTTGCCACCAGCCAAAAGGTCGCCACAATAAAGGTTGCAGAAAGCGAATCGCATGAATCCGTCCCGGCGGCAAGGTCTGGGATTTGAGAGCGAGCAGACCCGAGGTGACCCGGATACCGTCATGGGTAATATTGGCGCTGAAGTTAAAGCGGGAATTGAAATTTGACCAAGCAATAGAAACTATCATCAAAGGTAGAATCGCTATTAAAATAACGGTGGAGATAACACCACCGCTCAAGATGGCGCTGAACCCTACTTTGAGCGCGACCAGGGTAGCTACCGTACCTATCACCGCTGCTAGTGTGAGGATGAGTAGCCAGATAACTTCCGAACACAGCAGGATCGAAGCCACTAATCTTCCGGGAGAAACCCGATAAACTTCGTATTCGTCTGCAGCTAGGTGGTAATCGTCCTCGGCAAAAAGCGCAGTCCCAGCTATCCCTTGGGCACGGGGCTGTTCAGAATATTCATTAGGGAGGGTGCGCCCCGCTATCCGGGCTACCACTTCCCGGCGGGCTTGATCTAAATATTTATTCGCCAGGAACTGTATTTCTACCCGCGAGCCTTGCCCACCTGCCGACTCCACACGCAAGGCTCCCAATCCAAATATACGAGCAGCTAGCGGACGGTAGACGTCGACAGATTGCACGCGATCTAGGGGAATCCTCCGGTGTTTTTTAAAGAAAATCCCGCGGCGATACTGCACATCGGTAGCGGTTACTATCCAAGAGGTCGCTCGCCAGGCGAAATACAGGTAGATGATTAACAGCGCTAGCATCGCCAGCGGTACCGCAATCACTAGCAGCAATATTCCCGGATGTCCCGGTACGTTTTCCCGGAGGTTCTTGATCAGCATGATCACGTTATTAAGCGACTGGGTTAGGACGACTACCACGATGATCACCAGAGCCTGCCACACTTGTAGCAGCGGGGTGAGCCAGTGTACTAGCCGCCAAGTAGCTTCTGCTACCCGACCAGCGGGGGCGCTAATAGAATCGGCCGCGGTCAGGGGATGCTGTCTGTCAGCAGTTGTGGCAGCGGTCTCCTCGGAATATCCCGAAGAGTTTTCATTTGTTACTTCGTGGTATTGATCGCCCATCTAAATACCCTCAAGATTGGTTTCGGCAAGTTCCGAAATTTCTTCCCGCAATTGCGCGGCCTGTTCACGGGGAATCCCCGGCAGCTGTGCATCGGTAGTTGCCGAAGCGGTATGCAGTTTTACCTGTGCAATCCCGAAATGACGAGCAACCGGTCCTTCTTCTACGTCCACATATTGCAGCCTGCCCAAGGGAACCACAGTTAAGGATTTGAACATTATCCCCTTGCGAATCTGCAAGTCCGTTCCGGTAACTGCCCAGCCCATAGCGCGCACTTGTCGCGGAATTAGCCATAGCAGCCAAAGAGCTATTCCCAGCACCAGTGCGATCACCACCAGACCGATCCATTTTTCGGGGAGGGCTAAAAATAGAATTATCGCTACTGCTGCGAAGCAAAGTAGAAAAAATGCTACTGCTGCCAGACGTACCTTAATAAGCTCCAAAGAAACCGGACGAAACTTCACCCCTGCCGGTGCGAATGGATCTAACTGAGAGGAAACCATCTAATGTCCTTTTTTGCTTTTATCCTATCAGCACCATTCTCAGCACTCAGAGCGGGGGCATTAATCTCTCCCATTGACACGGAGCCAGCGCCCCTTTGACGCTTGCCCTCGCAGAAGACCTATAGATAGCGCCAGGCTATTGCCCATTTGTTAAGGACTACTGTCCTTTTTAGTGTCTGCTTATTTTGAACACATTTTTGGGCACAAAAAACCCCGGGCAGTTGAGGGATGCCCGGGGTTTTTTCAGGTAGTAAGAGGATCTACCCGATCATAAAGGAACGTGTAAGGCTGATAGCACCGGCTGCACCGATGCCACCCAAGATAACGATTCCGGCGAGGGAACCGGCGCCGCCCATGCGGTCAATCGCGGAGAGATTGTTGGCCGCATAAGCCGTAGCATCAACATCGTTAGCGGTTAGGTTGCCGCTAACTTCGGTCGTACGAGCCTGAATCTGAACGGTGGTCTGAACGGCCTCATTGGACAGCCCCTCGGCAGCCTGTGCGGTCAGCACGCCAGCAGGAATCAACGCTGCCGCAGCGATTCCGCAAGCGGCCATCTTCTTGATCGAAGTTCCCTTGTTCATTTCAGTCTCCCTCACGACCTGAATTCTTTCTTGTTGGTATTAATATTACCACCCGGTCAAATGAAAGCAAGCTAATTGCCCCCATTTATGCGTGATCTACGTCACGATTCGCAAAAACTTATGTAGTGGAAAGTAGGTCAGTTTTCGAATTAATGTTTCTACCAGCAGCTATAGACACTTTATGGATTGTAACAACCTGATAACGCCAATACTTACCATCCGGTAAATATTGATAATTTTCAGGGTTTCCTCCCTAAAAATCATTGAACTGTGACCTAGATTTAATAACTTTTTCATCACTTCAAATCTTTTAGTGCCCGCGCTCACATAAAGTGTTCTATGCACCTACCGCATTACTTCCACCAGAAGAGCTACCCCCGCCCAGGCTCCTAAGTACATCCTCTCGGGATTAGCTCTCTACGTATATGTAGAGAGCGCAGAAAACCGAGCTTGCCCGGCTACTTCAACCCACAAGCGCGGCATAGTTGATAATCTAAAACCGTGAATGACATGGATAATTTCCTTCCCTTAGCTGCAATGGCCGCTGCCGCGCTACCCGAAACTGACTTCGTTTCGCTATGCTCGCCTCGATTTGAAACCGAAGATCTGCGCGTATGCGCAGTCAAAGATACCGCTGAACGCAAGTGGCTAGTAACCTGTCCTACCACTGAACACGCGGACAAGCAGCTACTAACCCAAACCCAGATTATGCAGGAGCTGTCCCACGACGGCGCGCGCCTGCCCTTCCACCTCCCCTGGCCATCCCACACAGTGCGAATAGTGGGAGGAAAACATGCCCTCGTCCATCCCGCTTTCCCCGGAAGGCCTGCTCGATCAGAAGATTTTACGGTTTCCGATAAGCTTGCTGCCTCCCTAGGGGAAGCGCTAGCTGCGCTGCACGAGCTACCCGCCCGGGTTTTACAAGCCAGTGAGCGTCCCACCTTTTCTGCCGACCAGATTCGCCGGCGTTGGCTAAGCCTACTTGATGAAGCTGCCCCTACCCAGGCCGTACCGCCCCGGCTGTGGCAACGTTGGGAGGAACGCTTAGAAGATATTTCCCTCTGGCGTTTCGCTAGTGCCTTTATCCACGCAGATTTGCAAGAAAGCTACCTATATATAGATAAAGAAGCTGTCAGTGGCATCACCGGGTTCGGACAGGCTCGGTTTGGCGATCCTGCCCGTGACTTAGCCTGGGTGGTTTCCTCATCCTCCGATGAGTTCGCCAAAGCAGTCCTAGAGCAGTATCGAAAACTCCGGCTTTACGAAGACCCGGAACTTAACACGCGAATTGAGCTTAATTCGGAGTTAGTACTCTTGGAATGGCTTATGCACGGGGTGCACCAAAACAGTAAAGAAATCATCACTGATGCTCGCGAGTTAATTACCCAGTTAGCAGACACCCTAGATAGTACCGGGCTGCTACCCGCCCTCCGGGATGACTCAACCCAGAAGCATCATGACTCCCGCGAAGAAGGCGCCACCGCTAATCCGGGAGATTCCTCTGCCAGCGAGCCACTAGCGACTAAGGAAGAATCCGTAGCCGAGGACGAGGACGGGATAGTCACTGATAACTCAGTAGCTAACGAGGACGCGTAGGTATCGAAAATACTTAGACCAGATGTGGGAATAGCTCTTCAAGTTTTTGGGGAAGGCTTAGGCGCTCACTCCATTCGTCCAGGTTGCATACTAAGTCATAGCGCACAAAATAAAGTGCCGCCTCTACCTCTTCCAAGTTCAGTCCCAGCGAATCGGCGTAAACCAGGCGATAAGTATTGATTTGGCGCATATAGTTCGCTACCGCATCTTCGTTTTCTGCGCTTATATTGCCGGAACTATCAAAGGTTAAGGCATCGGTTTTCCAGTCAATAATCGTAGGCTTGCCGGTAGCGGGATTGCGCATAATCGCATCGATGCGTGCCACTAATTTGGTCGCCATCGGCGCCGCGAATTCAATCTCGGACTCCAGATACTCCCAACCGCGATCAGGGTGCACGATTCCAGATTTCCATTTTTGCTGTAGTCTCTGCAGCGATTTAAGCAGCCCTTTATCTAGATCCTGAGGAACCGAATACACACAACCGCGCAGTTCTTGATCAACCCACTGGTGGAACAAGGTACCTACCGTAGCGCCTCCGGAAGGAAATGCTGGCAGTGGACGCCGTTGGCTCAACGCAAACCCCTCCGGATCCTCCTGTAATTTGCGCGCCCGCGTAACCCCACTTGAAACCGGAAGCTCCACTTGACCCTGCTTTTCCTTTTCCGCTTGTTCATCCCGAGTTAGCTGTACTGCTTGGAGCATCCAATCGGAATGTTTAGCTGCGATAGTTAGTAGTTCTTCGGGATCTTCGGCAGACAATAAACTATGGAGCCAGCGATCATCTTGCGCGCCTCCTATTAGCGTCCTCAGCTCATTTGCGGCACTGGAAAGCCGCGATAGCTGTACAGATGGAGGCGTCGGCCAGAGGACTTCGCTGGGGACTGGCATCCAGTCATCATCTTCCGCCGGTTCCCGGTTCCGCAATTCCCGCATTTTCCCACTGGAATCTATCTCCACTAAGAACTGGGAGGGTACCCGTTCAGTGCTGGTGGTAGCGGTGTGCGCGCTGCCGCCAATTAATAGTTCCGACTCTGCGCGAGTAAAAGCCACATAGGCCAGGCGCCGGTCAGCTAACTGCGAGGTAAATCCCAAAGCACATTTATAGCTTTCTATAACTTTGGGATTATCGGAATAGGCCTGCCCGGCAAAGTCATAACCACTTTTTTCCAGGCCACGCTCAATAGTTGGTAGCACTTCCTTATCCGGACGTAAGTCATAGGGAATCATAGCGACATCGGTAATCCAAGATGATTCACTGCATTTACCGTTCCCCGCTTTAAAGGGAGCTTTGGGAAGGTTTCCCTGGTGGGTGCGGCTTTCATCTAGGCCCGGAATTGCGACCCAAGTCCATTCCAGGCCTTTGGCGGCGTGAATAGTCATTAGTTGAATAGCGTTCGGATCAGGCTCCTGTAAGGGCATGTCGAGGCCAGAGCCTTGTTCATCCGCGAGCCGGAGCCAGTCTAAAAAGCTGTGCAGATTCGCGCTGACTCCACTGGATTCATATTCGCGGGCGATTTTGACAAAGCTTTCTAGGCAACGCTCGGACACTCCCCCGTCTGGGCGGATTTTTACATCCAAGTCCAGGCGTAAAGCAAAAATTGTGCGTTGTACTAGCAAACCGAGGGGGTCATGGATATGACGACGCACAGTAGCCAACTGGGTGCGGAGAATACTCAGGCGCCGATGCGCTTCGGCGCTAAAGGCGCTGCCAGCTCCCGGGCATGTCCATCCCACTTCCGGGAGTTTATCTAGCGCATCCATTAGGAAGGCTTGGGGATTAATATCTGGATTATCCTCCGGGTTAGCCAAATGCCTTGCCCATCTCCACAGCAGGTCAATATCTGCCGGGCTTATGCCGCACCCGGTAATTAGCCGCATCAGGTAATCCCCTTGTCCGGCATCTGCGGATACTTGCAGTGCCGCAATCACGTCGGCAACTGCCGGATCATAGATGAGTCCTGCCACCCCGGTGACCTCTACTGGAAGTCCCCGTCGGCGTAGCGCCTGAGTGATTAGCGGACCTTGGGAATGCTTGCGCAGTAACACTGCCCCCGTAGGCAGGCTTTCCTGCTTTTGCGGTGGAAGCTGCTTATTTTTGAGAGCTATCTCATCGCGCTTCCTCCAGCGCTCAGCAAAAAAATCCGCCACCAGTTCGGCTTCTTCTTCGCAGTCTTTTGCAAAGTAGAGATGGACTTTTCCGGCCTCGTCCCGCTTTTGCGGACAGGTAAGGAGTTCTTTAGCTTTTACCGAGGACGCGGGAGCGGCAAAAACATCGGGAGCAGGAGCGGGATCTAGCTTATATTCCGGGTTAGGAACCTGAGTCAAGAAGCGGATTTGCTGCTCAACTTGCTGGGCGCTTTCTCCGTCCGCAAGTTTACTTAAAGGCAGTACCACCTGATTTGCTACCTTTAAAACCTCTTCCCGGTTGCGATAGGTAACCGGCATATCCTGGATATGATTGGCCATTTCTTGAGGGGCAACCCCGAATTCGGTTAAGAAATTTTGCATTGAAAGCTCAGAGGCACCCCGCCAGTCGTAGATAGCCTGGTTAGGGTCACCTACTGCCATCGCGCCTTTACCAGTAAAAATAGTAGAAAATAGTTTTAGCTGCGCTACGGAAGTATCTTGAAACTCGTCCAGCAATATCACGTCATAGCGTTGGCGCAGCGCACCCCGTATATCGGGGAAACGGGAAACTAACATAGCCGCATAGTAGATTTGATCAGCATATTCGAGATAACCGTTTTCTTTTTTGTATTCCTCGTAGCTTTCAAAAATATTTAGTAGCTCACTGCGATGAGTTAATGAATCCAAGAATTCTTGCATCTTAGCATTCGGTTTCTGCGACCTTCCTTTCGGCTTGCCTAAGCTATAAAGTTCCCGCATCTGCTTTAACCCGGCTCGCACCTTTGCGATGTCTAATAGCTGGTCACGTACCTGGGAACCGATAGCTAAAGCCCTACCCGCCGTAGTGGCCACAGTTTTATCAGTAGTTAAATCTCCCGGCCAGGTACTGACAATTTCGTACATAATCTGCCAGCGACGCGCCTCATCTAATAGCATGCTTGCCGGAGAAATCCCCAAACGCGAACCATATTGGCGCACAATCTGGTTCGCAAAGGCATTATAGGTAGAGGTTACCGGCAGGATCGTCCCGCCGGTCTCCGGATCGGTTAATACCTCTGCTACCTCAGAAAAGTCGGGGTTAGCTGCTAAGACCTGCAGGTTATCTCGCAGGCGGCTAGCCAGTTCTGCATCCGCCTTATTTGAAAAGGTAAGCCCCAGCACCCGATCGGGAGCGACTAAGCCGTTGGCCACCAGATATACTACTCGAAACGCCATGGTGGCAGTTTTTCCGGCACCGGCACCAGCAATAGCCATCATTGGTTGATCAACAGGGGCAGTAATAACTTTTTCTTGATCTTCATTCGGCGAATACTGCCCAATGGCTGCCGCAATCTGCGCTGGAGAATAGCGAATATTTGGGGTATCACTCATAGCACTTGTTCTCCTTCAGCCTTTAGGGGACAACTAGAACGCAGGGAGCAACGATCACATCGTGGGTTTTCCACCGCCCGAAATACCGACCCGGAAACCACTTTTGCCGCCTGGATAATATTGTCGAGCAATAATCCTTTTTGCTCATCAGTTAACGGCGATTGCACCATTTCTTTCGCGATTTCTTCATAGTCAGTTTCTCCCCTAGCTTTCCGTTTATGCTTGGAAAGATAGATCAAACTTGCGCTTTGAATCTGCTCTGGTGACCTGGCTAGCACTGGTGCCAGCATCTGGCGGGACCGGCTATCTCCACCTAGCAGCGCAGCTTCTAAAACCAATTGGTAGCAGGCAAGCTGCAAATGTTCCGCTAGCTCTTTTTCACTAGGAACCGTCTTGCCCGTCTTAAAATCGACTATTCTTATCCCGTCCTCGCCAGCTTCTAAACGATCTAGTCGGGCGGCCACCATCGCTGCGTCGGATACCACCGCATAGGAGCTAATTTCGGTTACCGCCGGCATTTTATGATCATCTAAATAGCGGCTGAGGCGGCGCACCATTTCTTCTCGTTTTTTCCCGTCTTGGCGCGAAAAGAAGGCTTCTGTTTCTTGGGGCCAGTGGGCGTAGAAGAAGGCCAGGCGCTCGGACAAACTACTGTCTGTCATTTCTTCGGCAATCTGGTGCACGAGAGTTCCCCAAGCGGCGTGACCGGTAGCCTCGACTTTTTCCCCTCCCCGCCGTGAGAGCAGCCAGCGAAATTCGCATTCGTTCAGATTTTCTAAAGCAGAGGGCGATATTACTGCCCGGCTACCAGTAGATTTTAGTCCGGCGGGATTCGTCCACCAGTCATTATCTATTCCTACCTGACGCCAAGTATCAGGATTGGCGAACCGAGCTCCTTTAGAAGCTAGAAACGCTAAAGTTTCCACTGCTTTTTTACGAGTTTCCCCATCCGTCTTGCTGGCGAGCACTCCCCTTAGGTGACCCACCAGGGAACGCAATGAAGGGAATAACTGATGATCACCGCGGTTTTCGGTTTGCAGATTCCCGCCGGCTCCCAGCTGTTGATCCCAATCACTGCCCAGGTATTGCGCGACAGAAAAACTGCTAGTTTCCAAGCGGGCATGCAGATTATCAAAAAATATTGAAGGGTTTTCCTCAGCGTCGCTGCGCACGGTAACCAACATTTTGCTGCGAGCCCGACTGAGGGCGGATCTTGCCAGGCATCGTTCCCTCTCCAAGGCACGACTGCGAGATTCCCCAGGAGCAAACTGTAGCTTTCCAGTGGGACTAAGCAGAGCCGTGGCATGGAGCAGATCCGAGATTTCCCCAGAGCGCAGCAGGGAACCGCGCTCGGAAATAGCTGGCCATTGCCCGTCCTGCATTCCAATGATTGCGCAGGTATCCCAGGTGCGTCCGGCCGCAGAAAACACGGTTTCCAAAGCTACCGCCGAACCTATCCCATGAGTGCCGGTTAGCACGTCCTCGGCTTGGGTTTGTCGCAAGAGCACCTGGCAGTATGCCCGCATATCGGCATTTAAGTGGCGCTGTGACCAAATCTCGGCGTGGCGAACCAAGGCAATAACCGCATCTAAGGCTTGATCAGCAAACTCGTCTCCAGAAAGGGCGCGCTGCCACCAAGAATCTTCAAGATTCAGCAAATCCCAAATTTTTTCTAGAACCACTAGCGGAGGCACTTCCAACTTGGATAATGCTGCAGTTAAAACTTGGTGACAGAGAATAAAGATCTGTCCGCCCTCTACCATTTCCACCTGGGTAAGCGGGAAACGGGGGGTGCCGATGGAAGCATAAAAGTCTTCTATTTTTGCTTCTACAGCGATATCGGCGCCCACTAACGCGCGTTCCAAGCGCAGCATCTGCAGGGAATCCAAAGCGAAAAGCGGAGAGCGCAACAGGTGTCGAATTGCTTTACCTCGCGGAGAAACTAGCTTGTCATCAAGTAGATACTGCGAGGTAGACCAAGAAGTATTATCTGAGCTGGAAGGAGTGGGGCTATCTTTACTCCACTGTTTTGCGAGCTCGCTTTGTCCCGGCAGAGTAAAAAGTGACAATAAGGCGCCCGTAACGTGGTTAGCTTTGAAAAGTATCGGCCTTTGCCGCTCATTTACGGGAATCTCCAGGCCCCGTAAAAGCGAAACTATTTCGTCTAGCTGGGAGCGGTTCCGCGCAATAACCGCCATATCTGCCCACGGGACTTGCCGAATTAGGTGCTGATAGCGGAGATATTCCGCGATCGCCCGAGCTTGGGAGGAAACGGTAGAAAACTCCGCAAATTTTTGTTCGCGCTTACTATCGCAGTCCGCCTTAGCGCTGAGGGGATCTAAAAGCTGCAACCCTCCCGAAGTTTCCCGGAAAGACTCTTCTAGCGTGACCAGAGGGCATTTCAACTGCTCGGCCAGGTAACTACCGCCGTGGGGGTAACCCCCACGGAAGGTTTCCACCGCCACCTCCGGATTGTAGAGGGCGAAAACTTTCGTGCCTCTCTTTCCCATTTCTGTTAGCAGACGCACAGTAGAGGCCGGGCAATCTTGCAGGTCGTCAACTACCACCCAGTCAGGAAGCTGGGGCGGTGATAGTAATGCGGCGTCGCGCTCCCAGCCGTTTAAGACTTGACCAGCGCGATCTTGCATCCGCGCCGCATCCCAGCTGTTGTCTTTATAAGAGGGCTCGTATTGACTAAGCAATACCGCTGCCGCCTGCCACTCGGCAACCGCGAGTTCGCTACCTAACTCATCTAGACGTTGCGCGCTGATTCCCCAATGGGCACAGGTGGCAAACAGGGCACGCATTTCTGAACAAAAATAATCAGTTTGCCTAACCTCGGGGGTGATATATTTCGGCCAAGGCGCATCTACCTGCTTTAATAGTTCCTGAATCCGGGCGTCTTCTTGTGATCCGGTCAGCAATACCGGTTCGGGGAGTTGTTCGCGCCGCGCGCTAGCAAAATCTGTAAGTACCTGGAAAGCCAAGGCAGTAGGGGTAATGAATGGACGAGAGATAGGAAGTTTTCGACTCGCCCGCGCGGTATTTAAGTATTCTGCTCGCGCGCGGGAAGGAGCTATTCCTATTATCTGTTTGTGGTGGCGGTGAAGTAACTCCATAGCTGCCAGAGCCAAAATGGTTTTCCCGCTGCCAGCTGGCCCCCGCACTATTAGCGAACTAGGCGATTGCAGCTGTTCAAGTAACTGCTTTTCCTTTTCTCCTAGCTTCGGAATCTCCAATTCGGCAGGGAAAGGAACGGCGTGCAGACTAAAAGACATACAAATAATTATAGGAAAAACTTCAGTTCCGGTAGTGGGTTGGTTGCTCTGGCGCGATTTCCCGCTACCCGATTCGGATCCACTGCAGGTACCCCGGAAACTCGCCCTCAACTCCCAACACGCAGGCAGGATTTTGCGTAGTAGGTGGCAGCTAGGATTGGAAAACTTATCGAAAGCTTTAGCTATTAGCTAGCAAGCGGGCAGCGCCCGGTGGCAAGCAGGTAGGATAAGGCTAGACGATTGTAAAACGGAGGAAAACGTGAATATCTCACTGGGACTTAAAGGTGTAGCTAAAACTTTAGAGCTGGAAGTAGCTATGGATGCTGACCAGATTAAAACCACTTTACAGGCAGCTTTAGATAAGCCCGAAGAGTTGCTATCGCTAACTAATAAGCAGGGTCAGCAGGTACTGATCAACCCGCGTCTAATCGCCTATTGCCAGATAAGCGAAACACAACCGCAGCGGGTGGGTTTCGGAATCGGCTAAACACCCGGCCTACCCGGGCGTTATATTTCTGCAGCTATCAAGCCTTCAGTCCGGTACGCTCCATCCGAGCCCGGTGATGTTCCTTGATCGCCTCGGGGATATCTTCTCCGCCCTCAGCCGTTAATTCGGGATAGCCCACAATGGCCTGACGGAAAGTAGAACGCACATCTCCGAGCACCCGCCGTCCCCACAGAGACAGCCTGGCCGGTACCGTCACCTGAGTAGCACACGCCTGAGTGATTACCGGCGCCGCCCAAGCTTCTTGCCCGCAGTCCCAGGAGACCTCGGAAAGCTCTGCTTGTGCTGACGAAGAGAGTCCCCCAGTTAAGCTGCGGTTGAAATCGGCCATGGCTCCAATCGTTACGTAACTTTTGACGAGGCGTTCATACCAGTCAGTAGGGCGTAAACGTTCCTCTAACTGGACGGTCAGCCCCATATATTGCTTCATCTCTTCTGTCAGATCAACCCCGAGGCTTTGACTAACCTGGGCTACTTTTTGATAGTTTTCCCAAGCCCGAGCCGACATGCCCCCTAAGGCGATTTCTTGATCCGCCGTAGGGCATAGCGAAGCGTCTTTTGCTAGCCGTTGCTGCATAGCCAGGGTGAAGTATCCGATAAGTCCCAGTCTCTGTGCGTCACTCACCCTCCTAGACTAACGCGCCTTGGGGTTTGATTCTCGCTTTTGAACAGGCTCCAGTCGCTTCTAGCGTTCAAAGTTGCTTCTAAATAACTGTAAGTTGCGTTACCCATATTGTTTCCCCTCCCAGACGGTGGGTTAGGATGGAAGAGAAGAAGACGGGTTGACCGATCGTTTTCGTAAACGAAGTATTTTTAATAGGGCATCGCGCCCCGGCCTCTCATGTGCAGAGCCAAGATTTTTTGCGATCGGCTACCTCCATAGTTCCAGGGGACAATCCCCGTGAAAGGTATTCGATTGACAACTGAAGAAAATACACAAGCAACCAGTGGAATTGCTGACACTTCCGCAGCACACGAGCCACAGATTGAGCAGGCGCAAGCCGATGTAGTGGGCGATTCCTCTATAGATCTTTCCGAAAAAACTTTTGCTGATTTCGGGGTCTCTGCTCCGCAATGCCAGGCTCTTGAAGATGCCGGAATCATCCACCCCTTCCCGATTCAAGCCCTCACTTTGCCGGTAGCGCTCGGGCGCCACGATATTATCGGCCAAGCTAAGACCGGTACTGGTAAAACTTTGGGGTTTGCGCTCCCGGTTTTGGAGGACGTGGTGGCTCCGGATGAGGACGGCTACGAAGACCTGCTAGATCCTGGCCAT
>OBZH01001151.1_pt1 | contig 18471 bp, 15 predicted proteins | sample 1476881 | NCBI WGS metagenome assembly OBZH01 (sample SAMEA2580230, study PRJEB22360) | human gut metagenome | biome: human gut; feature: human-associated habitat; material: faeces | place: Denmark | collected 2008/2010 | reverse complement strand
TTCGAGCACGGATTGGCGAGCGTTCCCGGGATCGTGGTGTACGGCGGGCATGCGAGCTTTGGGCGCTCGGGGGTTGTCGCCTTCAACATCGGCGATGCCGATTCGGGCGAGGTCTCCGCGCGGCTCGACGCTGATTTCGGGATTTGCATGCGCCCCGGTGCCCACTGCGCGCCGCTTATGCATAAGGCGCTCGGCACGGCTGAGCGGGGCGTCGTGCGTGCGAGTTTCTCCAGCTTCAACACGCAGGCTGAGGTTGACGCCGCGCTTGAGGCAGTGGAGAGTATTGCGCACCGAGCGAGCTAGCGAGTGCCGCGTTGTGGGGCGGTGACGGGCGCGCGGTGGGGTTGTGTACAAAAACGACGATAATTTTCAACTATAGTATGGCCACTAATTAAAATATTCCCCAAAGTCTAGCAAAGCGGGGAATATCTCTGCGCATTCCGTTAATCGAGGCGACGAAATGAGGGAATGCGTCGCGAGGCTATTTCTTGTTTTGCAAATTATCGTCATTCTTGTACATCTAGAGTCCTAATTAATTGAACGACAGAGCGCTGACCTGCAGTTTTGAATTACAAAGGTTCCTTATGAATATGATTTCTCGCGTTTCTCACCTGAAAAGGCGAGCTTAAGTTGTGCATATTGCGTGCGTGGCGCTCTCGTAAGTCCGATTTCGTACTACAGTACCATGAAAGTACGAAATCGGACCAAAGGGCAAGGATGAGAAAAGGTAATACGTCGTCCGACGCGAATGAGGCAAACGGCACGTGTGTGCCGGGCAAGGTGGGCGCGAACATGGCGGATGCGGCGGTTTCCAGCGGTGCGGCAAACGTCGCAAGTTCGGCGGACGCGGAGGGCCCAGGTAGCCCGACGGGCGCTTCTGTCCCAGGCAATGTCGCGCGCGCCTATGAGGCGTTCGACAGTTTTTGGCGTGAGCAGAACCAGCTCTATCGCGACGTTGCGGCATCGTTTGGAATCTCCGAAAGCGCGTTCAATATCCTATACGCTATCTATCTTGCGGGCGAAAAGGGCATCGCGCAACGCGATATCTGCATGCAGATGTGCATCGGCAAGCAAACGGTGAACAGCTCCATCCACAAGCTCGAACGCGAGGGGGTGGTCGTGCTTGAAAGTGGCCCGGGCCGTCGCGGTCTGCTCGCGCATCTGACTCCGGTGGGCCTTGAGCTCGCCGAGCGCACCATCGTCCCTATGATCGAGGCAGAGCTTGCGGCGCTGAGGGAATTCGACGACAGGGAGCTCGAGCTGGCGCTTCTTCTCGGATGGCGCTACACCGATGCTCTGCGCTCGCATTTCGCGAATATTCCTGGGGTGCTCCTGACCTCGCAAAGCAGCAAGGCCGCGCTTCTGGATGGCGAAGCTGCGCTCCGAGGAGTCAAGGCTGCAGCGCAAGGCGACGCTTCCGCACCTCGGAACGACGGGGCTGCCAAGCGCGGCGGGGAGGGCGAGGGTGCGCCCTCGGGCGGGTGTCTTTCCTCTCCGAATAAGAAGGTACGATAAGTCATGGCGATCCGGATTTCCGACCATTTCACGCTCGGGCGGCTCGCGCGTTTCACCGCTCCAACTTGCGCCATGATGCTTTTCACCTCGATCTACGGCGTGATCGACGGTCTGTTCGTGTCGAATTTCGTCGGCAAGGAATCCTTCGCTGCCTTAAACCTTGTCTATCCGCTGTTCATGATGCTCGGTGCGCTCGGGTACATGTTTGGTACAGGAGGCACGGCGCTCGTCGCCAAAACGATGGGGGAGGGCGACGACAAGCGTGCCCGCGGGCTGTTCTCACTTATCGTGTACGCGACGCTCATCGTGGGAATCGCATGCGGGATCGTGGTGTTCGTGGCCGTAGGGCCCGTCGCCGGTGCGTTGGGGGCCGAAGGGTCGCTGCTTGAGGAATGCGTCGTGTACGGCAGCATCCTGGCGTTCTCGCTTCCATTCTTCATGTTGCAGGAAACCTTCCAGAGCCTGTTGACCGCTGCAGGCAAGCCCAAGGTGGGGCTTTGCGTCATGGTGGTTGCCGGCGTCGCCAACATCGCGCTCGACGCCCTGTTCATCATCGTGTTCCAGTGGGGTTTGGCGGGTGCTGCCCTGGCGACAGCGATAAGCGAGGTCCTTGGCGGTGCTATCCCGTTCCTTTATTTCGCGCGGCCGAACTCGAGCACGCTGCGCCTGGGTCGTCCGCTTATCGACGTGCGGGCTTTGGGGCGCGTTTGCGTGAACGGCTCGTCGGAGCTTGTCTCGAACCTTTCCATGTCGCTCGTGTCGATGGTCTACAACTTCCAGCTGATGGCCTATATCGGTCCTGATGGCGTCGCGATTTACGGCGTTATCCAGTACGTTGCGTGGATCGCGGTGTCGCTTCTCATGGGATTTACAGTCGGATCCTCGCCCATCATCAGCTACCACTACGGTGCGAAGAACTCCTCCGAGCTCAAAGGCTTGTTCCGCACCTGTCTTGGCGTGATGGTGGTGGGGGGCGTGCTGATTACCGTGCTGACGCATCTCTTTGCGCACCCGCTCGCGGCGGTGTTCGTGGGATACGACCCCGCCCTGTGCGAGATGACCGTCGCCGCCCTCGGCGAGTATTCGCTCGCGTTCATCTTCGTGGGCGTGAGCATTTTCGGCTCGGCGTTCTTCACGGCGCTCAACAACGGCCTCGTCTCGGCGCTCATATCGTTTTTGCGCACGCTCGTGTTCGAGTGCGCGGCGGTGATGTTTTTGCCTGCGATCATCGGCGTCGACGGCATCTGGCTTTCCATCGTGGTCGCCGAGATCGCGTCGATGTTTCTTACCGGCGGTTTTCTCGTGGGCCTGCGCAAACACTACGACTACGCCTAGCGTCCTCCGCGTCGTGGAAGGTGCGCCCCGCTGCCTAGCGCCTGCCGCGTCGCGGAAGGGTCGTCCCGCTCTCGCTCGCCGCGGCCTGCCCGTGCGCTTTGTGAGGATAATGCGGTGATGGGAGTGCTGTTGTATCATGGGGGCGAACAATGAGCGCCCCTTCTCGGGCGCCGCAAAAGGAGAACCTGTGGAACAAAAACCCTCATTTGACAAGCGCTTTGCGCTGCTTATCGACGCGGACAACGTCTCATCGAAGTACATCAAGCCCATTCTCGACGAGCTTTCGAAATACGGCACCATCACCTACAAGCGCATTTACGGCGACTGGACGAGCACCCTGCATGCCAAGTGGAAAGACGCGCTGCTCGACAATTCCATCACGCCGATTCAGCAGTTCAGCTACACCGTCGGCAAGAACGCCACCGACTCGGCCATGATCATCGATGCGATGGACATCCTCTATACGAACTCGGTCGAGGGCTTCTGCCTCGTGTCGAGCGACAGCGATTTCACGCGCCTGGCGAGCCGTATCCGCGAGAGCGGCCTCACGGTGATCGGGATGGGCGAGAAGAAAACGCCCACGCCGTTTCGCAAGGCGTGTGACATTTTCACCACGCTTGAGCTGCTCATCGGCGAGGCGCGCCGCGACAAGGCGAACGGCTCCTCATCGAGCCTGACCATCGAGGAAGTCGAGCGCGCAGTCGTCGGCATCATCACCGACAACCAGAACAACGGGAAGTCGACGGGTTTGGGCGAGGTGGGAAGCCGCCTGCTCAAGCGTTACCCCGACTTCGACGTGCGTTCGTTCGGGACAAACCTGCTCTCGAAGCTTCTCGGCGAGTTCAAGAGCGTCACCATTTGCAAAGACGGTTCGAACGTGCGGGTCGAGCTTGCGGAAGGCGCCGAGCATGAGCGGGCGGCGGCTGAGAGGCATTCTGATTCCGAGGGCGTTGGCGAGCAAGCGGGCGAGCAAGCTGAAACTGCGTGCGCTTCCGAGGATTCGGAGAGCGAGGGTGGTGAGGATGCGTCCTCGCACAGCTCTAAGTCGCGCCGCCGCAGCCGCCGTCGCCGTAAATCCTCCAAGGTTTCTGGCGTTGAGCAGAGTGAATCTGCCGATACGAAGGCTGATGAGACAATCGACGGGCAGCGGGAGGCAACCTCCGAGACTGCTGAGTCGCAGACGGTATCGGCCGATCAGCGGGGTGAGTCCAGCGATTCGTCCGCAGGGGAGCAGGAGGTTGCTTCCGATGAGACTGGCGCCTCGCAGGCAGAAGAGGTCGAGGCTCAAGTTGCGGTAGCCGACGAGGCGAACCGCGCCGGCAAGGACCAGGAGCAGGCGGCAAGCGATTCCGGCGAAGACAGCAAATCCCAGGCGCCCGCGAAACGCCGCCGCAGCCGTTCGCGTAAGGCTCCTGCGGCCCCTACGGCCCCTGATGACTTCATCCGCGCGGAAGTGGCGGCGTCGGGCAAGAGCGGCATGGCCGTTGCTGAGCTTTCGAAGCGCGTGCGCACGCGCTTCAAGTCCTTCAAAGTTCGCGAACTCGGGTATCCGCATCTTGCGGGTTACCTCGCCGACGTCGAGGGCGTGCGCGTGTACAAGCAAGGCCGTGAGAACTGGGTCGCGAAGGAGTAGCGGAGCCCCCGACGTCAACGATCTACGGCGCGGAGCCGGCGAACTACCTACTTCTCGTCACCTGCCGTCAGATCATGGCGCGCGACGAAGGCGGCCAGGTCGTCTTCCCAGGTGGGCATCTCGAACACGCCCGTCAGACGCGCCATCATGTTGTCGAGTTCGATGCGGTAGCCGTGCTCGGGCTTGCTCGCTCCGCGCAGGTTGCCGATCGGCTCTCCCACAAGCTCGAAGGCGCGTTCGAAGAACTCGAAGCGGCTCGTCACGCCCGTGCAGGCGGCATGGAAGGTGCCGAACTCGTTGGACTCCATAACTGCCACGACGGCCTTCGCGAACGTGTCGGCAGAGGTGGGGCACGCGAACTGGTTCGCGGGCACGTAGACGGTGCGACCTTCGCGGCTCGCCTTCAAAGCGCGAGGGAGGATGTCGTCGGGCTCGGCGGTGTAGACCCACGACGAGCGCACGATGATGTGGCGGCGGTTGAGCTCGCACACGAACCGTTCGCCAGCAAGCTTTGACTTGCCGTAAACATGCGGCGGGTCGGTCGGATCGAACTCGTTGAAGGGGTGCTCGGACGTGACGGGGAACAGGTCGTCGGTCGAAAGATGCACAAGCGTTGCCCCCACGGAGGCGCTCGCTATGGCGAGGTTACGCGCGCCGAGCGCGTTCACCTGGTAGGCGCGGTCCGGGTTGGCCTCGGCCTCGGTGCGGCTTGCGAGCGCGGCGCAGTTGATCACGAAAGAAGGTCTCTCCGATTCGGCGAAGGCGAGGCTTCGTTGTAAATCGACGATATCGAGTTCCCTGTCGGTCGTCACGACGCGATATCGGTTGTGGTCGAGTCGCGCGCTGATCGTGCGACCCATGCGCCCGGCGGCGCCGGTGATCCATACGGTTGCCTGAGACTCAACGCTCATGGACGGATGCTCCTTCGTTGTGCGGTTCGTTTTCGTTTCGCCTTCCGAAACCGCACTATCTTAACGCAAGTTTCGTGCTTGCGGTTGCGCAAGCGTTTTCATCGCTTATCATGTTTGTTTGGCTTGTGCATCGAATTGCGCAAGCGAGGAAATCAACGGTTCAGGCGGGATGGCCGCCTGACATGGGGAAGGACTCTCATGAATATTGCACTACCCGATGGCTCGGTAAAAGAGCTCGCTGCCGGCGCGACCGTCGCCGACGTTGCGGCTTCCATCGGCGCGGGCCTTGCGAAGGCTGCGCTGGCTGGCAAGGTTGACGGTACACTGGTCGACCTCACAGCAACCGTGACGGATGGGGCAATCGTTGAGATCATCACTGCGAAAAGCCCCGAGGCGCTCCACATCATGCGCCACTCCTGCGCTCACATCATGGCGGAAGCCGTGCAGGAGCTTTATCCCGGCACGCAGATCGCCTTCGGCCCTGCGACCGACGACGGCTACTTCTACGATTTCGAGCTTCCTAACAATATCTCCTCCGACGACTTCGGCGCCATCGAGAAGAAGATGGCCGAAATCGTCAAGGCAGACGAGCCTTTCGTGCGCGAGGTCGTGAGCATCGACGAAGCAAAGAAAATCTTCGCTGACCAGCGCTTCAAGCTCGAGCACATCGACGATTTGACCGACCAGGAAATCTCGATCTACCGCCACGGGTCCTTCGTCGATTTGTGCGCCGGCCCGCATGTTCCCTCCGCCGGTAAGATCGGCGCCTTCAAGATGATGAAGCTCGCCGGTGCCTATTGGCGCGGCGACGCGACGCGCGAGCAGTTGCAGCGTCTCTACGGCACGGCCTTCTTCAAGAAGTCGGAGCTCGAGGAGTACCTGCACAACCTCGAGGAGGCCGAGAAGCGCGACCATCGCCGCATTGGCCGCGAGATGGACATCTTCATGATGCGCGACGAGGCGCCGGGCTTCCCGTTCTTCCTGCCCAACGGCATGATCTTGAAGAACACGCTGCTCGACTACTGGCGCGAGATCCACAAAAAGGCCGGCTACGTGGAAATCTCCACGCCGATGATCATGAACAAGCAGCTGTGGCAGACGTCGGGTCATTGGGATCACTACAAGGACAACATGTACTCGACGGTCATCGACGAAGAAGAGTACTGCGTGAAGCCGATGAACTGCCCGGGCGGCGTGCTCGTGTACGCGTCCAAGCCGCATAGCTATCGCGACCTGCCCATTCGTGCGGGCGAGATCGGCCTGGTGCACCGCCACGAGATGAAGGGCGCGCTGCATGGCCTGTTCCGCGTGCGCTGCTTCAACCAGGACGATGCGCACCTGTTCGTGCGCCCCGACCAGCTGACCGAGGAAATCGTGGGCGTCGTTAAGCTCATCGACTCGGTGTACCAGCAGTTCGGGTTCACCTACCATGTCGAGCTCTCCACGCGCCCCGAGGATTCGATGGGCTCGGACGAGGATTGGGAAGCAGCCGAGGCGGGCCTCAAGACCGCGCTCGAGGAGCTCGGTATGGAATACGAGGTCAACGAAGGCGACGGCGCCTTCTACGGCCCCAAGATCGACTTCCATCTGACCGACTCGCTTGGACGCACCTGGCAGTGCGGCACCGTGCAGCTCGACTTCCAGATGCCGCAGAACTTCGATCTGGAATACACCGATGCGGATGGCTCGAAGAAGCGCCCGGTCATGCTCCATCGCGTGTGCTACGGCTCGGTCGAGCGCTTCATCGGCATCCTGATCGAGCATTACGCGGGCAAGTTCCCCGTGTGGCTCGCGCCGATGCAGGTGAAGGTGCTTCCCGTGTCCGAGAAGAGCCGCGATTACGCGCACAAGGTCGCCGACGCGATCGAGGCCGCTGGCATCCGCGTCGTGGTGGACAACCGCGACGAGAAGATCGGCTACAAGATCCGCGAGGCGCGCTCTATCGATCGCGTGCCCTATATGGTGATCGTGGGCGAGAAGGAGGCCGAGGAGGGCACCATCTCCGTGCGCGACCGCACGAACGAGACGCATCCCTCCACGATTGAGGACTTTTGCGCGAAGGTGCGCGAGGAGATTCGCACGCGCGCGTAACCTCGTGTGACCTGGTGTGATTGGCTGTTGCGGGGGGCTGTCGTGGGGGGGGCCCCCGCCGTTTTTATTGATTTGGTTGGAGGATTGGAAGATGCGCACGGCGGCATGTCGCTTGCACAAGGGTTTTTCGCTCGAGAAGCGGATGGAAGGCGCGAAGGCGGCGCTCGAGTTCGATCCGTCTGCTCGCCGAGGGGCGTGGCGTCGCTGGGCGCCCGAAGGGGGTGTGCGCCCCGATGGCGAGGCGTTCTCCCGCGTCGTGCTCGATCTGGGGTGCGGCAAGGGCGAGTACACGGTGGCGCCGAGGCCGATCCCGAGACGCTTTTCGTGGGCATCGATGTTGACCCTATCTGCGTGATGCGCTCGGCCGAGGCGGCATGCGAGGCGGGCGCGGGGAACGTCGTCTTCGTACACGATGAGGACCCTGATGTCCTTGAGCTGTTCGGCGAGGGGGAGCTTGCAAGCATCCTCATCAACTTCCCGACGCCGTTTCCCAAGAAAAAGCGCGCCCCCCGTCGCTTGACCTACCTCGATCGCCTGATGAAGTACCGCCGCGTGCTTGAGGAGGGCGGCACCGTGCGCATGCGCACCGACTCCACACCGTTTCGCGACTTCTCTTTAACGCAGCTCGAGCTAGCCGGTTACAAGATCGAGTGGGAAACCGACGACGTGCGCGGGATGTTTCCCGACGAGCCGTGGAGCGGCTACGAGCGTAAACTCGTGGCGAAAGGCGCGCCCGTCGTCGGTTTTTGCGCGGTGCCGGGACCTGCCCCCGAGCATGTGGAGCAAACCGCTCCGCTCTCGCTTGTGAGCTATCTTCCCGAGGATTTGGAAAGCCTCGATTACATCCCCTTCGGCATGCAGGGCTCGATCGACAACATCGTCGGGTACAATGCGAACCGCCGCAAAAAAGGGCTGCCCGATTGGCGTCCGCCCATCGTTTAGCCAAGTTGGTAGAATCGCCCGACCCGTCCTGCGTGCTAGATGATAGCATGGGCCAAACGACACTGGTTGGGAAGGGGCGTTTCGTGGGCGATCCATCAATCCGCAGCTATTGCGGCAAAATGCGGCAGGCGAACAAGGAGGCGCGGGCGACGGTTATCGCGCTGGCCTGCATCATCGTCGTGTGGCTCGTCGGTGGCTTTGGGCTTGCCGGGTCGGACATCCAAGTGTTCCACACGCCCCTTTGGATTATTGGTGGATGCGTGGCGCCGTGGATTGCCGCGATTGTCGCTGCGGTCGTGCTGAGCCGTCGCGTCTTCATCGATTTCGACTTGGACGACGATGCCGCCATCTCTGGTGCGGCGTGCGAGGAGGTTGCGCGCCATGAGTAACCTTGTCGCGCTCGTCCCCCTTGTCATATTCCTCGTCCTCGCGCTTGCGGTGAGCCTCGTCGTGCGCCGTCGCACGCATGTGGCGGGCGGCGGCTTCGTGAAGGAGTACTTCATCGGCAACCGCGCTCTCGGCGGGTTCGTGCTCGCCATGACGACGATCGCCACTTACGGCTCGGTGAGCTCGTTTGTGGGCGGGCCCGGGCAGGCGTGGCTCGTCGGCTGGGGCTGGGTTTACATGGCGGTCGTGCAGGTCACGGCCCTCGTTTTGCTCTACGGCATCCTGGGGAAGAAGATGGCGCTCGTTTCGCGCAAGCTCGACGCCGTCACCGTGATCGACGTCATCCGCGCGCGCTACTCCTCAAATGCGCTCGCCAACGTGAGTGCGGTTGTGGTTGTGCTCTTCTTCGCGGCGACCATGGTCGCGCAGTTTGTGGGCGGCGCGAAACTCTTCGAGGCCGTTACCGGGTATTCGTATTTGGTGGGGCTCGTGCTCTTCGGCGTGGCGGTCGTGCTGTTCACGACTATCGGCGGTTTTCGCGGGGTTGCGGTGACTGACGCGATATGCGGCGTCGCCATGCTCATCGGCATTTTCGTGCTTGCAGCGGGCATCCTCGCTGCCGGTGGCGGCTACGAGAACATAATGGACACTATCCGCACAAACCGCCCCGAGATGCTCGAACCCTTCGGCGGTGGCTCCATGCCCGCGTCGCTGTACTTCACGCAGTGGCTGCTCGTCGGCATCTTCACGTTCGTCCTGCCCCAATCGGCGGTGCGCTGCATGGGCTTCAAGAACACCAAAGCGCTCCACGGCGCGATGATCATGGGCACGGTCATTATTGGCCTTATGATGATCGGCGTGACTTCTTTGGGCGTGCTGTCCGCGGGCGTGCTCACGGGGGACCTTGCCAGCTACGGTGGCAGCGTCGACAACATCATTCCGCAGGCCATTGCGCAAACGCTTCCGCCCTGGCTTGCCGGTGTGGCTATCATAGGCCCGATCGCGGCATCGATTTCCACGGTGTCGTCCCTGCTCATTGCTTCGTCTTCGGCCATTATCAAGGATGTCTACCTGCATCATTGCGAGTCGTCCGGCAAAAAGCCCACCGAGCGCACAATCGCGCGTTCGAGCCAAGCCGTCACGCTGTGCGTCGGCGCGATCGTGTTCGTGCTGGCCATCGTTCCGCCCGACGTCATCTGGAAGATCAATATGTTCGCGTTCGGCGGCCTTGAGACGGCGTTTTTCTGGGTGCTCGTGTGCGGTCTGTTCTGGAAGCGGGCGGGGAAATGGGGCGCGCTGCTGTCGATGATCGGCGGCAGCGCCTCGTACTGCCTGTGCATGGCGCTCGGATTCAAGGTGATGGGCCTGCACCAAATCGTGATCGGCATCACGGTCGCGGGCGTGCTCATGGTGGTGGGAAGCCTCCTTGGGCGGTGCGATGCGGCGGAGGAGAAGCGCATGTGCGAGGTGTTCTTTCCCGAATAGGGTGTCGAGAAGGAACCTAACTGTTTTGTGAAGAAGCCGGGCCGCGTGGGCGCAACCTGGCTTCTTTTGTTAGCGCTCCTTCTTGTCGCTATTCATCACGCGGCCGATTTCGTTTTGCCGGCGTTGGTGCTCGCGCACCGCCGCCCGAGCGAGCCTTTTGCGCCGCTCTTCGCGTTGCTGCGTCGCTTTCTCGACGATATCGCCGCGGGGTCCCTCTTCGATGAAGTGCTCGATCTCGTCTTTATGCGCAGCGAGGTCCTGTGCCGCGGCATCGAGCAGCGTGTCGAGCGCTCGCTTGCGCTCGCTTTTGCGTTGCAGGGCGAAAGCGGCTTCCTGCCAGGGGATATCCTCGTCCTTCGACTCGCTTGAGCGCATGGCGAGGCGGGCGGCGGCCTCCTGGCGCACCATCATGCGCTCCATGTCCAAGTGCTCGTGCAAGATCGTGCGGATGTCGTTCGGGTGTGCGGCGATTTCTTGCACCGCGACGATCGGCTTCGCATCGACCACGCGGTAGGTGAGCGATGCCAGAAATGGCATGAGGAAAACGGTCACCGCGCCTGCGGCGACGAGCGTGCCCGCGACGTCTTGTGCCATCGCCCCCGCCTTCACCGCCACCGATGTTACCGCCACGATGAGCGGCAGCGCTGTGGTGCAGTAGAGCGCCACGGTAATCCGGTTGTGCATGGAAAGCTTGTCCTCGCCCTTGCCGAGCGAGAGTGCCACGACGATGGGCACGGCGCGCACCAATAACAGCGCGCAGATGAACAGGACGAGCAGAAGCGGGTTCTCGCCCACGCCGGCAAGGTCGATCTTCGCGCCGGAGACGACGAAGAACACGGGGATAAGGAACCCGTAGCCGATTGCGTCGAGCTTCGATTCGAGCTCGTGGTCGCCTTCGGGAATAACGTAGCGCAGAATGAATCCCGCGGCGAAGGCGCCGAGCACGATATCGAGCTGGAACACCGCCGATACGGTTACGAGCCCGATCAAAAGCACCACCGTCACGCGCACGAACGCCTGCGAGGTGGTGTTGCGCTTGCTCGCGAGAAACCGGTAGATGCGATGCCCGCCGCGGCGCGCTTTGGCAGGAACGATCGCCATGATCACGCAAACGAGGACAAACACCGCGAGGATGAGCAGCGTCTTCCACTCGCTGCGTGACGAGAGCAGAAGCGCCATGGCGAGCACGGGACACAACTCGCCCCAGGTGCCGAACGAGAGGATTCCCCCGCCGACGGGGGTTCCCTCGAGGTCGCGCTCCTTGATGATCGGCATAAGCGTGCCGAGCGCCGTTGTGGTCAGCGCGATGGCGACGGCGAGCCCGTCGATGTGGCTTACGGAGAGGCTTGGCGACAACAGTACCAGGACAAGTGCGATCGCCATGCTGACGACCCAGGTGGCAAGCCCTTTCTTCCCCTGCGTTCCCGAAAGGCTCTTCGGATCGATCTCATAGCCTGCAAGAAGGAACAAAAACGCGAGGCCGAGCTCGGAGAGCATGTCGATCGAGTCGGTCAGCTCGATGACCCCTGCCATATAGGGGCCCAATAGCGCGCCCGCCAAAAGCAGGATCACGGTTTCGGGAACGAGTCCGCGTGGAATGAGCTTTGCGATGATGGGGGCTGCCGCGGCGACAAGTGCGGCGGTGAACAGCGATATGAAATCGGTGGGCATGGGAATCTTTTCTGCTGAGGGGGTCGAGGGTGCTTGCGTGCTGAGCGCTGGTGGGGCACAGGCGAGCTGCGATGAGGCGAAACGTGCGAGCGGTGGGCTGGTGGGACGCTCGCTCACAACGGGCTTGCGGGTTGTGAGCCCGGCGTATTGCTAGCCCGCAAGATACTCCTGCAGCTTCGGCCACGCTTGTGCGGCAGTTGCCAGCCCCTGTTCGTACAGTGCGAGCAGCTTATCGGCGTCGTGCTCCATGGAGGAGACCGTGACGGGCTCAGGAGGGCGGATCACGAAGATGCGCCCGGCTGCCTGCTCACGCTCGATCCAGCGGTAGAGGCGGTTGTACTCGTAGTGACGATACTGCAATCGATCGAGATAGTACGGGTAGTCGGCGTAGCGCTGGCGCATGAGCGCCATGAGCTTGTTCGGCTTCTTCTTGTAGCCAGCGGCCTGGGTGAGCACGACGATGTGCTTGCTTGCGCCGGTGAGCATCGAGTGGAGAAGCGGTACGCTGTCGGAGGTACCGCCATCGAGGAGAAGCTTGCCGTCCGCCTCGACAATCTGACTTACGAGCGGCATCGACGACGATGCGATGAGATAGGGCAGGTCATCGTGGTAATCGTGCATCTCGTGGTAGTCGGCTTCGCCGGTTTTAAGGTTGGTTGACACGGCTTCGAATCGAATAGGCGAGCGTCGAAACGCCTCGTAGTCGAACGGGTCGAGCACGTCGGGAATCTCGTGGAAGGCGAACTCGCGGCCGTAGGCGTTTCCCGTGCGGACGAAGCTTTGCATCGACAAGTAGCGGTTGTCAGCAGCGTACTTCACGTTGATCAGGCTCGACCTGCCGGGCGCGCCCGCCACGTAGTTCCCGCCGCAAAGCGCACCCGCCGACACGCCGACGACGTATTCGCAGAAGAACTTCTGGTCCATGAAGAAATCGAGCACGCCTGCGGTGAACTGCCCGCGCATCGCCCCGCCTTCGAGCACGAGGTTCGCGTGGGCAAGCGTCGCGCCCTCCCATGCAGGTGCGCCGTGCATAGGAGCGCCCTCGCTGCCGCCTTCGCTCGGTTCTTTCTTCTCATCTGCGGTTTTGGCTGCAAAAACCGAAAGCTGATCTTCTGTAGGTTCGCTCATGGGTCACCCTTTCTCTTGTCGGGTGCCATTATAGTTCAGTTTCATGCCGTTCCAGTAACGCCTCGTTTACGTTTCGCGGGTAAGCGATACAATACGTTGGTACAAGCGTCGGGCTTGGCGCCTGATGCGAATCCTGGTTTCAAATCACTTGTTCAGGAGGAAGGGAACATGAGCGAAATGGTAACTTCTTCGGATTTCGAAGAGAAGGTTCTGAAGTCCGACGTCCCCGTTCTTGTGGATTTCTTCGCGACATGGTGCGGCCCGTGCCGCATGCTCGGCCCTGTGGTCGAGGAAGTCGCCGCTGAGAAGGCCGGCGAGGCCAAGGTGTACAAGCTCGATATCGACCAAAGCCCCGACATTGCGCAGCGCTACGGCGTGATGAGCGTGCCGACGCTGATCTTGTTCGAGGGCGGTGCGCCGAAGCGCCAGATGGTGGGCGCGCAGCCGAAGCAGAACGTGCTCGCGCTGTTCGCGTAAAACGTATTTTCCGAGCGCAATGGGAAGGCGCTGCGGGGCGACGTTCGCCTTGCAGCGCCTTTTTGCTTTTCGAGGGTATACTCTGTGGGAACGGGACCCAATCGGGTGAAAGGCGGAAATGCTATGAATGAAAACGATGTGCTCGACGTGGCGGTGATCGGCGCGGGGCCCGCTGGGCTTACGGCTGGGCTCTATGCGGCGCGCGCGGGGCTCTCGGTCGCTATCTACGAGAGGATTTCTCCTGGTGGGCAGCTTGCGCAAACCGAACGGGTGGAAAACTACCCGGGCTTTGCCGAGGGGGCCGACGGCTTCGAGCTCGCTTGGGCGATGAAGGAGCAGGCGGAGCACTTCGGCGCGATTATCGTGAGCGAGGAAGTGACGGCGGTCGACTTTTCAGGCGAGGTGAAGACGCTCACGACGCCTTTTGGCCAACATAAGGCGAGAAGCGTCATCGTGGCGACGGGCGCGCGGCCGCGCAAGATGGGCCTTGCGGGGGAGGAGCGGCTCGCAGGCCGCGGCGTGTCGTATTGCGCGACCTGCGACGGCAACTTCTTCCGTGGGAAAAGCGTATGCGTGCTCGGCGGCGGGAACACGGCGGCGGCGGACGCGAAGTACCTTGCGCGCATCTGTGAGCGCGTCTATCTCGTCCATCGTCGCGATACGCTGCGCGCCTCGGCGATCGATCGGGAGCGCCTCTCCTCGCTTCCCAACGTCGAGTTCGTGTGGAACTCGCGCATTGCCGACCTGCACTCGGAGGAGGGTCGTCTTGCCGCTGTGGAAGTCGAGGATGTGGCGACGGGTGCGCGGAGGACGCTTCCTGTCGAAGGTCTGTTCGTTGCTATCGGAACGATTCCCAACGTCGATTTCCTCGAGGGCGTGCTTCCTGTTGACAAGGGCGGCTACGTCGTGGCCGACGAGTCGGGCGCTACGAGCGTGCCCGGCGTGTTCGCGGCGGGCGATGTGCGCGCGAAGGGCCTGCGCCAGGTGGTGACGGCCGTCTCCGACGGGGCGATAGCCGCCGAGAGTGCCGCCGCATACGTTGCCTCGCGATAGCGGGTGAGCAGGAACGCGGGCGAGGCCGGAGGGTGGGCGCGCGGTGTGCGCTCGGCGGGTCCGCTGGCGGGCGCGTGGCGGAGCAATCTCGGCGGGTGAGGCCGAAAGCGAAAGCGAAGGTAAATCCGCTTTGATGCAAGTGAGGGACCGTTTCAATAGGGCCCGTATTGAGGTATAGTGTCGGAGGCGTATAAGCTTGCGATAACGAGGAGAGAGATGATAAGTTCGCTTCGAAAGGGCATCGTCGCATTTGCGATGTTCGCACTACTCAGTACGATTCCTGCTGTAGCCTGGGCTGATGGCACTATCAACGCGGAACCCGCCGCGAATGGGGCGCTTCAGGCGGACCAGGTTGCCACATGGGACTGCTCCGATGGGGGCATTGCTCCCGAGAGCGTTTACGGCCGCGTGGACAAGCCGACGGTCACCTTCGTCACGGAGGGCACGTTCTATCAGGACACTGCCCGTAACATGCTCGATTATATCAACGAGGCCCGCAGCGCGGTGGGCGCGGCCCCTCTGACGTGGAGCTACGAGCTCGAGGTCTGCGCGATGCAGCGTGCCGCCGAGATTTCTATAGGTGGCAATTTTTTCAGCCATACGCGTCCGAGCGGCGACACTTGCTACACTGTGGTTGATGACGTCTTGCTGAGCAACCCCTACTACGCGCTTGGCGAGAACATCCTTGGGACAACGTACGACGTGGCGACGGCTAACTCTTGGTGGACAAACTCCCCCGGTCACTACGCGAACATGATCAACGAGAACTTCAACGTGGTCGGCGTTGCATGCTTCAATGGCTATTGGGTCGAGTTCTTCGGCTATCAACCGTTCGAGACAACCGAGCAGGATGCCGTAAACGGAACCTACAATGTTAATCTCGAAATGGGCCAGTGCAACCTGGGCCTGTTCTTCCCCGATTTCGAGGCGGGCGAGTGGTATGCCGATACCATGGTGTACATGCTCAACAATGGCCTCATCACGGGCTACAACGACGGCACTCACCGACTGGGCGTCTACGACTCGATCAAGCGCGGCGACGTTGCGATGATCTTGTGGCGTATGGCGGGCAAGCCGGACGTTTCGGTGGAGCAGTTCTATGACGTGCCCAGTGACTCGTACTATTCGGCTGCAATCAACTGGGCTCGTGCGGCGGGAATCATCGGCGGCTACACAGACCCCGTTTACGGCACTCCGCTCAACTTGTTCGGGCCCGAAGATTATGTCACGCGCGAGCAGTTCGCGGTGATGATCGCCAAGTACGCGAATATTCTCTGGGGAGTCGATGTGTCGAGTGACGGCACGAAGCTTGCCTCCATGCCCGACGCTTCGACGGTGAGCCCCTGGGCGCGCGCCAGCTTGGCTTGGGCGCTCGATGCGGGCGTTATGGACGGTCGGGAGATCGATGGTACGCGTTACCTCGACCCGCAAGGTTCGGCCTGGCGCTCTGCCGTCGGCAAGATGACCGCAACGCTTGAGCGTGACGTGTTGCAGTAAAACGAAGCTTCCAACCTGCAAGGTTTCGCTTTCGCCGACGATTTCGCCTCCATGAGCGTATTTCCTGCGAAAGTCCAAGGGCGTCTCTCACGCGAGGGGCGCCCTTTTGGTATCATTGTTCAGCTACAGATAACGCAATTCGCATAAAGGAACGCACGCAATGCAAGATAACGACATGCGCGAGAAGCTTGAGAAGATCATTTCCGCCTACGAGGAGCTTCAGGCGAAGATGAGCGACCCTGCAGTTCTCGCCGATCAAAAGGCATACAACCACCTCGCCAAGGAATACGCGAACCAAGGCCCGCTCACCGCGAAGGCGCGCGAGTACCTCGCATGCTGCAGCGACATCGACGACGCCAAAGAGATGCTCGCCGATCCCGACATGAAGGAGTTCGCACAGGAGACCATCGCCGAGGCCGAATCGAAGATGCCTGCCCTCGAAGAGGACATCAAGTTCATGCTCATTCCCTCGGACCCTGCCGACGAGAAGGATATCATCGTGGAGATCCGCGCTGCTGCCGGCGGCGACGAGGCAGCGATCTTCGCGGGAGACCTGTTCAAGATGTATGAGCGCTTCTGCTCTTCCCAGAAGTGGAAGATCGAGCTTATGGACGTTTCCCCGTCCGAGGCAGGCGGGTACAAGGAAATCCAGTTCAAGGTGAAGGGCGACAAGGTGTACTCCGTCATGAAGTACGAGTCTGGCGTGCACCGCGTGCAACGCGTGCCCAAGACGGAAAGCCAGGGCCGCATTCACACGTCCACGGCGACTGTTGCCGTGCTTCCCGAGGCCGACGAGGTTGAGGTCGACATCAATGAGAATGACCTGCGCATTGACGTGTTCCGCGCCGGCGGCCCCGGCGGACAGTGCGTCAACACGACCGACTCCGCCGTGCGCATCACGCACCTGCCGACCGGTCTTGTCGTGCAGTCTCAGGACCAGAAGTCGCAGCTGCAGAACAAGATTGCGGCGATGGCCGTTCTTCGCGCGCGCCTCTACGAGAAGATGCTTGCTGAGCAGCAGGCTGCCGAAGGTGCCGAGCGCCTCGCGCAGATCGGTTCGGGCGATCGCTCCGAGAAGATTCGCACCTACAACCTTCCTCAGGACCGCGTGACCGATCACCGCATTGGCTTCAACTCTACGTACAGCTCGGTTCTCGACGGCGACGGGCTGGGCGACGTTATCACCGCACTTCAGGCGGCAGACCGCGCCCGCAAGCTCGCCGAAGCTGTTTAGTTTCGCTGTTCTGACGTGCGACGAGAAATGTGACGCTGCGAAGGGTCTCTGCCTTGCGCTTGCACGATGATGCGGGCTCGCGTACCAAAAGAGTGCGCGTTGCCCCTGCATCCGGCGAGTTCAAGGGAGGGGCCCTTCTTGTTGGTTTTACTGCAAGCTAGTGCGATGCGAGAAGGGGTTGTTTCCCTATGACGGATGACGTGTGGACGATTGAAAAGCCCAGTGGGCTTTTCAACCCCGAGCACGGCGAAGCCGAGCGCAGGGGCATCAATCATCGCGTGCCTTTGGAAGGGGTTGTTTCCCTATGACGGATGACGTGTGGACAATCAAAGCTGCGCTCGAATGGACGCAGGGGTATCTTGCGCGCAAGGGCGACGAGAATCCGCGTCTGTCGGCGGAATGGCTTCTTGCCGAGGCTACGGGCCTGCGTCGTGTTGAGCTCTACGTCAATTTCGAGAGGCCCCTCTCGATGGAGGAGCGCGATATCCTTCGCGGTTACGTGTCGCGCCGCGGGGCTGGTGAGCCGCTGCAATACATCACCGGCGAGGTCGCGTTCCGCCATATTGCGGTGAAGGTGCGCCCGGGCGTGCTCATTCCGCGCCCCGAGACTGAGGTGCTTGTGAGCGAGGCGCTCTCGCTTTTGCCTCCCGCAGGCCGCCGCGTGGCGCGCGACTCGCAAATCGATGCCTGGGAAGGCGACCTTCTGCGCGCAGCGGAGGCCGCTGTCGGGGAATCAGGCGATGGCTCTGATGCGTTTTCCCAGGTAGCAAGTGCGCTTGAGGAGGCGGGTGGCTTCTCTTCGGAGGGCGCGGAAGCCTCGGGTGATTCTGGCGCCGAGACGCTTTTCGTGGCCGATTTGTGCACGGGGAGTGGTTGTATCGCTTGCTCGATAGCCTACGAGCGTCCCGACGCGCGCGTCATCGCTACCGACATCTCGCCTGACGCCGTTGCGCTCGCGGGCGAGAACGCGGGCGCGCTCGGGCTTGCCGACCGCGTGCGCGTCGTCGAATGCGACCTTGCGGCGGGCGTTCCCGAGGCGGCAATCGGCAAGCTTCACCTGGTTGTTTCCAACCCGCCTTACGTTCCCACCGCCGTTATGGCAGAAATTCCCG
>OBZH01001139.1_pt1 | contig 18685 bp, 20 predicted proteins | sample 1476881 | NCBI WGS metagenome assembly OBZH01 (sample SAMEA2580230, study PRJEB22360) | human gut metagenome | biome: human gut; feature: human-associated habitat; material: faeces | place: Denmark | collected 2008/2010 | reverse complement strand
GCTTTTTCCTGAACTCATGGCGGCGATGGCGAAATGAGCGTCAAACCCCCCCCCAGCCTCAAACCACGCTACGCGACCCCGCGCAACCTTGCGCGTCCGACCGATGGCGGCAAGGAAGCCCGCATAGCCGAAGCGTTGGGCACCCCGTTCTTGCCATGGCAGCGCATGGTTTCCGACGTGTTCGGTGAGATAGACCCCGACACCGGCACCTACTATTACGACACTTTGGTGCTCACCGTACAACGGCAGGCCGGGAAAACCACGCGCGAGCGGGCGACCGAAACCCGCAACGCGTTGTGGGGGCCGAACCGTCGTGTGTGGTATCTGGCGCAGACCGGCAAGGACGCATCCCAGCAGTTCCGCGAGTACATCACCGGTTTCGACAAGTCTCCGCTGGCTCCGTTGGCCGCTTCCAAGCGCATGAGTAACGGCAGCATGTGCCTCACGTTGAAGAACGGCAGCACGATACAGCCGGGCGGCACGACCGACAGTGGCGGCCACGGCTTCCAGGGTGATTCGCTGACATTGGATGAATGCTGGGCGCTGCCAGCCGACAAGGCCAAGGCGATCCTGGACGGTTTCCTTCCCACGACCACCACGCGTTTGAAGCTTACCGGCGTACGGCCACGGCTCACGTTCTGTTCGACCGAGGGCACGGCGGAATCCACGTTTTTCAATCCGAAGCTTGACGAGTTGCGGGCGATGATGGACGCGGGCGAACCCATGGGACGAACCTGCTTCTTCGATTTCGGTATACCGTTCGGCAGTGATCCCGAAGACTTGGACAACATTTGGGCGCATCATCCCGGTGCCGGGCATTTGTTCGACTACGACCAGTTGGCCGATTTCCGCCGTCAGTTCAGCCAGGACGCGGCGGGTTGGGCGCGTGCCTTCGGCAACTTGCGGGATTCGGGAATCATCGACCGTGCGATAGACCCGCAACTGTGGCAGTCCACCAGCGCCAACGCTATAGATCCGGCTGAGGCCACCGGGCGCGTGTGTTTCGGCGTGGCCGTGGCCATGGGAGGCATCGGCACCGCGATAGTCGCATGCATCGAGACCGAGGCCGTGCCCCTGTTGCAGGTCGTGGACGTGTTGCCGGGAACCGGCAGCGCGCCGGAACGATTGAGGGAATTGCAAGAACGCTACCACGCGCCCATCTGCATCGACATGCGGGGGCCGTCCGCGGCGTTGGCCGACCGGTTGCGTTTGAGCTTGGATGAATGGGGCATAGCACGTTACGAGCTTGTGGATATGAGGGCGGCTGACGCGGTGACCGCGCCGCAGGCGTTCATGAGCGCGTTGGATCAGCACGCGGTGAATCACGCGCCCGATTCAGACATGGATCGTGAGGCGGGTTTGGCCGGTAAGCGCATGAGTGGTGACGCTTGGCTGTGGAACAGGGCTGAGGGCGTGAACGCGCCGACCATCGAGGCCGCAACGCTCGCCCTGTGGGGATTGACGCACATGCCCGACGACACACCGCCCGGAGTGTACTAAAACGTGGCCGACGTGTCCGCTTATGGCCGCTATGGCCGCTTATGGCCGGTATTTTTTGGCGTGGCGCTGCCATGCCGCGCATCATGTCCGGCATGAGCATACGAGAGATGATGGCGAACATGTGGGGCGCGGTGAAGCGTTCCGCCAATCGCGTGTCAAGCGTGGCGACCGCGCCGTTCCGCCGTCCGGCCGGGCGTGACCCGTTGAACATGTCGGTCGTGTTCCGAGGCGTGCAGATATTGCAGACCGCAGTCAGCGGCTTGCCCGTGCGCCAGTTGCGGCATGGCATGGCCGTGGAACCCGCGCGGATCGTGGAACGCCCGGACCCCGACACGTGGCGGGCGGACTTCATCAGCGAAACCGTCATGGGCTTGGCGTTGAACGGCAACGCGTTCTGGCTGAGGTTGAAGGGCGTGGACGGCTCAACCATCGGCTTGCGGAATCTGCCGCCAGCGTTGGTGAGCGTTTCCGACGCTCGCGGCGACATCGCCAACCCCGACAAGCGCTATTGGTACATGGGGCGCGAATACACGTCAAACGACATCATTCATCTCAGATTCTTGAAGGTGCCGGGACGGTTGCGCGGCATGGGGCCCATCGAGGCGGCGCGCGAGGAGATCGAGGGAGCCATCGACGCGCGCGATTACAAATCAAGGTATTTTTCCGAGGGCACGCATCCCACGGGCATCATCAGCACCGCGAAGCCGTTGAACGACGAAGTGGCCGAGAAGGTCAAGGAAAGTTTCAAGCGCAACGTCGATGACGTGAAGGTGCTCACCGGCGACCTGAAATACACCCAGCTGGCGCTGAGTCCCAAGGACATGCAGTTTCTGGAGACGCAGCAGTTCGACACCACGCAGATAGCCCGCCTGTTGGGCATCCCCGCTTCGCTCATGCTCGCGGCGGTGGAAGGCTCGAACCTCACCTACAGCAATATCGAACAGGAATGGATACAGTTCGCGGACTTCACTCTTGAAGCCTACGCGCAGCCCATCGAACTCGCGTTGGGTGAGGTGCTGCCGCGCGGCACCAGCGTGGAACTCGACTGGGACAGCATGCGCCGAAGCGACACGAAGACCAAGGCCGAAACCTACCAGATTCTCATAGCGTGCAACGTGCTCACCGTAGATGAGGCGCGCGCCATGGAAGGCAGGCCACCACTACCCGCCGCACCAACCCCGCAACCATCGAACGACTTGGAGGAAACCGAATGAACGAACGCAAGGAAATCGCCTACCGCGGCCTGAAACTCCGCAAAGCATCAGATGGTGACGGGCGCAGCATCGAGGGCGTGGCCGTCCCGTTCGGTGACATCTACAACGACCCGTGGGACGGGGCGGAAACGTTCGACCGTGACACCGTTTTCGAGAACGCCGACACGGCCAAGCTCTGCTACCAGCACGCCGAACTGATCGGCGCGATCACTTCGGCAGAGAACCGCGACGACGGGCTTCACATCACCGCACGAATCGCTGACACCCAGCTTGGGCGCGACGCGGTGGCATTGATGGACGAAGGTGCGTTGGACTCGCTCAGCGTCGGATTCATCCCGTTGGAGGACGAACGCGACGAAAACAACGTGACCCACCGCCGCCGCGTGCGCCTCATGGAAGTGAGTTTGGTGAGCTGGCCCGCATACCAGAACGCCAAGGTGGAGAACCACCGCAACCTCAATACCGAGAACAGCCAGGAAAGGAACCACATGGAAAACGAAACCATCGAAAAGGTGCGCGCGGAACAGGCCGAACAGGCCGACGTACTGCGCAGCATCCAGGCGAGCCTAGCCACCATGAACAACCATGGCAGCTCGAATCCCGCCGCATCCTACCGCAGCTACGGGCATCTGCTCAAGCAGCTCGCCAAGGGCGACGAACAGGCGCGCAACGACTACGAGCAGATCAGCAAGCGCGACTACACGGGCGGCGTGCTCGCCAACAGCGACCCGCAGCCGGTATGGATCAGCAACACGCTTCGCATCCTCGAACAGCGCCGCCGCATCACCAACCTCGTGTCACACGCCGCGCTGCCGTCCGAAGGCGAGACGCTGAGCTATCCCATCGTCACCGAGGACACCACCACCGTAGGCAAGCAGGCCAAGGAAGGCGACTACCTCCCCTATGGCGAGATCAAGATCGGGGCACGAACCGCGACCATCGAAACCTACGGCGGCTACACGTCCCTGAGCCGCCAGGCCATCGAACGCGCCAGCGTGCCCTACTTGGACAAAACCCTTGAGGCGTTGGTCAAGGCGTACGCGCGCAACACCGAAGCCGCCACCCGCATCGCCCTCTACGGTGCCATCGGTGACGTGTCCTCCTCGGACAAAATCGACGCGGGCAAGGCATTGACGGCGATGACCCCGAACGACTGGCTCGACATCATCATCGACGCGCGCCTTGAGGTTGAAGACCGCAACACATCATTGGACTATCTCGGCGTTTCCGGCGACGTGTTCAAGGCCATCGCCCACCTGAGCGACGACGGCGACCGTTTCATGGACATCAGCGGCGGCGGCATCGACCGGCTCGGCAGCATCGACACGACCGACATCACCGGTTCACTGCTTCGCGTGCCAGTGGTGCTCATGCCCGGCGCGGCCGCAGGAACCGCCGCGTTCCTCGACAAGGGAGCCGTGACCGTGTGGGAGAACGGCAACAGCCCGTTCCAGCTCCAGGACGACAACGTACTCAACCTCACCAAAGACTTCAGCGTGTACGGCTACGCCGCGTTCGGCGTGACCTTGCCCGAAGGCATACTGCCCATCAAGTTCGCCAACGCCTGACAGAAAGGAACCCGACCATGGAATGGAAGACCAAACTACCCAACATCCCCGAAGACACGTATGGCCCCGCGTTCGAGCCGACCATCATCGCCGCGATCAATGAACTCCGCGCAGCCATCGGCGGCACGACGGCACCGGAGGCCACCACCGTTGACACGCTCGGCGGCGCGACCGACATCGGCAAGAACATTCTCAAGGCGCGTGACGCGGCGGCGGTGCGCACCCTGCTGAACGTGGCCGAGAAACCGGCGGCCTGATGGCGGACGACCCACTTCTGAATGAACTCGCAAGGCAGGCCGGAACGCTCGACACCGACGACCGTCCGGCCTTGGCCGCGAGGCTCCGCGCGGCACGCGCCTACCTCTCCCCGCACGTGGATGGCTACGGCATCCCGAAGGACGTGGTGGACGACTGCACGCTGTCGGTGGCTTTGGACTTGTGGCAGGCCAAGGACGCGAGAAACGGCATCGTGGGAATCACGGACGGCGTGGAACCGTTCAGAATCCCCACCGACCCGTTGCGCACCGCTTGGCCGAAGCTCAGGGCGGCGGGCTTGCCCGCAGGATTGGGCATCGCATGAGCCGAGTGGACGAACTCACCGAACAGCTCACGGAACGCATCACCGAAGCCGGGCACGGCCTGATCCTCCAAGTCACCACAGACCCGTCACTGGTCAAACCATCGCCGGGCAAGGTCAGCTTGGTCATCATGCCGCCTGACATCGCTTGGGACGGCTGGGAACTGGAACCAAACGTGACGTTCAAGATTCTCGCGGTGGCGGGAACGGCGAACACGAACAAGCGCGGCTACGACCTGATCCTAGAAGCCATGGACATCATGCACCAGGCGGACGTGAACATGGCCACGGCCACTCCAGTCGGCTTCGACCTCGCGGGCGCGGGAACGCTCGCCGCATACGAAATCACACTCAACCCCATGTAATCGAAAGGACACAATCATGGCGGCAATCAGAACATTGGGACCGGGCAAGCTCACCATCACCGACACGGGTAAGGGGCGCGACTTCAGCGCGCAGGTCACCAAGGTGCAATTGGTGGCGTCGAACAACACCGACGACCCTATCAATTTCCTCGACGGCTCTCAGGACACCAGCACAAGCACCGATTGGACGCTTGAAGGCACCATCGTGGACGACTTCGACGCCGACAACCTCAGCGCGTGGTGTTTCGACCACGCTGGCGAGCAGATGCCGTTCGAGTGGGTGCCGAACGCCAAGGGCAAGATCAAGTGGACGGGCAACGTGAATGTGAGCGCCGTGAGCATCGGTGGCGACGTGAAAAGCAAGAACACCAACGATTTCAGTTTCCCCGTCACCGACCTCAGCCACGATGCCTACAGCGGAACCATCACCGCGCAAGAAGGAAACTAGCATGGCCGCGACAGCCGCCTACGTGGTAGGCCAAAAACGGTTCGTGTCCACCATGCGCAAGGCGGGCGCGGACATGAAGGAACTCAAGGAAGTCAACCGGCAGGCCGCGAACATCGCATTGCCAGCGGTGCGCAATCTCGCGCCGCGCGGCAAGAACGGCAGGTTGGCTTCATCAATCCGTGTCGGGGCGACACAGAAGGCCGGTGTCATCCGCGCGGGAAGCAAAAGCGTGCCCTATGCGGGCGTCATCAACTACGGGTGGCCAGCCCGGCGCATCAAGCCGCGCCTGTTCGTCAACAACGGCGTGGCCTCGACGGAAGGCGCGTGGCAGCGCGTCTACAGGCAATTCATCGATAAGACACTCAACGAAGTAAAGGGAGCCTAGATCATGCAGATCGTGAAAGTCACCTACGCGGACGGCCGCACCGAGGAAACGCGACTCACGCCGCGCGCCCTGTGCCAGGCCGAGGAACACGCCCAGATCAACAAATGGGCGGCGGGCGACGCCAGCCGAATCCGCCAGTCCTACTATCTCGCGTTCATCGCCATGCGCAACGCCGGTCACACCACGCTCGGCTTCGACGAGTGGATGGACACCGTGGACGACATCGCGCTCGAACAGAAAGACCCGGAACCAGCAAACCCTACGCTCTGACCGCGTGGCCTGACGACTCGCTAGGCCGTCTCTCTTGCCTGCTGTCCCGCTATTTCGGCGGCACCCCGTGGGAGTGGAGGGAGAAGGCAAGCGAATTTGATTGGGCGACGGCGGTGGAGATATTGCAGGACGAAACCGAACGAATGGAGGAAAACGATGGCTCATAGCGCGATCATGTCGGTGCGCATCACCGGCAACAGTGACGACGCGGTGAAGGCGTTCCAGAAGGCCACCAGCAAGGCGGCGGCGTTCGGCAGCTTCATGGGCGGTGCCGCGTTGAAGGGCGTGACCGAGTTGTGGGACAAGCTCAAGGACTTCGGCGGCGCTGTCATCGACATGAGCGACAGCACCGACAAGTTCGTGCAGACCATGAACTTCGCGGGCATCGACACGTCGAACGTGGAGAAGGCGTCACAGGCGGCGCGCGACTACGCCGACCGCACCGTGTACGACCTCTCAACGATACAGAACACCACCGCCCAGTTGGCCGCGAACGGCATCAGCGACTACACCGGTTTGACCGAGGCGGCGGGCAACCTGAACGCCGTGGCGGGCGGCAACGCCGACACGTTCAAAAGCGTGGCGATGATGCTCACCCAGACGGCTGGCGCGGGCAAGCTCACGACCGAGAACTGGAACCAGTTGGCCGACGCCATCCCCGGCGCTTCGGGCAAACTCCAGGAAGCCATGATCAGGAACGGCGCGTACACGGGCAATTTCCGCGACGCGATGGAAAAGGGCGAGATATCGGCGGACGAGTTCAACAAGGCCATCATGGACTTGGGCATGAGCGACGTCGCCAAGGAAGCCGCATCGAGCACGAAGACCATGGAAGGCGCGTTGGGCAATCTGGAAGCCGCCATAACAGGCGGACTCACAGACGCGTTCGACCTGTTCAAACCCACGGTGACCGGAGCGCTCACCGAAGCCGCCGACAGCGTGAGCGATTTCGCCGCGAAAGCCACCGGAGGATTGAAGCAGTTCACCGACTCCATAAGCAAGACCGGAGCGTTCCAATCCCTCGCGGACACCGTGAAGGCCGTGGGCGGCGCGCTCGGCTCGATGGGCCAGGCGTTCTCCGACATCGCCACCACGATAGCGCCCGGACTGCAAGGATTGTCCGACGCGGGAAGCATCGGCACGCAGTTGGGCGACGCGTTCAACGGCGCGGCCGGTATCATCCAGGCGGTGGCCGACAAGCTCACCCAGTTCGGTGATTGGGTCAGCGCGAACGCCGAACCCATCGCGGGCGCGCTGGTGGCCATCGGCGGCGGACTCGCCGCGTTCAAGGTGGCCAGCGCCATCAGCGCCGTGGTGGCCGCGTTGCAGGGCTTCAGCATCGCCGCTGCCGCCGCCGAAGTGGCGCAATGGGCGTTGAACGTCGCCATGAACGCGAACCCAATCATGATCGTGGTCACCGCCATAGGCGCGTTGGTGGCCGCGCTGGCGTGGTTCTTCACCCAAACCGAAACCGGGCGCAACATCTGGAGCCAGTTCACCGCGTTCATGGGCGGATGCGTGAACAACATAATCGGTTTCTTCCAATCATTGCCCGGCAGAATCGGCGCGTTCTTCCAGAACGCGGCACAAGGCGCGCAGAACGCATGGAACGGCGTGGTCGGCTTCTTCTCCAGCATCCCAGGCCGTATCCTCTCCGCATTGGGCAACGTGGGCGGCCTGCTCGTGAACGCCGGCAAAAGCATCATAGACGGTTTCCTCCGGGGATTGAAAAGCGCATGGGACGGCGTGACCGGTTTCGTGGGAGGCATAGCCGACTGGATCACCTCGCACAAGGGGCCGATCAGCTACGACCGTCGCCTGCTGATCCCGCACGGCAAAGCCATCATGGCGGGCTTCGCCCAGGGACTTGAAACAGGTTTCCAAGGCAAGGTGAGGACCGCCATCGCATCCGTCAACGCCAGCCTAGCGTCAACGAGCATGTCCGCCATGCTCAACGGAACACGGGCGGGCTTGGCGGGCACGACCGTGGTCAACAACTACGAGGTTCACATCGACGGCACCGTGGTGGACCCGGACGGCACCGCCAAGGCCATCCGCAAACTCCTAGCCGATTACGATGGGGTGCGACGCTGATGGCGCAACAACCATTCATGTACTTGGACACCGGCGACAGGTGGAAGCCGGTCAACGACCATCGGCAGGACATCGCCGCGTTGGATGATTTCACGATTACGTGGGGAGCCGACGAACCCGTGAGCCAAACCGATCCGGCGGTGCTCACGTTCGACCTGATCGACCGGGCTGGCGACTTGGCCGGCAAGGCCGTCACATTGTCGGGCTCGCGCGTGCTGGTGCAACTCAGCGCGGAACCCACGTGGGACATGCTGCCCGACAGCATGGGCGCATGGGATCGGATACGCGGCACCATCGCCCAACTGCACCAGCAATACTTGCCCACGGCTCCAGAAGCTCCGGGCGAGAACGTGCCCACCCTGTTCATCGGCACGATAGGCCATGGCGGCACCGTCACCGACTTGGGCAACAGGTGGCGCATCCATTTGACCGCCACAAGCCTGATGGTCATGTGGAAACGCCTGCAATCACAAGGCCCCACCAGTGGTGAGGCGAAGCACGCGGGACGCCATTGGGTCGGCACCCCGGCCGCGCGGTTGGCGGAACTCAACAAGCGCGCCCAACAGGCGGGCGCTCCCATAGCCGAACCACAATCGTTGCAATTGCCCCCGGCAGTCGCCACGTACAAGACCGACGATTACCCGTCGCAACTTGACTTGCTGTCGCGCATGTACGCGCACGTCATGCCCGCGCCCGCATGGTACGAGCATTACCAGGGTGAAACCATCACCCTCCGCCCGCTGTCGTTGGCCGGATCGGTGCAGGTGCATGTGGGCGTGGATGGCATGCCGTACGTGCTCGTGGACGGCCAACACCGTGACACGTTGCCCGCGAATCTCGTGGCCGGCGATTTGGAACTGTCCATCATGGAGCCGGTCACGCAGGCCGTGGCCAAAACCAAACGCGCGAAGAACAATAACGGCGTGGTGGAATACGACGACATGGAAACCGTCTACACGGATTTGAGCCGTCTGCCCACACGGCTCACGGACACGCAGAAAAGCGTCACGGCCGATTCGGACGCCGTGGCCGGCGACGACTCCGGTGGTTTGCACACGGGCGGCACGTTCGCCACGTCCGACGCGCAACGGCAGGCGGCGGCATCGTGGATCATCACGCACGACACCCGGCTGCGCAACGAGTCCATTAAGTTCATTGGAACGAACCTAGACCCGGTGTCGTTCCCGCACCTGTTCCGTCCCGAACCCTCCGGTCCCGTGCTTATCACCGGCATACGTTTGAGCACGTTGACCGGCATGGACGGGCGACCGGCGTTCTCCGGCGCGTTCACGACCATCGGCGGGCGTATCACGTTCACCCACAAGCGGGGCATGACCCATGAAGCGACCATGTACCCGCTCGACTCCACAGCGAACACCGGCATGCGCTGGCAGGACTTCACGGACTGGCCGGCCACCTTCGCGCAATGCGTGTTCACGTTCGCGGAATTGACAGGGTTCACAGTTTTCGACAAACCGACAAGCACGACCGGCATCGACCGGCCGAACTGGGAAGGAAACCAAGAATGAAAACCACACCCACCTACGGCATCAGCTACATAGAAGGCGGCGACCTAGTATCGAACGCGGCCGCTGGTTTCAAAAAGGCGGCGGAAACCACGGAAGCCGCGTTGAAACTGGTGGACCAGCGTTCGACCGTCGCGGGCGTGAAGCCCGCCATAGCGGGCACGCTCGCCACGCTCGCCACGATGAGAGGCTCCACCGGCCAAACCGGCTACGTGACCTCAGACGGCAATAACAACGGGCCTTACTGTTGGAACGGTTCGGCATGGGTGAAATACGCGCAGAACACGCAAATCGACTCATTGCAATCGCAGATCGCCGCGATAACGCAGGGTTATGAGTTCGGCGTGGCCGACGCAAGCACCGATCAAAACGGTGTGGCCACCGTCAATTGGGTCCGACACTCCAAGTCTCCTCAGGTAATGCTGGTGATGCTGGCGAGAACGTCGTCCGATGATCTCGACCGATTCCTGAGCCCAATGGTGTACGAGCTGACCAATAATGGCGCTCAGGTCAGGTTCCGCAGGAACGATAGCAACGCCTGGGCCGGCAATCAGCCGACGAAGTTCTACTGGCTCGCCCTCTGGAAGTAGGTCACCAGATGGCTAGGTAAGAGAACGTGAGCGGCCAGGACTCGGCCCATTCGTGCGTGTCCAGACGCCAGAAACGCACTTGGAACTCGGTGGCGGTGATATCCCACACTATCGGGTTGAAGATTCTGGCTCTGTCGTCGCCGTCTTGGGAATTTCTGACGCGGGTTACGAGCACGGCCTTGGGTTTGGTCTTGTGCTTGGCGAACCTGACCGAGGCCGCACCCAACTGTGTTGTCTGGAGGGTGACGGTGCCGGACTCGTAACCCTGCGTTATCCCGTCTCATTTGAAAGGAAACATGGTGGATTTCATCACCGCGATAGCCGGCGCGTGCGGCGTCGCGTTCGGTGCGGCCGTGCAGGCCGTTGTGGCGTGGCTCAACAACAAAGCCACCCACGAGGAAAACAGCGCCGACATGCTCCACGAAGCGCAAACAGAACTCAAGGACACCATGGCCGACATGAATCTGTTGTGGGAGCATAACCGCGCGCTCATCGACCACATATACAGGGGCGCGCCACCACCCCCGCCGAACCCGCCCGAAGGCTTGTTCAAACACGACAACTAAAAGGACACAACAATGGCATTGAACATCAAACAAGTGCCCAGCCCGAACCATTACAACGGGCGCAACGGGCATCGGGTGACTCACATCACCCTGCACATCATGGTCGGCCGTCTCGCCGGCACAGACGCCGTTTTCCAGCGGCCGAGTTCGCAGGCTTCGGCCCATTACGGCATCGGCGGCACGGGTGAGATTCACCAGTACGTGAGCGAGGCCAACGGCTCATATTCCGACGCGAATTTTTCGAGCAACAACAGCACCATCAGCATCGAGCATGAAGGCGGCATGCAAGGCGTGCCCATGACCGACGCATGCGTGGAAGCGTCCGCACAGTTGTGCGCGGACATTAGCCGCCGTTACGGGCTCGGCAAGCTCTGGCACGACGGGTTGAACGGCAACGTGTGGCTGCACCGCGAGATACCCGGCACGGACCATTACGGATGCCCCGACCGAGCACCGAACGGTCTGCCCGTCCAACGGGTCATCGACCGCGCCAATCAATTGTTAACCAATCCATCTAGTCAAGGAGAAACAGAAATGAGCACAGCACTGGTTATCTGGGACGACGACAGCGGCGTGGGCTACTACTGGAGCCCCGAAACCGGCCGCGTCGGCCTATCACACCCGGACCAGGTCGTGGTGTTGAAGAACGCCGGCGTGAAAGAGATTCACAGCAGCAATAAAGCCCCGTGGGCGGCGCGCGCCGATCAAATCAGCCAATTCGTGCAGGCCAAGACGACCGCGTACGAGAAGGCTCAGACTGCCGCGTTGGAGGCCATGGCCAAGAGCATCGGCGCGGACCCGAACACCATCGCCGACACCGTGCGCAAGGCCGTGGAAAGCAAGTTGGCCACGCTCGACATCCAGATCACCACCAAGGACAAGGGGACGGGCAAATGAGCGACCCCGTGAATACTCCGGGAGTGGCCGACCATAAGGCCACCGGCAGCACGGACGCGGAGAAGGGCTACACACCCGTGTTCAACAACACCGTGCGCACCATCGCGTATGTGGCCGGTCTCATCGCCGTAGCGGTCGGTTTCGGTTTCACCCAGTTCGGTGACCCGACCGTGGGCGATTACATCACCACCGTGGGCGGTCTTATCGCTGGTGGTTTCGGCGTGGCATACAATCCGCTGCGCATGGCCGGAAAGTAGCCCAATCATGACGATGGTGCACATACGATTACGCGCCCCGACCAACGGCGGCACCCGTGCCGGCGTCGGCATGGTCGTGTTCCAACCATCCGCCCGTCATACCGACGACGCAAGTGTGGTGTTGCCCGACACGTTCACCGTAGTGCTGGACGAAGAAGGCGAAGCCACCGTGGACATCCAGCCCACCGGTCCCGACTGGTGTTGGAAAACCGACGAGCAAGTGCCCTACGGGTCTATTCGCTGGTTCACCGTGCCCGACACGGCCGGCACGCTGGAATACGCGGAACTTACGGACGTGGACCCGCGCACGTTCAAACCGGGACGCAACCTCGCCGCATGGCAGGCCGTCACCGGCGACATCAAAACCATGATCGACAGCATGCCCCGGTTCCTCACCGGGCACGGCTCCCCGACCATCGACGGCAAGCCGGGTGACATCTACCTCGACTTGGACACCATGGACCTCTACACCAACAACCAAGAAAGGAACTAACCATGGCATTCGGAAAAATCGGCAGCCTACGCGGCGAACAGGGACCACAGGGCCCACGCGGAACCGAGGGACCGCAGGGGCCGAAGGGCGAAACCGGCGCGCAAGGCCCAGCCGGAGCCAGGGGCGAAACCGGCGCGCAAGGCCCAGCGGGTCCGGCGGGTCCGGGCATCGTGTTCACCCAGGGTGCTCCCACCGGCAGCGGCGTGGCCGGCGCGATGTACGTGGACAAAACCACGTTCGATGTGTACGTGTGGAGAGCCGACTAATGGCCTACGAACGCATCGGCAATCTGAAAGGCAGCACGCCCGATGACACCAAGCTCCGCGCGTTGATTCTCGCGGTGTCGAAGACCGTCACATGGGCGCAACTGTCAGGCTGAGAGCAGCACGGCGGCCATGCCCGCGCGCAGCCGTTCGTCTGGCATTGCCACGTACACCTGTGTCGTTTCCACGCTCGCGTGACCGAGCAGCTTGGACACCAGCAGCAGGTCGTGCGTGGCTTGCCACGTGGCGGTAGCATACCGGTGGCGCAGGCTGTGCGCGGTCCATCCGTCACCGAGCAGGCTCGACAGTCTGTCGCCTATGTAGCTTTCCTCGACGTGCCCGCCGAACCGGCCGGGGAACACGTACCCATCGCACGCGCTTATCAGGTCGGCCAAGTCGTCGGGTAACGGCACTATGCGCTGTTTGTCGCCCTTGCCATTGACCACCAGCGACCGGCCAACGAGATCGTCAACCACGTCGCCACTGGACACCCGGCCTATCTCGCCACGCCTTAAACCGCACTCGGCACCGAGCCGCAGCATGATTATCTCGGACTCGCTGGCACGCGCCAACGCGGCCAATATCACCTTGTCCGGGCACGGGCGCGGATGAGGTCTAGGGCGTTTGACTTTCGGCAGTTCCATGCTTGGGTCATCATTGCGCCGGCCGGTCTGCCGCATCCATGCGAAGAAGCTCGACACCGTGTTGCGGTACGCTTTGCGTGTTTCCGGTTTCCAGGATTGCGAGGCGAACCACTGTGTCATCATCTCGCAGGTGACCTCATACGGCGAGACACCCAAACATACGGCCGTGTATGTCATTTTTCGCCGTCTGGTCAATAGTGTTTGCTCGCTGCGGCCACCGGCCTTCAGTGCCGCGAGCCATCCGGTCAATTCCTCACGCCATAACGGGGGCGCTACCCATTTTTTCGTCATGACACATCATGTGTCACGCCGCTAAACTTAGAATAAGCCGGGGCATGGGTTTGGACCTTGGACCTCTGGGATACCCAGAGGTCCATGGTTCAAATCCATGCCCCGCTACCATGTACAGAAGGTCGGAATCCTATTGGGTTCCGACCTTCTGCGTTATGCCGTCTCACCACCTGCGGCGCTTGACTATGGCAAGCATCGTACAGCCAACAGAAAGGAACGCAACCGCCACTGCGCTTGGCATGACCATGCTGATTCCAGTATGAGGCAGCTGCTCCTCGGATTCCACCGACTCTTCCGGTTCCTCAGGCTCCTCCGGTTCTTCCGGCTCCCCCGGCTCAAACACACGCGTCCGCTCCCATGCATCGTCGTATCTACTCGCTGCCGGCATCACACGGTCATCGCCCGCAAATTCCCAGACGAACACATACCAGCCATGCTGATCGGCAACGATGTGCACCGGCTCGCCATGCGCGTCCAACGATCCCGCACCGAACTTGAACGTTCCGTTGCGCGCCGGAATCTCCCAAGATCCCACCAAGCGGTGATGCTCATCCTCAGCCGGCACTTCGGCGCCAGTCGGTTTATATGCCTCGTCATTGACGGCATCATCCGCATCGCCGGACCACCACACACTCACGGTGGCATGCGGGCGGTCAGCGCCGAATCCATACTCCTCATTGCCGGCGAACGACCCATGGTCGCTCGGGAAGCCGGACACGGTTATGGTGTCGCTCAATTCAGAACCCACATGAGCGGAATGCTCGGTCACCGTTGACTCGACCGCGACCTTGCGACGATTCACATTGCTTTCCGCAGCTTCAAGGAACGTGCTGGACCAGTCCCGAACAAGATACTGCTTGGCTTCATCGCTTTGCGAAGCACGACGGAACACCCACACCCACGTGCCGAAACTGCCCGTACCGGTTCCACCGCCATCGGCCCGATCCGCCTCACCTGCCAGATATGGCGTACTGCCACCAGGCTCGGTCATGGCTTGCACGCGCACAGTTTGTCCCGGACCGGTGAACGAAGTCTGGCCGTATGCCGATGGACGATACCCGGCTTGCTTGATCCTCGCCAGAAAACCATCGGCGCTTTCCTGCGAGCGCGGTTCGATGACCAAGCCCAAATCATCGGCAGTCAGACCATCAAAGTAGTACCCTTCGGCTTGCAAGGCGAGGTCTGGCACCCAGTGACTGCTGGAGTCGGCCACGCCACTGGTCACATCATCGAATATTGGGGAACCGGCATCGACCACTTTGTCCGAGACCGTGGTACTCACCATAGGAGCAAAGTCCTTGCGCACCGTGAATGTCGTTGCCGAGCCGCCCGTCGAGACGAACGAATCAAGGCCCAGGAGCTGCTGAATGCCGTCCATAGTGCGCAAGCGCCCGTACTCGTAGGTGGTTTTTGCCGTTACTTCGCCGTGACCATCTGCTTCCCATGCAAGGTGCTGCACGGTAGCGGTGGATACACCTGAGAACGTAGCTTTTCCGGTACTCACAAAATGCGCCGGCCCCTCAAGCGTTACCGTGAATGGAACACCTTCCACAAGCTCACCGTTGTATCCCTTCACGCTCACCGCCACGGATCCGCTGCGCAGCGCCACGGCATCGATGCGTTCCACAACAACGTCCGCGGCCACTTTGTTTTCCGATTCCTGCCATATCTGTTCCGCACGCGGAATGATATCCGGGTGCTGCTGCCGGACGCTCTCCCGCTGCTGCGCCCACTGAGTGCCGATGCCGAAATGATCCTGGATAATCACCGCCACGGCCGCATGATCCCGCGCGCCAGCTTTTCGGTACTGCTCAAGAATCCAGGCCATGCGGCGTGCATTCTGGTCGTCTTTCAGCAATCGCACCGGGCCGACCGTGTAGTCGGTGATGGGCCCCGCTTCCATGCAGTAGTAATGGTTATTCGAGGTATCCAGCCCTATTACTCCCAAAGGCAGTGAAATACCGTGTGTAAACCGGATATGCAGATTCTGTTCGGAGGGTCTCAGCGACGCCGCATAGGCTTCGCCGGCCATACCCAGCACCATTGCCAGCGCCAATATCAATCCCGTCAGCATGGCCAGTATGGACATGCCCTTTCTCCGCCATGCCAATGCCATCGCGAGTCCTTTCTTCAATCTCTTGCTTGAACCGCACATCCTTGTGCGTGCGGATAGACCACGAGCATGGCAGGTTGGCGGCGTGCGGCACATGGTTTCAGGCCAATGTGGTTCGAGCTTGCGTTTTTTCGGCGAGTTGTGGATAACTGGGCTATCGAGTTATCCACTTCATGCCGTTTGCAGAACGTTTCGCCAGAAGTGTCCACAATGCGCGTCCCCGAGCTCAAGCCCTTTAGAATGGGCAGTATGGCAGCAGTACAACATCGCGCGACCACGCGCACAAGCAACAGCGACTCCACCAAGACCGCGAAGTCAAAGACGACCTCGTCCTCGAAAACCACTACCAAGCGCAAGCGGGCCCGCACCGCAACAGCGACTCCGCCGGCAGCCCTGCAGGGCCTCGCCAGCGAGGCGCCGGCTCCCACCATCGAAGTGAGCGAGCCGGGCCAGTTTGGCCGTATCAACGTCATGGACATCACCCCCGCCGAGGAACGCGGCATCTTCCCCGCCCGCGTGGAGCTCGGCGAACCGTTCGAGATGACCGCCCAGGTGTTCATCGAAGGCCGCACCAAGGTAGGCGCCACCGCCATAGTGCGCAATCCACGCGGCAAGGAAACCCTGCGACGCCCCATGACATGCGTGAACCCCGGTCTCGATCGTTGGGTGGTGACCGTCAAGTGCGGCGACCACAGCGATCTGAAGCCGTGGGAGGATGGCTATGCGGCCGTCAAACGTCAGCTGGGCGAATGGACCGTGACCATCGAAGGATGGGAAGACACCTATATTTCCTGGCTGCATGATGCCCGCATCAAGGTTCGCGTTAAGGATGACGTGAACAATGCGCTCGATTCCGGCGCTGAACTGTTGGCTCGCTGGGCAGCAACCCCGGATGCCAATCTCACCGCACGCGACCGCAAGACTTTGGAGAAGGCCGCCGAAACCATGGCCGACGCTTCGCTCAGCGCCGAAGATCGCCTGGCCGCCGGAGACAATCCGCGCATCGCCACGCTGCACGACACCCACCCGCTGCGCGACGGCATCTCCCCCAGCCAGCCCCAGCGCTTCAAGGTAGAACGCCCGAAGTCCAGCTTCGCCGCCTGGTACCAGTTCTTCCCACGCTCCGAAGGCGCCACCATCAATCCCGCCACCGGCAAGATCGCGCAAGGCACGTTAAAGACTTCGATGGCCGGCCTGGAACGTGCCGCCGCCGAAGGCTTTGACATCGTCTACCTGCCGCCGATCTTCCCCATCGGCGTGACCAACCGTAAGGGCCGCAACAACTCACTGATCGCCGGCCCCGACGATCCGGGCTCCCCGTTCGGCATCGGCTCCGAACTGGGCGGTCACGACACGGTGGACCCGCTGCTTGGCACCATGGACGATTTCAAGGCACTGTGCCAGCGCGCGCACGAGTTGGGCCTCGAAATCGCACTTGACTTTGCCCTGCAGTGCTCCCCCGATCACCCGTGGGTCAAGGCGCATCCGGCATGGTTCAAGCACAAGCCGGACGACACCATCGCCTTCGCCGAGAACCCGCCGAAGAAGTATCAGGACATTTATCCGATCGACTTCAACGCCGACATGGCCGGCATTGAGAAGGAAGTCGAGCGCATTATGAACCTGTGGATCGAGGCGGGCGTTACCATCTTCCGCATCGACAATCCCCACACCAAGCCGGTTCGTTTCTGGCAGGACGTGATTGCCGCAGTGACCAAAAAGCACCCGGAAATCCTGTTTCTGGCCGAGGCGTTCACCCGCCCGGGCATGATGCGCGCATTGAGCTACGTGGGATTCACCCAGTCCCACTGCTACTTCCCGTGGCGCAACACCAAGGAAGAGCTGGAGGAGTATCTGCCCACCACCAATGGCGATGACGGCTACTACCAGCACAACACCTTCTGGCCCACCACGCCGGACATCCTCACCGCATACGTGCGTGACAACGGCATCGCCGGCCACTGCGTGCGTGCGGTGCTGGCAGCCTTGGGCAGCCCAAGCTGGGGCATCTACAACGGCTACGAGCTTATCGAGAACAAGCAGCGCCCCGGCTTTGAGGAGCAGATCGACAACGAGAAGTACGAGGTCAAAGTCCGCGATTGGTCCAAGGCCAAGCAGTTCGGCGTGGCCGAGATGCTCACCTCGTTGAACAAGATTCGCCGTGCCCACCCGGCAGCACGCAGCTACCATAACCTCACCGTGCTGCAGTCCTCCGATCCGGGCGTGCTGGCATTCGCCCGCCATACACCGGCAGAGCTGACCGGCACCGGCCACGCGGACACGCTGATCGTGGTGGTCAACCTTGATGGACACAACGCCCATCAGGCAATGATTCATCTGGATCTTGATGAGCTGGGCTTACCCACCGATCGTCCGCTGAACGTACGTGACGAACTCACCGGTCGTGAATTCCAGTGGGGCTGGGACAACTACGTCTCGCTCGCCCCATGGGCGGACGTGGCCCATATCCTGTCCGTGCAGTGAAACGAAAGGCGGGCACAGCTATAGCCGGGGTGCCCGCCCAGTAGTAGTGTGTGTAACGAATAGTTTCCAAACAAGGAGATAACCAATGGCAGAAACCTTCAACGTCGTTGTGGAAATTCCGCGCGGCTCCAAGAACAAGT
>OBZH01001137.1_pt1 | contig 18702 bp, 30 predicted proteins | sample 1476881 | NCBI WGS metagenome assembly OBZH01 (sample SAMEA2580230, study PRJEB22360) | human gut metagenome | biome: human gut; feature: human-associated habitat; material: faeces | place: Denmark | collected 2008/2010 | reverse complement strand
GGTTGGGGCTGCGGCGTTCACCGCGCCGAACGCGGCGTTCACTGCGTCCTTGACGCCTCCCAGGGCGTCCGAAATCGTGTCCTTGCCGATAGCATCGAGCACGCCCGCGATGCCGCGCGAGAACGCCGTGCCGATGTTCGCCATCGACGTCTGTATGCCGCCCGAGGCCGACTTCGCCTGCTCGGCGAACGAGGCGATGCCGTCGCCGCCCTCGGTGTCGAGCCGCACCATGGCGTCCAGCAGGTCGTCGATCGACAGGGTGGCCTCGTTCTTGCCGCCGCCGAGCGCCGCGTACAGGTCGTTCGCGTTGGCAGTTGGGCCGAGCATCGACTTCGCCAGCTGGTCCATCTGCCCGGGCATGGCGGACGTGAGCGAGCGCCAGTCCTGCATCTCGGGCTTGCCCTTGGCGAGTATCTGGCGGAACTGCTCCATCGCCGCCGAGGTGAGCTGCGCGCTCGACCCCGACGCCACGAGCATGTCGTTGAGGGCCAGGCCGACGTCGGTCGCCTTCGAGAGGTCGTTCGTCGACGTTACGAGGCCCTGCACGAGGCTCACCATCTCGTTGAGCGATGTGGGCATGCCCTGCAGGCGCGAGTCCATCTTCGAGAGCGATTCGCTCACGGAGTCGGCCCCGTAGCCGAGCGACTCCATCACCTTCGGGTATGCGTTGAGCGTGTCGAACCTGTTTATCGCGGCTCCGAGGTTGGCTCCGATGGCGTCTGCCGCCTTGCTCGTCACCGTCGCGACAGCTCCCGCGATCGCGCCGCCCTTGACGATGCCCTTCGAGATTCCCCCCGATATGGCCTCGCCCGCGCCGACGCCAGTCGCGGGAGACATCGACACTATGGCCATCTCTCTCTTCACGGCTTGCGACAGCCCGATTATCTTCGGGACGACGTTGAGCGTCGCTGTTCCGATAACGGCCAATTCGTCACCCCATCTCTTCCATGGGCGCCCATTCGCCGCCCTCTATCGATTGCCTGACGCTGCCCGCCTTGGCGGACGCCTCCCTGCGGGCCACCACGTCGGCGGGCCGCGTGACGCGGTACGGGTCGACTGTGACGCCCCGCAGCGCGTACGCGACCTGCCACACCGTGTCCTGCAGGTCGGCGATTCCCTCCCGCTGCTCGCTCCACGCGAGGTCGGGCCTGACCGCCCGCACGTAAGCCGAGCCGCGCGGGAGGGTCGCTATGAGGTCGACGGCCTCGTCGGCTTCCACGTCGTCGTAGCGCACGTGGTAGTAGGCCCTGAAGTCGTGCCTCAGCTCGCGGAGGTGCCCGCGCTCCGCCTCGGCGAGCGTCAGAAGTTTTTTAGTTCGTCAGATGTGAAGATCTTCACGTACGCGAGCGCGAGGGCGTCGACGTCGACCGTCCCGTCCTCGTCGGTGCACGCCGCGTACAGCTCCGCCTTCTGCTCCTCGCCGAGGATGAGGCCGAGCACCTCGTCCGTCTCCTCGTCGGTGCGGTTCGGCTTCGCGAGCAGGTCTGACGCGCGCTTGTCGTGCAGCGCCTTGTAGGGGATGGACAGCTCCATCCCAAGGGCGCGCACGGTCGCCGACTTCTCTCGCGCCCGCTCGATGAGGCGCACCTTGTCCTCGGCGGACGAGGCGTGCCCGACGGATACGCCGACGACCTTGCCGTACTCGTCGAGCTCTTCGAGCGTCATGCGCTCCATGTTCTCCCGCCGCATTACTTGCCTCCAGTCGTCGCGGCCTGGGCCGCCTTCTGTCCGGCGGGCTTCGCGCGGTAGACGTCGAACAGCGTGTCCTTGGCCTTCACGGCCGTGAAGGTCATGCCGTAGACGAGCAGCGAGCCCTTCTGGTGCGTCTCGTCGTCGAAGCTGTCGATCATCGCGCACGGCACGACGGTGCGGCGCAGGAAGCCGTTGCACTCCAGCTCGTCGATGACGATGGCCACCTTCTCGGAGGTCCCGACGACCGCCTTGATGTGGGAGACGGACCCGTCCGTGCCCACCTCGACGTTGCCGCTGCCGTACTTGAGCTGAGCGACTACGGGGCGGTTCGGCTCGGCGAACTCCAGCTTGAACGTGTTCTCCTCCTCGGTCGCCATGGACAGCACGACGTTCCCGCCCCAGTCCTTGAACTTGGAGGTGGTGACGGACTTCGCGTACGTGAAGCCGTTCTCCGAGATGGTGCCCGCGCTCTTGAACGCGGTGAGCGTGCTCATCTTGGTGATGGCGTCGGTCGGGACGGCCACGTCCTCTCCGATGGCGATGTATACGCAGCCGCCGTCGGTGGGCTGACCCACGGTGACGAGCGAGGTGTCGATGTTGCTGAGATCTGCCATGATGGCTCTCCTTAGTCTCTTATGGTTCGAATGTCTTGAGCGTGTAGCTCAGGTACCAGCGCGGCGACCTGGTCTCGGTCTCCGCGTCGGAGCGGTGCGACTCCTTCTCGATGCGCGCGTACCCCGCCGAGAACGGGAGGGACTCGACGACTTCCGCCGCCCTGTCGGACAGCTCGGCCGCCTCGGCCTCCGTAGGCGCCCAGCAGTAGATGCCGACGCCGGGCGAGTCTATGAGCGCGTTGTCCCTGCCGCCCCCCTCGCGGGTGACGACCACGAGCGTGCGCGGCCTGTCGGCTGGCACGCTTGCCCGCACCTCGACGGGCGCGAGCGCCTCCTCCAGGCGTCGCCTGATGTCCGCCTGCACGTTGAGCGTTCCCATGGGGCGCCTCCTAATGGTTCTGTGCGGACAGGCACTTGAACTTGCCCTCGCAGAGCCGGCCCATCTTCCCGTTCGTGTGCGCGGCTCCGACCGCCGTGCGCGAGAGCACGTCGGCGTGGGCGGCGAACGGCGGGACTCTGAACGACGATATGTGCAGGTCGCCGCAGTGCCCTTCGGCGCTCGCGTTCGCGCCGTCCGCTATTCCCTGAGCGAGCTCCAGAAGCGCGGCCTGCATGCCCTCGGACTTGCACACCTCCATGATTCCAGCGCGGTTCGGTTTGAAGTTACCCATCCGACCTCACCGCCCTCGCCGTCATGTTCCACATCGTCGGGCACGGCCTCGTGACGTCGGGCTCGCCCTCGATGCGCAGGGCGTCCTCCGCGCCGTCCATGCCGCGCTCGACGAGCACGACCCTGGCGCCGCGCAGCGGCTTGCCTGCGTAGGTCTTCGGGAAGGCGAGCGAGTAGCCGGACATGGTCCTCTCTGGGCGCAGGGCGTCGCTGCCGCCCGACATGTCGGCGGACGAGAGCGGGCGGACGAGGACGTTCTCGACGACCGTCGGCTCCCACTCCCAGACGGGGTCGCCCATCGAGTCCTCGCCCTTCTTCGCGCGGTGGAGCACCACCACCGTCTCGCCCATCATCGGGGGCCTCCTGGGTAGACGTACCCCATGCGCTGGGACTTGCCGAGGCTCCTCATGAACGCCCTGAGGGTGTCCCTGTCGAAGTAGGCGCTGCCGCTCGAGTTCGCGAACGTGTAGCTCCCCTGGAAGCCGTTGGCCGTGAAGCTCGACTGCTTCACCCCCGCCATGTCGCCCAGGCCCTCCACGCAGGGGGTCACGAGGGCCTTCCTGGCGGCGTCCACCACCAGGTAGCGCGCGAGCTCCGCCTGATCGCCTGTCAGCTTGCGGGATTCGGTGATACCGGCTGTGGCGCGCAGCTTCGCCGACTGCTGGACGAGAGTCGACTCCACGCGCGCGTCGTCGGTGGCCGAGTCGCCGGTATCCCTGCGGTACTCGGCCACGTCTGCGTAGGCTCCCATGGCGCTACTTCGCGCTGATGGTTCCCTTGACGATGTAGTCCTTCACCTCGGGGAACATCTTGCAGCCGACGAGGACGTTCGTCTCGACGGACACGCGGTTGTACGCAGGGGAGTGGGCGACGCCGACGAGGCCCGAGGCGTCGGTCGCGTAGGACAGGCCCGCGCTGTCGAGGGAGCCGAAGTCGAGGCCGAAGAAGTGGATGTTCTCCACGGGCGTGACGTAGAGGCCGCCGGCTGTCACCTTGTTGGTGAGGAACACGTCGGACACGCCGAGGAAGTTCTGCAGGTAGGTCATGCCGAACACGTTCTGGTCGGTGATGGTCGCGGTGCCGAGGTACGCCGCCGCGTCCTGGCGGTTCACGAAGTGGATGATGCGCCCAGCCTCGTCGCCGTTGTCCTCGAGCTTGTCCCCGAGGGTCGCGTCGGCGGTCGCGAGGGCGGCCTGCAGGCCCTTCGCTGACGCGGTGCCCGTGCCGTTGCCGAGGAACGTGAAGAAGTCGCTCACGACGCCGCCGCGCACCTGGGAGAGCATCTTCTGGTCGGTCTTGAGGACGGCGTTCACGTAGCCAGACTTCTGGATCGCGTTCGCGGTGGTCATCTTGCGGTACGGCACGCCGAAGACCTCGGCGACCGCGTCGTACTCGGCGCTGAACTTGGATAGCGCGACCTCGTCGCCCTCGACGTAGGAGGTGCCCGAGGAGCTGCCGAGCGTCACCGCGCCCGTTCCCGTCGCGCCGACCTGGGTTCCCTCGGTCTTGCCGTTGTTGAGCGTTCCCGTGATCTTGAGCATCTTGAGCGTGGTGCCCGCCGCCAGGGTCTCGGTGCCGAAGATGCCGAGGATCTCGGCGAGCCGATCGGAGTCGTGCTGGAAGTTGGCGATGAACTCCTGGTCGAGCGCCGCGTTGAGTGCGGTGGAGTCGCTGGTGTTGGTAAGTGCTGCCATTGTCTTCTCCTTCTAGTTGTAGAGGTTCATGTGCTGCGCGCGCATCATCACGCGCTCAGCGGGGTTCTTGATCTTCTCGATGGACTCTCGCGACACGCTGCCCGCGCCGGCCGCACCGCCCTTGTCGGGCGGGTACCCTGGCGCGCTCTTCGCCACGAAGTCGGCGACGGCCTTCGCGCTCGCGCGCAGGTCGTCCTCGGTGTCTCCGTGCAGCAGGGAGGCGGGAACGCCCGTCTCCTCGCTGACCGAGGCGACGAGGCTGGCGCGCCGCGCGTCCTCGCGCATGCGCTCCGCGTCGTCCTCAAGCTGCTTCACGCGCGCCTGCATGGCCTCGATGGTCGGGGCCTGCGCCTCGATGGCGTCTAGCCTGTCGGCCTTGTCCTTGTTGGCCTTGGCGAGCTTCTCCCACTTGCGCTCCTCCTTCTTCCAGTCGGTGCCCTGCGGCTCCGCTGGCGGCTGCTGTGGGTCTGTCTGGGCGTTTCCCTCGGTGCCCTGCGGCCCCGTCTGGTTCGTTCCGTCTTCTGCCATGTCGCGTTCTCCTTTCCCGCCCGTGCGGGCGGACTCTCGGCCGTGCGGCCGCATTCAGATATGAAAAAAGCCGCCTGTGCGGGCGGCTAGATTCCGAGTTGGTACGTGTGATTCGAATTTGTCAGCTCGTTCGCTGACGCGCGCTCATCTCCGCAGCTATGCGGTTGCGCAGGTAGTGGTCGTAGGCTCCCTTGCCGTCGACCTTCCACTTCGCGCGCTCCTCCTCGCTCATGGCGTCCCCCTCCGCGCGCGCGTCGTCCTCTACCGTCGCGCGCGCGTCCGAGTACGCCCTGTGCATGGCATCGGGGTCGTATCCGGCAAGCGCGGGGTTCTCCGTGTCGAAGTCCACCACGGGGCGGCACCTGCAGTTCGGGTGCCTGGAGGCGTTTGCCTTCGCGCGCGAGTGGTACACGAACCCGTTGGAGCCGAGCATGGTGCAGAACCCGCACGCCCCCGCGTTGGGGACGAGCGCGAAGAGCGGGTGCGCGGGGTCGCGCGATGCGTTGCCGATGATGGTGGCGTCGGCCTGCTCCATAGCGCGCTGCACCGCCGTCCCCTGCAGCTTGCCGAGGGCGGACTGCAGCCCGACCGACGAGGACGCCGCCTCGCGCGCGTCGTAGTAGAGAAGCGCCTGGTCGGCTCCGTCCTCCATGGTCGGGGCATAGGAGCCCTTCGCGCCTGAGGCGGCGCGCTGCCTCTCGTAGAACTCGCACGCGATGGCCGCCGCGTAGCCGCCGTACTCGACGACGAGCGACGCGTAGAGCGCGCCCAGCACCTGCGGGAGCTGCCTGTCGGAGACGCCCGCGAGGCTCGATTCGAGCGACGACACTGCGGCCCTCAGGAGGTCGGAGTTCGCGTCTATTGCCCGCGCGTACCCATCGAACAGGGCGTCGTCTATCATCTCGCGCCCGCCTCCCTCAGCGATTTGGCGATGCTGTTCATCGCGTCGATCGCGCCCATTCGGCGCTTCTCCGCCTCGATGCGGTCTATCTTCGCTTGGGACAGTCCGAGCTCCTCGTACCAAACGCGGGTGCCGACGATCGACTGGTCTGCGGCGGCGAGCTTCGTCCACCCGTCGGCGCGGGCGCTGATGGTCGGCATGGACGGGTCCTTCCAGCATGCCTGGACCGACTTCTGCTCGCCGGAGAGCTCGCCGATCGGCACGCCGCCCGCGACCGCCATCATCATGCGCGCGACCTCCTCCATGACATCGCCGTTGTCGCGGTTCATCTCCTCGACCGCGAGGATGAGCGGGTCGTTCGCGGCGCCCAGCGCGTCCGAGGACGTGTAGGTGCTCGACATCACGCCGAGCTGCGCGAGCGGCACGTTCGTGGCCCCGCTGAAGCGCTGCGCGTCGTTCTCGAACACGCGAGTGAAGTTGTCCGCGCTGCCCGGGCTGAACTGCCCGACCTGCGGGACGTCTCCGTTCTCGTCGCGGCTGATGGCGAGCATGGCCCCCAGGTAGGCGCGCATCTTCTTCACCTCGCTCGCGACCGGCTGCACGACGTTGCCCTCGGAGTCGACGAAGTTTCCGTCCTCGTCCTCCGTGCAGCCCTCCGGGGGGACTGAGAACAGGTCGTCGGACGCCCCCAGGATGTACCTCTGCGGGTACGTGAAGAACTCGGCCCCGACCTCCATGCGCAGCACGTCGCGCATCGCCTTGTCGACGATGCCCTGCAGCTCGGGCGTGATGAGCGAGTGCCCGAGCGGTCGGTCGAGGTCGGGGTCGAATATGAGCACCTCCATGAGCGGGCGCCCCATGGGGTTGCCCTCCTCGATGCACGACCACTGGTCGCGCTCCCCGCGCTCGAACGTGAGCACGGCCTCGGGGAAGTGCGCCACGTACTTGCGCGCCCGCCCGTCGTTGTCGACGTCGGCGCAGACGATGCCGCAGCCGATGCGCCCAGCGTCCTTGTCCCACAGGCAGCAGAACTGGTTCGCGCTGTACGCACGCACCATGGCGGCTGGCTGCCCGGCGCGCCCGCGCATGACGGTGAACGCCGCCACGCCGTGCACGAGCGAGCTCCGGCACGCCTGGTTGTACAGCGTGCGCAGCCTGTTCCCCTTCACGAGCGCGTTGAGCTCGGCGTCCTCGCGGCCCTCGAACACGTAGCCGTCGAACACGCTTCGCACCGCGCGGGCGTCGACGGCCTTCTTGCACCATCCGACCGTGCAGTTCACGCTGAGCATGCCCTCGGGGATGGAGATGCCGAGGTCCTTGAGCAGGTTCTTCATGTCGTAGTAGGCGGACAGCCCCGCGTTGCGCGAGCGCACGCCCGACCACGTGTCGAACAGGTCGTCGATGCGCGCTTTGAAGCGGTCGGGCACCGCCGAGTCGCTCGGCCTCGGCAGCGATGCGTCCGAGAACGTCTGTTTTTGCCGCGTCATTGCAGCCTCTGCTTTCTCTTAGGGTTGCGCCGCGAGGTCTTGCACGCCCACAGTGCGAGCGCGCACGCCTCGATCGGCGCGGCGTCGTGCTTTTCGTCTGAGCCGTAGCCCCACCCGCCGCGGGTGCCGATGGGGCGCTTCACGGCGTTGCCCGCCGAGTCGTCGAGCGCGGGCTGCGAGGTGTGGCGGCACTTGCCGTCCTTGAGCATGTCGAGGAGCAGCGATGCCGCCGAGATGGCGTCCTGCGGCCTTGTGCGCACGACGTAGCCGCGCGGGGCCTTGAGGTCGGACAGGTGCTCGCAGAGCGCGTCTGCGACGCCTATCCCGTCGACCGCGACCGCGGACGCCCTCTGCCGCCTCTCGAAGAGCGCGACCGCGAGCGCCTTCACGCCGCCGTCCGTCGTCCCAGCGTCCACGACCTCCACGGCGTAGCGGCCCCTGCCGTCCGATTTGCACCCCGCGAGGACCCATGAGCGCCCGTCGGGGGAGAACCTGAGGCCGAACGCCGTCTTGCGGGCGTAGCCGCCGCCGATGGCCTCGATGGCCGACGAGGCCCACACCTTCGCGGGGATGGCTCGGCTCGCGCCCGCCTCCTCGCTCCACCAGTCCAGGCGCTCGTGCGCGAATCCCGAGATGTTGCCCTTCGCGCCCGCGAACTCGGACTCGGTGTACCCCTCGTCGAGGACGTAGCCCATGGACGGGTTGGACTCGTATATCTCGTCCAGGATGTCCGCGAAAGTGCAGTCCTTGGGCGGCAGCTTCGGCGTCGCCCAGGACGCCCAGCACATGCGCCGCATGCCGCCCTCCAGGATGGACTTGCGGACGCGCGCGAACACGGTGCCCGCGCTGCGCTCGTTGGGCGGGGTGCCCATATAGATGATCTGGCGCTCGCCAGTTGATGAGGCGGACAGGGTGTAGGCGATCGCGTCGTACTGGGTGTCCGTCAGCTCCTGCGCCTCGTCGTACACGACCAGCTGGATGTCGTCGAAGCCGCGCGCCGTTCCGTTCGTGCGCGCGATGAACTCGATGGAGCCGCCGTTCTTCAAGTAAATGGCTTCCTCGCCGTTGGTTCGGCGGATTCTCTCGACCAGCTCCATGAGCTCGGGGTGGCGCTCGTCGGTGAAGTACTTCACCAGTCGGTTGAACGCCTTCTTGGCCGTCTTCACGCGGTGCGCGGTGTGCAGGATGTGCCAGCCGCACACGGCCAGGCGGAACGGCTCGTAGATTTCGAGCCCCGCGTTCTTTCCGTTCTGGCGCGGGACGTCCAGGCCGCACGTCACGTATGAGGGCTTGCCGTCTCCGTTGCAGGCGCACCAGTCGGCCAGGATCAGCCGCTGCCACGGGAATGGCGATATGCCCAGGTCCTCGCCGAGGGCGATCGCGTCGTCGGCCTCGGTGTACGCGACCTCGCCCTCGCGGTAGCTCCTACGCGGTTCCTGCCTGCCTTTGCGCACGGCGTCCCGAGACGATCGTGAGGACGGTTGCTTGCTTGGCGGCATTCGCGTCCTCCTTCTCGTGGGTGTCGCAGATTCCGAGCTGCTTGTTGAGCTGCCGAATCTCCGCGCTTGCGGTTTTCAGGGTGCTTATCTGGGGGAAGGCCTTGAGGTCCCCCATGTCGTTGCTGTAGGCGGTCTGACCGCCGAAGTTGTCCAGCTCGTCCTGGGCGGTGTCGGCTATCTTGTACCACTGGCACAGAAGCGAGAGCGCGGGCGCGTCCGACTGCGAGAAACTGTGGCCTTGAGTGAGCTCGTCCCATTTGGCGGACTTGAAGGGGTCTGATTCGATGCCGGGTGGCTTGGTCAGGGGCATGCGATCACCTCGATTCGGCAATAAAAAAGCCACCCCGAAGGACGGCTGGAAACTTCATCACCCGAAAGAACTGTTAGATATATTTCTCTGAAACGATGGTCGAATCGTAATCGCCATCGAGGAATGCAACATAATTAATGCACTCTCCAGAATCTTTCAAGACTGCGACAGGAGCAACGCCACCAAATGACATCTCGCCCTTCTTGCTAAACACAAATGCATCAGTCTGGTCTAGGAAGTAGTTAAACTCATCGCAACACTGCAACGCCTTTTTTAGTGCCTCGTCGTAAGCAATCATTCTTTCTACCTCCGCGTTACGAAGTTCCTAGCTCTATCTGAGAGCTTCAGATTATCTGTTCGGACAAGATTGACAGACCTAGAATCAACGCTGCTCATAGTCCGTTCTATGTTCTTCATTTTACCAGCCTGGGCCTCAACGTAAACAATCCTGCCTCGTTGATTTTCTACATTGAAGACATGTCCTCCGCCACCCTTATAGAAGATTTGGACAACGGCACGAGAACCTGAGCCATAAGACTTCATGGCGCTCTCGATATTGGCAATTGCACCCGCTTCTGTCTTCGCCCCAACGTTAACCGTCTTCGCGTTCCTAAACGCTCCCTTCCAGTGGCCCTCAAAGGTTCCAGACCTCTGGTTGTAATACGCAATTTTCGGAAGATTGTCGCCCTTGAACGTGGGCAAAGCCGTAACGTTATAGCCACGCCTGTTAAGTTCATATGCAACCACGCAGCGCTGGCAGTTCTCCGAAAACTCTCGATAGCTAGCGTTATAGTGCGGATTCGTTTTGACTACCGATTCGGCGATTGAATTTGGAGCGCCCTTTGATCCGATTGCTTCTTTAAGAGACTCGGGGACTTTATCGCCAAGACTACCTGCGTATTTTCCGCTTTGCCTTGTGAGTGATACTTTGCCTCTACCGCCCATGAAATCCACCTGCTTTGTATTCCACAACCTCGCAGCTTCCGAAATCGAATCCGATATTCTTTCCGTAGAGAAGCACGCGGGGCGGCTCCAAGCGCCTCATCACTTCCCGCATTCCGTCGTGCCAAACCTTTTGAGCGTCCTTATCCCGCGCCACTCCGACGGTGGAGGTCGCCACGGTCGAGTGCTTAGGAATGCCCTTGAAGCAGAAGCGGTAACTGGACGGCTGCGCCCATGAGAGCGTGGGCACGACGGTTATCCCGTGCTGCGCCCAGTACCAGCCGAGCGCCGCGCTGCGGTAGCGGTTCCACTCCTGCATCGGATCTGGCATGTCCATATACAGGCTGAAATCTGGCGTGAGCACGCAGTCGTAGCCGCGCAGAACGTCCAGGTAGCGCTCTGGTCGCTGCCACAGCCGTTCGAACTGGTAGTCGTCGATGAAGAAATGGCAGCCCTTGCCGCGCTTCCGGTCGCTCGGTGTGCTCTTCGCAAAGTTGAAGCCCTGAAGCTCATTCGGCTTCGCGTCCGCCTTTGGGAGCTTTGGGAAGCCGTCCCTGCCGCAGTCAGCCCGTGAACAGATGCCAAGGTTGTACGCGTCGTCGGTGCGCAGCCGCTCCGTGCCGTACGGCAGCCCCTTTGACTTGAACTCCAACCCGAAGCGGCTCATGTCCATGTCCTTGAGGCTACGCACCTCCTCGCGCAGCATGGACTTGTTGTAAGTCGCTATGTCGCCCGTCTTGTTGTCGGCGATTCGGAACGCCTTGATTTGGTCGGGCGTCAAGTCGTCGCAGTACTCGATTTTGGAGTCTGGTATCTCAGTCCACCCCAGCGACTTGCACGCCGCCACTCGGGTGTGGCCGAACACGATCACTGGGTTCTCGCGCGACTCAAGCCCGATAGTGCCGCGCAGGCCGAACTCCTTGATGGACTCCGCGACCTTCGGAATGGCCTTCTCGTTGTGCCGTGCGTTGCGCTCGTACGGGATTATGTCGGCGATGAGCATGAAACCCCTTATCTACCAGGTATTTTGTTTTCGTCTGGAAAAAACCCGCTATTGGGGGGTATTTCGGCCCTGGTGCCCCTGGGTGGCCGTGGCCCGCGCGAGAAAAGACCCCCCTGGGGTCTCGGGCGAGGCTCTTCGTCACCAGTCTGTGGTCGTCTGAGCAGGCGATATGAATGGCGTTGTCATTCTTCCCTTCTCGAACAGCTTCGCGGCCCTCACGAACTCCAGAGGGGACGAGAGGGGGGCTTGCGAGAGCACGGCGTCAGCGATGGCCCGCGTGAGCTGCTCGCTCTTGTTCCCGCGCCAGTTGTTGCAGCACGCGTGCGCTGGCGCTGTGTTCTCCGGGTCGAAAGGGGAGCCGCCGCGGCTCACCGGTTTGAGCTCGTCGCACTCGAACGCGAGCGGGTCTCCGTGGGCGATGCCGTAGTCGATCGGCATGCGGCATATCCAGCAAGGGGCACCCTCGGCCCGCATCCGCCTGAGCAGCGCGGTGCGGCGCGTCCCGTTGGCTCTCCTGGGGTTGCTCATGCCGGGCTTCCTCCCTCGCGCGAGCCGCTGCTTGTCTCCCTGGGGTTGAGGGCATCGGGGCGCGGGGAGGGCGTCTTCCTCGGGGCACCACCTGGCTGTGGCCCCCTCGGGGCGCTTGCCCCTGGGGGTTCGCCATCGCAGCGACGTTTCGGCACCGCCCCCTACGGGCAGCGCGCACGGCATCGTCCCTGCGGCACTGCACGCATTTTCCGCAGGCCAGCTCGCGGAGCCTTCCGCACGCAAGGCAGTAGCCGACTCGCGGCATCGAACCACCTCCGAGGATAGGAAAAGCCATCCATGAGGACGGCTCTCGTAATGCATGTGTATTGCTTTTTGCATTGTCTTGCGAATACAGGGTAGCGCGTTTCAGGTGGCCAAAGGTGGCCAACTTTCAGAGCGCGTTCGGGATTGGGTCTCGCCGCCACTCCTCTGGCATCGCCAGGTAGAGCGACCACTTGCCGCGCTCGACGGAGCGGCGCGCGGTGCGGGTGCTTGTGTGCGTGGCCGCCGCTATCTGCGCGTAGGTCATGCCGTCCACCTTCTGCATCCAGAGGGCGCGGCGGTTCTCGTCCTCGGGGCAGAGGGCGCGAGCCTGCTCGATGGTGCCCATGTCGGCGGCTATCTCGTCTGATAGGCGCTCGCGAAGCTCGATGAGGCGGATGACGCCGGCGGGGAGCTTGTCGGCCGTCGGCTGGGCGTGCCCGCCGTCATGCCCCTCGTAGCTCACGCCCATGATCGACAGGCGGGACTCGTGCTCGGCTATCTCGGCGGCCAGGTCGTCCATCGCGGAGCCGAGGGAGCGGACGTGGCGAAGGTAGGCGTCCACGCAGAACGAAACCACCTCGTAGTCGTGAGCCAAGCCGAGTCCCTTCTGTGAGTTTCTTAACACGTGTTAGGTTTTATTTTACCACGCTGACCTGCTCGTGGGTTGCGGTTCGCGGCGAATCCATCTGCGCGTGCGCGTCAGCTGCGCCTCTCGTCGCCGCCTTCCACGCGAGCTCGCGCTCCCGCTTTCGCACCTTCGCGCAAGCCTCGGAGCACGTGAGCTTTCGCGTCTTGCCCGACACCTCGAAAGAGCGGCCGCACACGGCGCACTCGCGCACGGTGCGCACGACCTTCGCCGCGTAGCGCGCCTTCGCCTTCTCCGCGCGGCGCTTCTTGGCGCACTCGTCGGAGCAGGTGACTCGGCGGGTCTCCGATGTCTCGAACCGCTTCCCGCAGACCGGGCACGTGAGGAGCCTCGGGGACGCCAGAGGGCGCTTCCTCGGCTTGCGCGGCTTGTCCGGCTTCAGCCCCGCGCGCCTCCGCATGGCCTCGGATATCTCGCGCGCCTTCTTCTCGTCCCGCTCGCGCTTGGCAATCGCAGCGTTGAGCTCATCGACTGTCGCGCGCTGCTTCTCGCGCCTGAGAGGCTCTGGCCTGCTGTCGCAAGGCTCGCCAGTGCGCGGGTCGAAGAAGCTCACCCGCACGGGGCGAACCATCGAATCGTGCGGCTCCTTAATCGCGTCGCTCAGCATGGGAGGCCTCCTTCGCCTTGGGGTCGCTGAACCATCTGCGGAAGCTCTTCGCGCAGTCTTCGCAGAGGTGCATCTTGCGCCCAAAGCGCCATAGCGGGGTCGGCTTCCGCAAGAAGAAATCCCTTGCGTTCGGCGAGACGTACTTCCCGCACCTGTCGCACTTGTAGACCCTCATTCGACCACCTTCTCCGCTTCTTTTATCCGAGATTCGACCGTATTGGAGATGTTCTTGCACCATGCTTCCATCTCGTTCATGTACGCCTGAAAATTGCGAGTGGCGACCTCTTGAAACTGCAAGTAGTGGAGCAACTGGGCAAGAGACGGGTCATCGCCAATGCCAGCCGCTTCCGCCCTCTCCCTTAGTTGCATATATTCTGAAAACGTCATTCGGCTGCCTCCTTCGCCTCTTTGTCCTTCAAGCGCTTGATTGCGTCGTCCATCTCTTCGAGGAGCACATTCTTCGCATCCTCGACGAGCTCCGCCTCCTGCTCAGCTAGACACCACTCTCCTTGCTCCATGTCGCCGAGCTCTTCGAGCTTGCAGTTGTTGTCCACAAGGAACCTGCAAACATTGCCGATCGTCTTCACCTCGATGAGCATCGCGAAGGTCTTCCGCGAGATGGCAAGCGGCCTCTCGTATCCGCGCGAGGCCCAATTCTCGGCGTTGTCGATGTCGGCCTTCTTCTCCTCGATGTACGAGGACGGCTTGCCTTTGAAGGTGTACTCGCGAAGCGTGTAGCTGCTTGCGGTGGTCGTCTTCACCGCTTCGACCTCGGTTGAGACGACTCGCACGTCGAGCAGCCCAGCCGCGCCGTCAGGCTTGGAGAGCTCGGCCACTTGCGACTTGAGCTTCTCGTTCTCGTCCTTGAGCTTTTCGTATTCGGCGATGAAGAAATCTTCGAGATTCATTGCTTTGCCTCCTTCGGCTTGTGCGCCCCGGCCAGAACTTGCCAGCAGGCCAGGCACGCGATTTGATTCAGAATCTGCGGGACGTCCTCAAAAGAGACGAGCGACCCCGCCTCGTTTCGCTTCCCCTTGCGCTGCCCCGCGTCCATCTGGCAGGTGGCCTGCATGAGCGCGGCGCAGTACTGCTCCAGCGCGTCGGCGTCGGCCTGCGTCCACTCGATGCTCCCGATGCCCAGGTGCGTCTTGAATGCGAGCATCACCTTGAGCGCGTCGAATTGTCATTTGTCCGTGGTCATCCTCGCTCCTTCCGCTCGCTGAGCTTCCTCAGGTTCGCGAGGTTCTTCTTCAGGAGGATTTCCTCGCGGTTCTCTCGGTAGTACTTTGCGTGGCGCTCCTTCTCCCTCTCGCGGTTGGCCCGGTAGTACCGCCGCGAACGCTCTCTGAGCTTCTCGGCGTACTCAGGGTCGGCCTTCCTGCGCTCCCTTATCAGCCTGAGGGTCCTGCCGCGGCTCCTCTCGTACGCCTCGTGCCGCTCCTCGGGGGTCGCCGCCCGCGCCCGCTCTCGCTTGCTCTCCCGCTGCCGCTCGGCCGATTCCGCCCTCTCCTCGTCGGTCAGGTAGCGTATCTCGCACTGGCGGCACGTCGCTCCGCACGACTGGCACGCGAAGAGCGTGTTGAAACCTGGTCGCCCGCTCTCGAACGACCTCTTCCATTCGGCTCGCTCTCCGCAGCTCGGGCAGACGTTCTTCGGGTGGCTCTCGAAGAAGCTGCTGGGAATCATTCGCCCACCGCCTTCCTGCGGCGCACGTTTTCATCGTCCACTTCGTCGCGGCACTTCTCGCACACCTCACCGACGCGCTTCCTGTTGTCTTTCCAGAATTCGCGGGGGTAGCACGTAAAGAACGGATTGGAGTACGTTTTGCCGCATCTTGCGCACGTCCATTCAAACGGGTCGCAGCTCATTCGCCCACCTCCTTCCTGATTCGCGCAGCCCAGTCGGTCACGCCGTCCACGTCGGCTGCGTCGCACTCGTCGGCGACCCCCAAAAGCTCGTCAAGGTCAACCTTCCTCTTCGGCATCTCGCCCCACCCGCAGACCATGCCGCTATCCGTCTCGGTCGCGTACGGCGTCGGCGCGCCGTCGGGCAGCTCGATGAGGTACCAACCCATGTCATTCTCCTTCCTTGGCGGTGGCTTTCGCGAGCGCCTTAGCTCGGCGCATCATCTCGACCTTGTCGACCTCGCCGACCTTGACGGCCATGTCGAGGTCCTCGCCCCACAGACGCCAGCTGTCGGGGCGCTCGTGGGTCAGTTTCTCCGGGTTCGCTGAATGCCAGCGGAGTATCTGCCCTGCGTACACGAGGTCTACCGCAGGTTCCCCGCCGTTGGCGTCGATGCACTCCACGATGAGCGGTCGCGCGTCCCCGTCGACGAAGTAAACGGTGTCGCCAACCTTGATGGGCGCGCCGTCGGCGTCGAGCACCTTGGGCGCGGGGCGCTTGACGCGCTCGCAGTACGACCCGTGGAGCATGCCGCTCATATCCTCGCGATCGCACCAGAGCGCCCAGCCGTCGGCGTCGGCGTAGAAGGTCGCATCGCAGACCAGCATGGTCTCGCCCTCGAACTCAACCTCGTCTCCAATCCTCACCAGCCCGCCGTCCTCGAAGCGCGGCCATTCCATGCCCTCTGGCAGCTCCCGCTCTGACTCAATGCGGTCTGCGATGGCCGTCATCATCTTGGTTATGCAATCTCGGCATGTTCTTTCGTGCTTGCAGTCGATGCCGAACGCCTTGGCTATAGCAGTACAACTTTGCGTACCGCTGGCACCGCACTCGTCGATAATTCCCCGCAGCCACGCGGACACGCCTTGCTTCCTATCAGTCATCTGTACTCCCTTCCGCGCGCCTCGTTGCGCGCCCTGCATTCCTCCATGTGCTGCTCCATGTCCACGACGCCGAGCGCATCGAGCAGGTTGCACGTCGCCTGTATCACGTCCGCGCACTCGCCGATGAGCGCGCGGCGTTCGGCCCCCCCCCCCCCGCCCTCACCCCCCGTCTGCCACGCCCCGAAGACCTCCGCCGCCTCCTCCACGACCTTCATCGCCTGGGCCTTGTCTGCTTCCGTGGACGCGAAGACGGGGACGGTGCCCACGATCACTCCCATTCCTCTTCCTCCTCGCCCGCGTCCGCCTCGCCGCCGAGCACGCAGTGCCCGACCTCTCGGCAGTTCGTGTACACCTCGCGGCCCTTCACGTCGCAAATCGTCTTGCCCTCGAAGCGGCTCTTCTCGTGCTCGCACGCCTCGGGGTCACGCTCTTCCGCTCGGCTCATCGCCGACCTCCTCTTCGTCCTCCATCGGCGGGAAAATGAAAACTCTCATCTCGCCGCCCGACCAATAGACCATCTTGTAAAGCTCGCGCGCTTCGTCCATGAGCGTGCGCGGCTCCGACGCGCATCTCACCTTGCGCCTGACGTACTGCTCGTGCTTGGCACGCTTGCACTCCTGGCATCGGCACCCTCGGTTGTACGTGGACGCGAAACCGTGCCTTCCGCCGCGCGATTCGGCTTGTTGCCGTGTTTCCGTTGTTGCCATCGCGCTCCTTATATATTCTTTATATATATTTCTCTCTTTTTATGTCTTTATACGGGTAACGGCAACAACGGCAACAACGGCAACATTGGGGGTTGACCTGCGCTTTCTTTGTTGCCGTCATTTTTCCGCGACGGCAACAACGGCAACAAAATCAGCGCTGTGCGTTGCCGTGTTTCCGTCGTTGCCGTCATTTCTCGCCAACTTCCCCCAAATCTGGGATGTAGCACCGCTGCACGCCGTAGCCGTCGCAGCGCGCCTTGCCGTGGCTCATCGGGTACTTGACCCACCCTCGAATCTTGCTCTGCATGAGCTTGTGCACCTCGTTGATGAGGAACCTTGAGTTCGCCTGGCGCGCGTAGGCGTCGCCCAGGGCGTGCTCCACAAGCTCCTGCACACACACGCGCACATCCATGGGGTCGAACCCAGCCTTGTCCAGTTCATTGGACAGCCTATCGTCCAGGTAGGCTTGAATCATGCCCACGCGTGGGTCATCTTCGGTATACTCGTCCTGCTTCTCAAGCGCGTAGGATTGCAGGCGCGCGTCGAGCACCAGCGGCGGGCGATCGCGCTTGTACACGTGCACCGCCTCCGCCCACGCCTGCGAGAAGTAGTCGTCCACGCCGTCGGCGAAGAGCGACATCGGCGCATCGAACTTGCCGCACTCGACGGGCAGGAATCGGCGGTTTCCCGTCGTGTCCGTGAGGAACGCGGCGTCGTTGGTCGTGCCGCAGAACACGCACGCGCGCGGCCTCTGCTCGGTCTCTCGTGCGTACTTGGGCCGTATGGTGTCCACCGTGGACGTCAAAAACGCCTTGATGGACTCCACGTCGCGCTGCTTCTTCGTGGCGAGCAGCTCCGCCATCTCGCATATCCACATGCCGCGCAGCTTCTCGGCGGCGGCGTCGCCGTCCACCGTGTTGAAGTTGTCGCAGTACCAGGCGGACTCGTGCCCAAGCCGCCTCAGGAACATCGACTTGCCGATGCCCTGCGCCCCGATGAGCACCGGCATGTAGTCGAACTTCGCGCCGGGCTCGTAGGCGCGCGCCACCGCCCCCTGCATGAGCAGGCGCATGACCGCCGTGTTGTAATCGGACGGGTCGCACCCGAGGAAGCACGGGAGCAGGGTGTCAACGCGCGGCTCGCCGTCCCATTTGAGCGAGTCGAGCCACTCCGCGACGGGGTTGCGCTTGTTCTGCATGGAGACGTTAACCACCGCGTCTATCGCCTTCTGCTTGCTGTAGAGGCCGTGCTCTCGCTCAAGGTACGCGGCCAGGCCGCAGTAGTCGGCGTCGCCGATGGGGCGCATCCCCGCGCCGTCGTCCCACGGGAGCGGCAGCGTCACCATCTTGGTGAAGCTCCGCACGTCGTAGAAGAAGCGCCCCGCGAGCGACGGGTCCGCCGCAAGCGCCCTCGTGCAGTTCTCGATGGTTTGTTGTGGGCCGCCATTTTTAGACAGCATGAAGGTCACCCGTGGGCGCGCCTCGAGCGTCTTAGCCTCGCCCTTGCCGTAGCGCTCGGTGATGCTCTTCACGATCGCCTCGACCTCCGCGCTCGGCAGCGGCGGCTTGCACTTCAATTTGTTCGCCGCCTCCAGCGCGGAGAGGATGAGCACGTCGTCGTCGCCGCGCGCCTGCATTGAGCAGGCGTATCGCATGAGCGTGTCGTTGCGCGAGCCGCCCTTTATCTCCTTGGGCAGCTCGAACCGCCTGCCCGTGCGCTCGGGCTGGATGGAGCGGATGAAGGCGAGAACGTTTCCGTCCGCCTCGGCGACCTCGTAGTCCTCGGGGTCGTTCTCCCAGGCGTAGGGCGTGCCGTTCGGGT
>OBZH01001119.1_pt1 | contig 19131 bp, 11 predicted proteins | sample 1476881 | NCBI WGS metagenome assembly OBZH01 (sample SAMEA2580230, study PRJEB22360) | human gut metagenome | biome: human gut; feature: human-associated habitat; material: faeces | place: Denmark | collected 2008/2010 | reverse complement strand
TCGCGCAGCTAGCGGGGCTCCCAACGGGAAGTTGGCCGTCTTCCCCTGCCATATCGGCTCGCAGATCTTCGCGCTCCACTCGTTCCGCGAGGCAGCGCAGGTCATGATCGAGTTTATCGCGCGTGTCCAGAAGGAATACGGCATCGAGATTCCCGAGCTCGACCTTGGCGGCGGCCTGGGTGTGGCCTACCTTGCGACCGACAAGCCCTCCTCGATCGACGATTTCGCGGAATGCACGACCCGCGCCGTGAAGGACTTCTGCGCCGAATACGGCGTCGCCGAGCCGCGCATCCTTGTCGAGCCTGGTCGTAGCCTTGTCGCCAACGCCGGCGTCACGCTCTACACTGTGGGCATCTTGAAAACCCTGCCCGGCATTCGCAAGTACGTCGCTATCGACGGCGGCATGTCCGACAACATCCGCACGGCGCTCTACCACGCCGACTACGAGCCCGTGATTGCCAACAAGGCGGGCGAGCCGCGCACGGAAATCGTCACGCTGTGCGGCAAGCACTGCGAAAGCGGCGATGCGGTCGTCATCGACATGTCCATCCAACATCCGGAAATCGGCGATATCGCATGCGTGTTCACAACGGGCGCGTACTGCTCTACCATGTCTAGCAACTACAATGGCCAGCCCAAGCCGGCCGTAGTGTTCGTGAAAGACGGTGTCGCCCGCGTCGTCACGCGCCGCGAGACCTACGCCGACCTCTACGCCCGCGACATCTAGGAGGACCTTATGACCATCAAGCTCGGACTCGTCGGCACCGGCACGGTCGGTGGCGGTTGCATCGACATCCTTCAGAAGCACAAGGAGGACTTCAAGCGCCATTACGGCATCGACGTGGAGCTTGCCCGTGTCTGCTCGCGCGACCCTGAGCAGGCTGAAGCCCACGGCGTGAGCGATCTGTTCACGCTGGACTACCATGACATCGTCAACGACCCCGACATCGACATCGTTATCGAGCTCATCGGCGGCACCACGGTCGCGCGCGACGTGGTCGTGTCGGCACTTGAGGCGGGCAAGAACGTCGTCACGGCCAACAAGGCGCTCATGGCGACCCATGGCGAGGAAGTCATGCATCTGGCGGAGAAGATGAACCGCGAGATCGCCTTCGAGGCGTCCGTCGGCGGCGGCATCCCCATCATCGACCCGCTGAAGCATTCGCTCATCTCGAACGAGATAACGTCTGTCATGGGTATTGTGAACGGCACGACGAACTACATGCTCACGCGCATGGTCGACGACAACCTTTCCTATGACGAGGCGCTCAAGGAGGCCCAGGAGCGCGGCTTCGCCGAAGCCGACCCCACGGCCGACGTCGACGGCTTCGACGCTGCGGCTAAGATCGCCATCTTGGCGTCAATCGCCTTCAACTCGCGCGTCACGCTCGACGACGTGCACACCGAGGGCATCCGCAACATCACGACGCTCGATTTGGACACCGCCGACGACATGGGCTATGTCATCAAGCTTTTGGCGATCGCCCATCGCACGCCCGACGGCATCGACGTGCGCGTGCACCCCACGATGCTCCCGAAGGCGCATCAGCTTGCGACCGTGAACGGCGTGTTCAACGCGATTTACGTGACGGGCGACGCCGTGGGCGAGACGATGTTCTTCGGCGAGGGCGCGGGCGCGGGCCCGGCGGCGAGCGCCGTCATGGGCGACGTGCTCGAGGTGGCGCGCCATCTCACGCTGGGCGTTTCCCCCATCGTGGGATGCACCTGTACCGACAACCTGCCCATCCTTCCGGTGGAGGAGCTGCAGACGAAGTACTACATCCGCTTCGCCGTGGCCGACCGCTCCGGTGTGCTCGCTGCGATGGCGGGCGTGTTCGCCAAACACGGCGTCTCCGTGCGCTCCGTGGTGCAGCGCGGCAACTCCGAGCACGAGACGGTTAACCTCTCCTACGTCACGCACACCGCCAAGGAAGCAAGCGTGCGCGCGGTGCTCGCGGAAATCGCAGGGCTTGAAGATGTCCTGCGCGCCGAGCCGTCGGTAATTCGCGTAGAAGGCTAGTGCGCCGCGCTTACTTTCCGCGATCTGCCGCTGGGGAGGCGAAGACTCGTCCTGGGCGCGCCTGTTGCGTCCCGAATTTTGGACATGCCCACCTTGCGATAAGGCTTTGAGGGCCTGGCTTTTCGGAAACTGATCCGAGGCCAGGCCCTTTGGTTTTGCCGGCGCGAACCGCCTGGCAAGTTGAGCGCGCTTTGGCAGCCAGCTCGGGGGAGAGCTGCACGATTTGGTCGAACGGCGTCGCGTGTTGGGACCGTGCTACCGTTTGTTCTACCAAAAGCCGCTTCATTTGGTGCGCGGGCGGGGGCATTCCGTGCACCGCCATGGTGGTTTGCTCTGAAGTGTTCGATGCGTTTGCCGATAACAACCCGTGAAGACGTCACAAGCGGAAAAAACCGCTTCCCTTGAATACTGGCGTTCGATCGAGGGAGAAAAAACCGGGGCAGAACCGCTTTCGCAATCCCGCCCCGTAAAACCAAATGGTTTTGCTATGTGAAGCTAGTCTAGCAGGTTGAATCCTCTTGTCAAACGCTCCATGAAGGTAACGGAGGACCGGACGGGGTGGGTGGCAGGCAGGGCACCCATGTTCTCGTCTGCGGTTTCGTAGAATTTGCGGAGTGCGGCGAGCGCTCGAGTGCGGGATCCTCCATCGGGGACGAGCACGCTGTACAGGTATAGGAGCGATACGACCTGCTGCATCCTCGCGTTGCGCAGCTTACGCGCCCTCAGCTTCTTAGGCAGGCCCATCTGCGAAAGTTCCCTCGAAATAACCGACGGAACGCGGATGTTCCCCCGCTTTTTGTCGCCTATGTCGTTGAGGAAGCAGGAGGAATGCCCGGTTGCGTTGCGAATGGACTTTACGCGCTTGAGCTGATAGTGGAGCTCTTTGAGGTCGGGATCTCCCCATCTGTCGGCGCAGAACTTCATCATACCTATGAGGGTGCCGAAGGAAACCACTTCGAGAAGCGCCCACAGTGGCATCCCGCCTGCGTATTTCTGGATGATATCGCCGCAGTAGTCGTCCCCCTTGCGAGCCCTCAGCTCGTTCTCCATGTACATTCGTCCGCTTGACTTTAGTTCTTCGCGGTAATCGGCGACCACGGAGTAGCCATCCTCGTCCGCGTGCAAGGTTAGCTCGTGCAGCAATCGGGCCTTCGCGAAGTGCTCGATGTCGAGAGACATAGCGAGCATCACGTCCCTGAACTGGCGGTCGAGCCCCGCAAGATAGCGCAGTTGTGCGAAGTCGAGGTTGATGTACTGCCCGTCGCGCTCTCCGCCAACGTGCTTGTCGAACAGCTTGCGGTAGGCGATTACCCTGAAGAACTGGCACTTGTCGGACAGATAGGTGGCTGCCTCTTCTTCGTTGCAGAGGTCGAATGTCACGCCCTTCGCTTTGAGGTGGACTAACTGTTGTTCCACGGTGAGTGGTGGCTTGGCGCGCTTCTCCGTCTGCTGTGTCTCTTCAGACTGTGGGACTTGGATTTCAGTCGGTTCCATTTCGCTCCTATCTGCTCGGGCAGATTTTACCAGCGGTCGGCGGTTTTCTGATAGAGCACGTAAACTGGTTCACCTCGAATGCGTGGTTGGATGGTCAATCGCGGTGAAGCATCTGCGCGCCTCATTTCCTTCTTCCCCCGCCCCTTCGCGAGTCGCCTGTGCCTTTCTCGCGGCGGTTTTCCAAAGGCGCGCGGGTGCTGCTAGAATGCTATCCATGTGTAAAACAGATGCTACAACCAACGACAAAAAGCCCAACCAGCTCACGCACCGCGTGATGGTGGGCACCGTGCCCTTAGGCGGCGGCGCCCCCGTGGTGGTGCAGTCCATGCTGAATGCGCCCGCAAACGACGTGGACACCAACCTTGCGCAGATTCGGGAACTCGCCGCGGCGGGATGCGAGGTGGTCCGCATGGCCATCCCGCGCCGCGATTGCCTCGACGCCTTCCAGCGTGTCTGCGAGCAGTCGCCCCTTCCCGTGGTGGCAGACGTCCACTTCGACGCGCAGATCGCCGTGGAGGCGGCGCGCCGCGGGGCGGCCAAGCTGCGCATCAACCCCGGCAACATCGGCGGTCTCGCAAAGACCGACGCCGTGCTCGACGCCGCAGGTGAGGCAGGCATTCCCATTCGCATTGGCGTGAACGCGGGCTCGCTTGACCAAGACCTCGCCGCTCGGCGCGACCTCACGCTTCCTCAAAAGCTCGCCGCGTCCGCCGCGGGCTACGTGGAATACTGTGAGGGCCGCGGGTTCCACGACCTTGTGGTGAGCGCGAAGGCTCACGACGTCATGACCACGGTGCGTACGTATCGCCAGCTCTCGCGCGATCTGCCCCATATTCCTTTGCACATCGGCATCACCGAGGCGGGAACACAGTTCCAAGGCGTCATAAAAAGCGCCTCTGGCCTGGGAATCCTTTTGGAAGAAGGAATCGGGGACACCATGCGCATCTCGCTTACCGACGACCCCGTCGTCGAGATGCGGGCGTGTTGGGCGCTGCTTTCGGCGCTCGATTTGCGCCGCCGCGGCCCGGAAATCATCAGCTGCCCCACGTGCGGGCGTTGTCAGGTAAACTTGATCGAGCTGGCCAAGCAGGTTGAATCAAACCTCATGAGCACGACCAAGCCCATAAAGGTCGCTGTCATGGGCTGCGTCGTCAACGGTCCCGGCGAGGCGCGCGATGCCGACATCGGCGTGGCGTGCGGCGCGGGCGTAGGCGTCGTGTTCAAGCACGGTGAGGTGCAACGGAAAGTGGAAGAGCACGCCATCGTCGACGTGTTGATGGAGGAGATAGGAAAACTATGAGTGAAGTTATGCGAATGAGCAAGCTCTATGCTCCGACGCTGAAGGAAGACCCCGCGGATGCGGAAATTGCGAGCCACAAGCTGATGCTCCGCGCGGGCATGATCCGCAAGACCGCTTCGGGCGTGTACACCTTCCTGCCGCTTGGCTACAAGGTGCTTTCGAAGGTCGAGAACATCGTGCGCGAGGAAATGGACAAGATCGGCGCGCAGGAAATCATGATGCCGGCGCTGCAGCCGGCGGAGCTGTGGCACGAGTCCGGCCGCTGGGACGACTACGGCCCCGAGCTCATGCGCCTCGTCGACCGCCACGACCACGGCTTCTGCCTCGGGCCCACCCACGAGGAGCTCATCACGTCGCTCATCCGCAACGAGCTGCGTTCCTACAAGGAGCTTCCCTGCACGCTCTACCAGATTCAGGTGAAGTTCCGCGACGAGATTCGTCCGCGCCTGGGTCTGTTCCGCAGCCGCGAGTTCATCATGAAAGACGCGTACTCCTTCCACGCGACGCAGGAATCGCTGCAGGAAACCTACGACGACATGAGCCGCGCCTATGGCACGATCTGCGATCGCTGTGGCCTGGATTACCGTCCTGTCGAGGCCGATGGTGGCCAGATCGGCGGCAAGGTGACGACCGAGTTCATGGCGCTTGCCCCGGCAGGCGAGGCCGAGCTTGTGCACTGCACCTGCGGTTATGCTGCGAACACCGAAGCTGGCGAGTGCCTGGCCCGTCCGACGGAGTACGAGGCCACCGAGCTTAAGAAGATCCACACCCCGGGCGTCCGCGCGATTGAGGAGCTCGCGGAGTTCCTCGGCATCCCCGAAAGCTCCACGGTGAAGGCGCTCTCCGGCAAGGACGCCGAGGGCAAGCTCGTCGTGATGTTCGTTCCCGGCGACCACGAGCTCAACGAGATCAAAGCCGAGCGCGCCGTTCCCGGGTTTGCGCTGCTTACCGACGAGGAAATGGAATCCTTCGGTCTGCACAAGGGCTCGATGGGTCCGGTCGGCCTGCCCGAGGCTGCGCGCATCATCGCTGCCCGCAGCCTGAAGGGCGTCAGCCATTGGGTCGTCGGCGCGAACGAGGACGACTACCATTACGTGGGCGCCGAAGAGGGCCGCGATTTCACGGTGGACGAATGGGCCGACCTGTGCGTCGTGAAGCCCGGCGACTGCTGTCCCGACTGTGGCCTGCCGCTTTCGGGTTCCCGCGGCATCGAGGTTTCCCAGGTGTTCCAGCTGGGCACCCGCTACTCCGAGACCATGGGTGCCACCTTCCACGACGAGGACGGCGTGGGGCATCCGTTCATTATGGGCTGCTACGGCGTGGGTGTCTCCCGCACGGTGGCCGCCATCGTCGAGCAGCACAACGACGAGAACGGTATCCAGTGGCCGTTCAACGTCGCGCCTGCTCACGTGTGCATTATCCCGCTTACGGTCGGCGACGACGAGGTGCAGCCCGCAGCTGAGAAGCTCGCGAGCGAGATCGCCGATTTCGGCTTCGACGTGGTCATCGACGACCGCAAGGAGCGCGCCGGCGTGAAGTTCGCGGACGCCGACCTTATCGGCTGGCCGCTGCAGGTGGTCATCGGCAAGCGCGGTTTGGCCGAGGGCAATGTGGAAGTGAAGCTGCGCCGCACGGGCCAGAAGAAGGACGTCTCGCTTTCCACCATCGCCGAGCTGCTGCGCTTCGCGAAGCGCAATGCTCGCAAGCACCCCTCTGGCCTGGGCGCTTTCGCGGGCATCTTCGAGTAACCGGAATGGGTAAGACTTCCAGCATCAAGGGCGTGCTGTTCGACTTGGACGGCACGCTGGTCGATACCGAGGCGCTCATCCTGGCATCGTTTCGCTACGCGACGAAGACGGTGTTAGGGCGTGACATTCCCGACGAGGAACTGCGCGCGAAGATCGGCCAGCCGCTCACGGTGCAGATGTGGGACTGGGCCGGCGGCAGCCAAGAGGTGCACGATAAGCTTTTCGACACCTACCTCGAGCACAACGACCGCGTGCACTCGCAGCTCATCAGGTCGTTTCCCGATACGACGGCGGTGCTTGGAAAGCTTGTGGCGGCGGGGCTTCCGCTCGGCATCGTCACGTCGAAGCGCAGCGGGAACGCCCGCCGCGCCATGGAAAGCACGGGGATCGAGGGGTACTTCGACTTCCTCGTCGCGCCCGATACGTTCCCCGCGCACAAGCCCGACCCGGCGCCGGTGCTGCACGGCTGCGAGCTTTTCGGTGTTTCGCCTGATGAGTGTATCTATATTGGCGACAGCCCCTATGATTTGCAGGCGGGACGGGGCGCCGGCTGCGCGACGGTCGCCGCACTCTGGGGCATGTTCGCCCGTGAGGAGCTCCTGGCAGAGCACCCCGACTACGCGATCACCACGCTTTCCGAGCTTGTTCCTATAGCGGTGGGGAAGTAGCGACGGGATTGTGGAGGGCGCCCATTTGGCGAATGGGAGCGGGGGCGTTTAATCAATGTGGAAACTAAATGTCCTCTCGAAGTGGTAGTATTCAGGCTAAGTGAAACTGCGCGCCTGGGGAGGAACATATGAGTGCTTCCGCTAAGCCTACTGAGAAGTTATTCAAGTCGTTTCTGGCCGCTGCCCTGGCAATATCTCTCTGCCCGCTGATGCCTGCCGAAAAAGCGCAGGCGGAAGAGGTGGGGGGCTCAAGTGAGTCAGCCGATGCAACCCAGGAAGCCGATGAGGGCGAGGGCGGAGATGCTGACCCTATCGAAAGGGCTCTTGCGGCAAGCAACTCCGACGCCAATCTTGAACTGGCTGTTGAGAACGACGGCGCCGAAGACGAAGGCGCACCCGACGATAGCAATGTCGCCATGCAGGCAGCAAGCGATTCGGGAGCCCCAATCGTCGACTGGACCGAATGCGGCACCTGCCAATGGATGATCGATTCAAGCGGGTGCCTGACGATTAAACCCAAATCTGGTTCGACATCGGGAGAGCTTGCAAGATGGTACTCCTCTGAGGGCGGCCCTTGGAGAAGCAGCTCATTTACTACTGTTAGGATTCTCCATGGCGTCAAGGCAAAAACAACTGCGAGAATGTTTGCCGCTTGTCGCAATTTGACGTCCGCCGACCTTTCGGGGCTCGACACGTCGAGCGTGACGGACATGGGCGAAATGTTCTGCAACTGCTCGTCGCTCAAGTCCGTCGACCTTTCTGCCCTCGACACGTCGAGCGTGACGAACATGAGTGAAATGTTTTCTGGCTGCTCGAAGCTGGCGAAACTCGACCTTTCATCATTTGACACGTCGAACGTGAAGGAGGGTTCGTTCTCCGCAGGGGGCATGCGTGGTATGTTTTCTGGCTGCTCGTCCCTCGCCTCTCTCGACCTCTCCTCGTTCGACACCTCGAATGTAACGGGTATGGGCAATATGTTTTCTGACTGCTCGTCTCTCACCTCCCTCGACCTGTCTTCCTTCGATACCTCGAACGTGCAAGGCATGTATGATATGTTTTCTGGTTGCTCTTCCCTCGCATCGCTTGATTTGTCGGGGTTTGCCACCTCCTCTCCGGCAAATATGAGCTACATGTTCTACAACTGCTCGGCGCTTGAGACGATCCGATTCGCCGACCCGAAAAGATTGCAAATTTCAAATGCTGGGTCAATGTTCCGCGGCTGCTCGTCGCTCGCCTCCCTCGACCTGTCCTCCCTCGACGCGTCGAGTGTGACCAGCATGTACTGCATGTTCGAAGGCTGCTCCTCGCTCTCCTCCCTCGACCTCTCCTCCTTCGACACCTCCAGCGTGACCAGCATGTACTGCATGTTCGAAGGCTGCTCCTCGCTCTCCTCCCTCGACCTCTCCTCCTTCGACACCTCCAGCGTGACCAGCATGTACTGCATGTTCGAAGGCTGCTCCTCGCTCTCCTCCCTCGACCTCTCCTCCTTCGACACCTCCAGCGTGACCAGCATGTACTGCATGTTCGAAGGCTGCTCCTCGCTCTCCTCCCTCGACCTCTCCTCCTTCGACACCTCCAGCGTGACCAGCATGACCTACATGTTCCGCGGCTGCTCGTCGCTCAAGTCTCTCGACCTCTCCTCGTTCGACACCTCGCAGGTGACCGACATGTCCTCCATGTTCTACTACTGCCCCAAGCTCTCCTCCCTCGACCTCTCCTCGTTCGACACCTCGCAGGTGACTGGCATGTCCGGGATGTTCGGCTGCTGCTCGTCCCTATCCTCCCTCGACCTCTCCTCCTTCGGCACCTCCAGCGTGACCAGCATGACCTCAATGTTCTACGACTGCCAATCCCTCGCCTCCCTCGACCTCTCCTCCTTCGACACCTCCAACGTGACGGACATGACCTACATGTTCTGCAACTGCTCCTCCCTCGCCTCCCTCGACGTCTCCGGCCTCGACACCTCCAGCGTGACGGGCATGGGAGGCATGTTCTCCGGCTGCTCCTCGCTCGCCTCTCTCGACCTCTCCTCCTTCAACACCTCCAACGTAATATCTATGTATTCTGTATATAGCTTTGATTTGATGACATGGGTCAATGGAGGCATGTTCTCCGGCTGCTCGTCGCTCGCCTCCCTCGACCTCTCCTCCTTCGACACCTCGCAGGTGACGGAAATGTCCTGCATGTTCTACGGCTGCTCCTCCCTCGCCTCCCTCGACCTCTCCTCCTTCGACACCTCGCAGGTGACGGACATGAGTGGCATGTTCGGAAACTGTCCAATTCAAACGCTGGAACTATCCAGTTTCGAAACTTCTCAGGTTACGAATGCGTCCTCCATGTTCTCCGGCTGCTCTTCTCTTAAGTCGTTGGATCTATCGGGTTTTGCCACGCCTAAAGTTGCGGATATGTCCTCCATGTTCGAAGGGTGCACCTCGCTTGCTTCCCTCGATATATCGCATTTTGATACCTCGTCGGCTTCGAATATGGCCAACATGTTCTGGAACTGTTCGTCGCTGCGATTTGTAGCTCTTGGCGAAAAGTTCAGCTTTCGTGGCGCGAAGAACGCGCGTCAATGCTCGCTGCCGAAGCTCAAGGGCGATGGCCTGACTGGCTTTTGGAAGAATGTCGAGACTCACGAGCTGTATGCCGAGGACGAGATTCCCAACAACGTTGCCGCTACATATATCGCTCAAGTGAAGAGCGAGATTCCCAAGACCTCCATCAGTGAAAGCATGTTTGTGGTCGACACGCGAGCGAAAACGTATACGGGTTTGTCAATCAAGCCGAGCGTTTCGTCTGACACTTTGAATAAGGGAACCGATTACGACGTCTCCTACGGTGAGAACATGAACGCGGGCGAGGGCACTGTTGTAATCACGGGCGTGGGGGACTACGTGGGGCAAGTCACCTACAGCTTCCGCATCGACCCTAGGCAGGTGGGCGCGCCCGAGGCGGCGACCGGCCTCGTCTACAGCGGCGTAGGACAGGTGGGCGTCGCCCCCTCGGACGAGTACGAGGTGTCCAACGGATCGGCGACTGATGCGGGGTCGTACACTGCGATAGTTTCGCTCGTTGACAAGCAAAACTATGAATGGTCCGGCTCTGGGAACTCGGATGACATAGAGGTTAGCTGGTCCATCGCGAAGGCGCTTCTCACCTCCTCCATGGTTTCAGATGTGCCATCGAGTATGGAAGCGACAGGCTCGCAGCTTACGCCTAAGCCAATCGTAACGTTCAATGGGAAGACGCTTGTTCAGGGTGCCGACTACTCGCTCTCCTACGGCGAGAACGTGAGCCCTGGCAAAGGCAGCGTCACGGTGACCGCTGTCGAGGATGGCAACTTCACGGGCTCTGTAACCGTCGAGTTCGACATCGAAAAGAAGGCAGAGCCCGCACCCGAGCCGCAGCAGTTCGCGGTGATTTACCATCTTGATGGTGGAGCGAACGCGACGGATAACCCAGCGACTTACATGGCCGGCACCGCAGTGCCGCTCGCCGACCCGACGAAAGAAGGCTTCGAGTTCCAAGGTTGGTACGCGGATGCCGGGTTCACCGTGCGCGTGACCGAGATTCCCTCCGACGCATCGGGTGATGTGGAGCTGTGGGCAAAGTGGAAGGAGCAGAAGCCCGCGCCCGTCTTCACCGACGTGGACTACTCGGACACCTCCTGGTACGGCGATGCTGTGACCTTCGTTGCAGAGAAGGGCCTCATCACGGGATACTCGGGGACGACGCTCTTCGGCGTGGGCGACGTGCTCACGCGCGCCCAGCTCGCCACCATCCTGTGGCGCAACGCCTGCCCCGACGAGTACGCCTCCTACGACCCCGAGACCGCCGTGGACACGACGGGCATCGATGGCTCCGCGGACGGCATGTACTACACCGCCGCCGCCAACTGGGCGGTGAAGAACGGCGTCATCACGGGCTTCGACTGCGAGGACGGATCGAAGGACTTCGCCGCGGACGACGACGTCAGCTTCGAGCAGCTCATCACCATCCTGTCCCGCCTGTGCGCGACCAAGGGGGAGCTCGACGCCGCGGGAACCGACCTGTCCGCCTTCGCCGACGGCGACCTCGCGTCAAGCTGGTCGCGCGGCGCCTTCGCCTGGGCGGCGGCGAAGGGCCTCGTCCAGGGCTACGACGAGCCGACGGGCAAGTACCTCATGCCCGGCGATCCCGTCGCCCGCGAGCGCGTGGCCGTGGTCCTCATGCGCGCCTTCGAGATGGGGATCATGAAGTAGAGCGTAACGCAAGCGAAACGAGGTCGGGATTGCCCCGGCCTCGTTTTTTGATGCCCCTAAAGCAACAGCGCCTCGGGATCGCTTTCGTAGGCTTCGCGGATCCAGTCTTTCGTGCACTCGATGAAGGCCCGCGCAGCGCCCGGCGCCGTTTCGCTCGATTTCTGTGCGAGTGCGATTTCGCGATGTGCTCAAGTTGTGCCTGGTCATCACAGCAGGTGATGCGCAGATCGATATGCGGGTGCGCCTCGGTGAAGCGCTTCGTTATCTGCGGCAGCCATTGCGTGAGCGTGCTCGTGAACGCGACGATATGGAGCGATCCTTCTTCCAGCTGCTTCAAGTCCGCAAGATGCGCCTCGAGCCTGCGCTCGCTCGCGCACACTCCCTGAATCCACGGGAGAAGCGCGGTGCTTCCTGTGGTGTTTGCCCCGTTCATTGCCCGGGTCGTACGCCACGTGCGCTACCCCCGCGCGATGATTCCCTTCCAGGTGGCGGTCGCCGGCGGGCTGTACCTTCTGTGCTGCAACGGCGGCTCGTTCTCGTTCGGCGCGGGCGTCATCTTGGTGGCGGTCGTCGGTGCGACGCTTGTTGAGGGGCGTGACGGAAACTCCGAAGCGCCCTTGAGCGTCGGCGTGGAGAGGCTCGTGTCGCGGCTCGCCTCCGACTCGAACGCCCAATAGCGAGAAAACGTGTATCTGGAATACACGTTTTTCAGCAAAATCGTGTATTCCAGATACACGAAATATCATCATGGCCTTCCCCGTCGGCTAAACGAGGAGTGCGGCGAGAAACGCAGCTTTGACGGAGTCGTGGCGCGGCCGAACAGCATGGTCATCAGTCGCTCGTTGGTGCTGCCGTCAAAAACAAATCGATGCAATAATGATTAGAATAGTGTTAGATTGGTTAGAATGTAATAGAATAGTGTTAGATAAAGAAGGGAGATGGGAAGATGAGAAGAGAAGATCAGTCGACCGAGTTCAAGGAAACGTACGTCGACGACATCAAGAAGACCGTCGTCGCCTTCGCGAACACGGACGGGGGCACCATCTTCGTCGGCGTCGACGATTCGGGAAGGGTCGTAGGCGTCGAGGATGTCGACAAGACCATCCTTCGCGCGCAGAACGCGCTTCGCGACGCCATAAAGCCCGACGTGATGATGCACGTGTCGTGCAGCGCGCGGGAAGTCGAGAACGAAACCATCATCGCCATCGAGGTTCAAAAAGGAACTTCCTGCCCGTACTATCTTGCAGACAAGGGCATCCGTCCGGCAGGCGTCTACGTTCGCCAGGGCCCGGCCTCCGTGCCCGCTTCTGAGGCGGCCATACTGCAGATGATTAGGGAAACGGATGGGGGAAGCTACGAGAGTGCCCGATCGCTCGAGCAGAGCCTCTCTTTCAGCGAAGCGGAGACGGCGTTCGGGGAGGCAGGGCTGACGTTTGGGGAAGGAAAGCGGCGTACGCTCGGCCTTGTCACCGAGGATGGCGTGCACACCAACTTGGCGCTCCTCTTGTCCGACCAATGCCCGCATACCGTAAAGCTCGCTGTGTTCCAAGGGAGGACGAAGTCGGTGTTCCGCGATAGGTGTGAGCTGAGCGGATCTGTGCTGAAGCAGCTGGACGGCGCGTACGAGTACATCAACCGGTTCAACAGGCTTCGCTCGGAGTTCAAGGGGCTGAAGCGAATCGACATGCCGGACTATCCCGAGGAAGCCATCCGCGAGGCGCTGCTGAACACCATCGTCCACAGGGACTACGCGCTGAGCGGGCCCGCCCTCATTAGCATCTTCGACGACAGAATCGAGTTCGTCACGCTCGGGGGGTTGGTGAAAGGCGTTTCGACGGACGATATCGCCCTCGGCATCTCCATCCCGCGTAACAAGCGGTTGGCGGAGGTTTTCTACCGCCTAAAGCTCATCGAGGCGTACGGGACGGGCATCCCAAAGATTTACGAATGCTACGACGGCACCGGGAAGCAGCCGGTTATCCAAACGACGCCCAACGCCTTCAAAGTCACCTTGCCCAATCTGAACTACGCCGCCGTCGACCGCCCCGAGCTTAACGGACTGACGGACTCCGAGAAGAGGGCGTACCGGCTGTTCGAAAGCAATCCCGTCGTGAAGCGCAGCGATATCGAACAGTCGCTTGGCGTTTCCCAGACCATGGCAATCAGAATTCTCTCCCACCTGGATGACAAGGGCCTTATCCAACGCGAGGGGGCAGGGAGGAGTACGCAGTACCGCCGCGCCGAGATATCTTGAAAACCCTCCGGCCTCGTTTTGTGTTGCCCTTCGAAATCACGTATAGAGTGGTGGTTCCACGCGGTCGCGTTAAAGCTCGCTGCGCAAATACCCGCCGTCGAGGCAGTAGGCGGCGTAGAGGGGCAGATGCCGCAGCTCGTTTCCGGACTCGGTTTTGCTGCGCGAAAAGTCATTCCCCGAAAGAATGTATGCGTAGGGGGAATGCGCTTTCTCCATGAACGAGGCCAGCGTTTTCGCCCGGACGTTTCGCGCGGACTTGACTTCCACGGGGATTACTTCCATGCGGTCGGTTTGAAGGAGGAAGTCCAGCTCGCCCGTTGCCTTCCAAGAGCTCGGCGGCGTCCAATAGAACGTTTGGAGGTTGTTGGACGAGAAGGCCTGCGCTGCGGAGTTTTCCGCCAATGCGCCCCTGAAATCGGAAGAGGCAACCGCAGCGCCGAGCTCTTCCGCTTCGAGCCAAAGCCGTGGGTTTATCCCAAGCTTGTAGAACATAAGCCCCGTGTCCGCTAGATAGACTTTGAAAAAGCTGCCCTCCTCTTCATCGAACGGAGTCAGAGGGGCGGCAACGCATTCGGTCATTTCGTTTAAGGAGATAACTCCTGCTCCTTCGAGCCATTCAAGAGGCTCCATCAATTTCGCGCGCCGCCCGCCCCGTTCAACTTCCGAATATTTGAACTTCTTCGTGGACGAACGCATGAGCTGCGCCGGAATCGACTTCCACACTTTGCGCGCCGCAATGCCGCTGATGCCATTGTCGGGGTCGGTCATGTCGGCAGTGTACGTTTGGTCAATTTCGCGTTGCTCGATGCGCGCGTCATCAATCGATTGCTGCTGCAGATATGCGGAAACTGCCGCCGGCATTCCTCCGATTGCCTGGTAAAGACGGAAATAACGCGTTGCAAGGTGATGGGATGCATATGGTTCAAGCGTTTGCGCGTGGGTTCTAATCGCCTCTGCCATGTGTTCTTCGCCAAGCGCCCAGAGAAACTCTTCGAACGTCATGGGATGCATGGTTTCTTGGCGGACTCCGCTGGGAAAGGGGAGCCTGCGCTTGCGTGTTGCAACGCCGAGCTGGCTTCCTGTCGCACAGATGCGCCAACCCGAACCAGAGAAGAATCGCAGGGAGTTCAAAGCGCGTTCGCACAATTGAACCTCGTCGAGAAGGATGAAAGCGGATTCTTTTTCTATGGGCATGCGCTTGTAGTCGGCGATGCGCGCCATGATGCCGTCGACGTCGTCGGTCGGGCCGTCGAACAGGGGCTCGATGAGCTTGAGATCGGTTTGGAAGTCGAGTTTTACGAAGGCGTCGCCGGCAATTCGCCTGCCGACGGTTTCAGCGGCATGCGTTTTGCCAACGCGGCGAGCGCCGCGGATCAACAGCGGGCGGCTGAAATCTTTCGCTGCCCAGGTTTCGATGGTGGCTTCGATGGCTCTTCTCATAATGCCTCGCATTAAAAAAGTGTACCTGGAATACAGGATATTATAGAAAATCGTGTATTCAAAGTACATGTTTTTCAATAAAATCGTGTATTCCAGATACACGGAATTCCATCGCACGTCCCCTGCCGTCGTTATGGTTCGGGCTTTTTACGCCCTGGCAACGTTTTTCCTTCTGGGTTTGCCCTTTCTCCCCAAATGCGGCATTATGAATAAGTAGCGCGTGTCGCCGCGCGGCACGTCTATCTGAGGGACAAGGAGGCCATCATGGCTACACTCGGAGACGGTTTCAAAGGTATTTTCCTGGCAGGCATCGGTGCGGTTGCCATTGGCGCCGAAAAAGGCAAAGAGCTGGTCGATCAGCTGGTTGCTCGCGGAGAGATGACGGTTGAGCAGGGCAAGCAGATCAACACCGAGCTCAAGCACCGCGCATCGAATCTCGAATCATCCATTCGCCGCGATACCATCGAGGCGCGCATGTCCATGATGTCGCCCGACGAGCGCGTCGAGTTCGCCAACATCGTGCGCGAAATGGCGGATACCGCCAACGCGAAGGACGCCGAGGCGGCGGCCGAGAAGCTGAAGGCCGCGAACGCCGCATCGGCATCGGGCACGGCTGCGGAGCCGAACCCCATCGCCGAAGCGAAAACCGCGTGTGCGACGGCAGTCGCCGCGGTGGGCACTGCGGTGGAGGCGGTCGCCAACAGCGCGCGTTCCGTGCTCGACGAGGCTGCGGCTCTGAACGCTCAGCGAGATGCCGCTTCCGCCGAGGCGCCGGCTGCGGAAGTCGTTGCAGGTGAGGTCGTCGAGGAACCTGCCGCTGACGCAGGCGAGGCCCCCGAGGGTGAAGGCACCCCCACGGCCTAGCGCCGCGCCGCCACGGTTTCCTCATGGCCGAAAACAACACACTGCTCAGGCACTTTTTCGCTCCCGGGGCAGACGCCGACCCCGAGGGTCGTTTCGGGCTCAACTCCAAGTCCCGTCGCCGCCGCATGCGCGAGATTATCGGTATCGTCGGCAAGCATCGCGCTCTCGAGGGCTTCACGCCCGAAGAGTTCCGCGCGATGCTTGAGGACTTGGGCCCGAGCTTCGTGAAAATCGGGCAAACGCTTTCGACGCGATCGGAAATCCTCCCCAAGGTGTTTTGCGAGGAGCTTACCAAGCTTCAAACGGAATGCGATCCGCTGCCGTTCGATGAGATGCTCGCGGCGCTCGACAAGGAATTCGGTGGTCGCCGCAAGGAGATATTCGCCGAAATCGACCCGAAGCCGCTTGGCAGCGCATCACTTGCTCAAGTACACCGCGCAGTCCTGACCTCGGGAGAGTCGGTCGCCATCAAGATTCAACGTCCCGGCGTGAAAGCCACGATGGCGCTCGACATCGACATCATGCGCACGCTCGCCCGTCGCGCCTCGAGGTACATGAAGGGTGAGCAGATGCTCGACTTACGTGCTGTGGTCGAGGAGATGTGGGCGACGTTTTTGGAGGAGACCGACTTCCGGCGCGAGGCGGCGAACCTCGCCGAGTTCGCCGAGCTCAACCGCGACTGCGCCTTCGTTGCGTGCCCGAAAGTCTATACCGACCTGTGCAGCGAATTCGTCCTGGTCATGGAATACGTCGACGGCATTCCCGTCGGCGACGCGGATCGGTTGGTGGCCAACGGGTACGACCTGGAGGAAATCGGGTCGAAGATGCTCGACAACTACGCGACGCAAATTCTCGACCACGGGTTCTTCCACGCTGACCCTCATCCGGGCAACGTGATTATCCGTGATGGGCGGATCGTCTACATCGATTTGGGGAACATGGGCCGCCTGTCGGCGCGCGACCGCGCCGGGTTTGGCGACATCATCGAGGCCGTGGGGCTTAAGGACCCGGGTGCGCTCAAGGATGCGCTCATGCGGTTCGCGGCGAAAAAGGACAACGCGGCCATCGATCATGCGCGCTTTCTCGCCGACCTCGACCTGCTGCTCGAAGATTACGGCTCGTGCGATGTGGCCGAGATCGACGTGGGCCAGTTCCTGAGCGACATCATGCAGCTCACGCGCTCGTGCAACGTGATGTTGCCCGCATCGGTTACGAGCGTGTCGCGTGGCATCGTGACCATCGAGGGCACGGTGGCGCCCTATATTCCCAACCAGAATATCGTCGCAATCATAAATGCCCACATCAAGGGCAAGAAAGGCACGCGCGAAGAGATTCGCGACGCGCTTGAGGACCTTGCGCGCGCGATATACTCGTCGGGCCGCGGCACGCTCGACGCGGCGTCGTATTCCGGCGAGGCGCTCAAGATGCTCACGCGCGGCCAGCTGAAAATGAACATGGAAGTGCTCGGCTCCGAGGCGCCGCTTGCGCATCTTTCGCGCATGATCAACCGCGTGGCGATTGCGATGGTGATCGCGGGTCTGTTCGTGGGCTCGAGCCTGATGGCGGGAACCGCGATGGAGCCGCGCTTCCTCGGCGTGCCGATGCTGTCGTTCTTCGGATACTTCGGTTCGCTCGTTTTGTCGATCTGGCTCATCTTCAGCATCTGGCGCAGGAAATAGCCCCCGCGGTGTGGATTTCCCGTGCCGATGCGCGCGGACGGCGGAATGAAGCGGCATAATGGACAGTCGCTTCAAGCGAAAATCTTTCTCTTTTCTTATTTGCGCATATCCGCGACGGCTTTGAGCTGCGCGTTTTTACCGCCTATGAATTGGAAAGCGGCTCGCCTCAAGCGCAAATGCACGCCGCTGGGAGCGGGTGCGCCCACGGATTCGCATCGCAAGGGGCGATGGAGCGTGGCAACTGAAGAAAAGAGTCTTACATGGAAAACTTTGCCAGCCTTGGCCTGTCCGATAACGCCCTCGATGCGGTTGTGCGCCTGGGCTACGATGAGCCCACGCCCGTTCAGGAGCAGGCTATTCCCATCGTTTTGACCGGCCGCGACCTCATCGCCGCTGCGAGCACGGGCACCGGCAAGACGGCAGCCTTCCTGCTTCCCGTCCTTTCCCGCATGCCGCGCGACCGCAGCCACAACCGTCCGCCGCGCCTGCTCGTGGTTTCGCCTACGCGCGAGCTTGCACAGCAGATCGCTTTCACGGCTATGAAGATCGCGCGCTGTACGGGGCAGTTCGTGACGACTGTCTTCGGCGGTGCGCCCTACGGCCCGCAAATCAAGGAGATCCGCCGCGGCACCGATGTGCTCATTGCGACGCCCGGCCGTCTGAACGACCTCATGAAGCGCGAGGTCGTCGACCTCTCCGGCGTGCAGACGCTCGTGCTTGACGAGGCTGACCGCATGCTTGACATGGGCTTTCTTCCCGATGTGACCACCATCGTCGAGGCCACGCCCGACGAGCGTCAGACGCTTCTCTTCTCGGCGACAATCGACGAGTCCATCCAGAAGAACCTCGGCAACCTGCTCAAGAACCCCGCCGTGGTGGAAATCGCGCACAAGGGCGAGACGGCCAAGACCGTCGACCAGTACATGATGCCGATCAAGCAGGACAAGAAGCCCGAGCTCCTTCGCGCGGTGCTCGAGGAGAAGGGCCACGAGCGCGTGATCGTGTTCGCCCGCACGCGCAACCGCGCCGAGGATTTCGCGAAGGCCCTGAACGACGATGGTTATCAGGCGGAATCCATTCATTCCGACAAGTCGGTGGGTGCGCGTCGTCGTGCACTCGACAAGTTCCGCCGCGGCAAGGCGAACATCCTCGTTGCGACCGACGTGCTTGCTCGCGGCATCGATGTGCCGAGCGTCGACTACGTCATCAACCTTGACCTCCCCGATTGCCCCGAAGACTACGTGCACCGCATCGGCCGTACGGGCCGCGCGGGCGAGCACGGCTACGCCATCTCGTTCGTGAGTCCCAATCAGCGCCGCCTTCTGGTCGACATCGAGAAGCTCATCGATCGCGACATTCCCTTTATGGGACTCGAGACGTACGACCTCGATCCCGACCTGCTGAACCGCAAGAACAAGGGTCG
>OBZH01001092.1_pt1 | contig 19807 bp, 21 predicted proteins | sample 1476881 | NCBI WGS metagenome assembly OBZH01 (sample SAMEA2580230, study PRJEB22360) | human gut metagenome | biome: human gut; feature: human-associated habitat; material: faeces | place: Denmark | collected 2008/2010 | reverse complement strand
GAAGTTTATCATTCTGAAAGCTGAAGGTAAAATCTTTTCAGTTGGCGGGGATTTGAATGAAATGAAGCGAGCAGTAGATGCGGATGATATCGAATCTCTCGTATTGATTGCGGAATTAGTAAATACGATTTCTAAAAAGATTAAGAAATTGCCTAAACCTGTGATTATGGTGGCAGATGGAGCAGTTGCTGGTGCTGCAGCCAATATAGCGGTAGCGGGTGGTTTTTTTATTGTCAGGGGTGGCTGCATATTGTCAGTGAACGAACAAAATTTATTCAAGCCTTCGTTGGTGTTGGGTTGGCTCCAGATGCAGGAGGTTTGTTCCTATTAGGAAAAGCGATTGGCATGTCTCGTGCAACTCATTATGTGATGACTGGTGAGGCCTTAACTGCTGAAAAAGCCCTAGATTTTGGCGTGGCTTATCGCGTTTGTGAAGCTGAAAAACTTGAAAAAACAGTTGAGCAGTTGCTCAAGAAATTGAGAAGAGGCTCTGCAAATTCTTATGCAGCCATGAAAGAAATGGTTTGGGAAGCCTTCTTAAAGGAATGGGATTTGTATGCTGGTTTAGAATTAAATCTACAAAAGAAATTAGCCTTTACAGAGGATTTCAAAGAAGGTGTAATTGCTTATTCCGAAAAGCGTCGACCACAATTTAAAGGAAAATAAAATCGTATTTTTTCTATGTTTTTTGAAAAAATACTTGCAAAATAGTTTTAATTTTGATAAAATTTGACTATCAAAGTAAAATGGGAGGTGGAGTTTTGAATTACCAATTAGTAAATGACTATTTAACATCCATCTTTAATAATGTTTTGGTGATTGAGGAGACCAGCTTAAGAGCGAGTCGCTTTAAAGATGTTTCAATAAAGGAAATGCATACGATTGATGTGATTGGTTCGACGCCAAATGCAACTCCTAGTGATATCTCACGGGAGCTGATGGTCACTTTAGGTACGGTTACAACGAGTTTGAATAATCTTGAGCGCAAAGGTTATATCGAAAGAAGAAGATCAGAAGTCGATCGTCGGGTTGTTCACTTGAGCTTAACCAAAAATGGTCGCTTGCTTTATCGATTACATCAACAGTTCCACAAACGGATGGTCAATCAAATTATTGGAGATATGAGTACCGAAGAGAAAAAAGTGATGCAAAAAGGTTTGCAGAATTTGTATCGTTTCTTGGAGGAAATTAAATAATGGTCTTTGCTAAAATTAGCCAAGTTGCTCATTATGCTCCTGAACAGGTTGTCTCAAATGATGATTTGGCGAAGATTATGGAGACGAGTGATGAATGGATTCGTACTCGAACTGGTATTCTTAGACGTCATATTTCCAAAGACGAGACGACAAGTGATCTGGCAACGGTAGTAGCTCAGAAATTGTTGGATCAATCAAAATTATCTGCGGAAGATCTAGATTTTATTATTGTAGCTACGATTACACCAGATAGTTTGATGCCATCTACTGCAGCTCGTGTTCAGGCGAATATTGGTGCATCCGGAGCCTTTGCATTTGATGTGACAGCAGCTTGTAGTGGATTTATTTTTGCCCTATCGACTGCGGATAAATATATTTCATCAGGAATGTATCAGAGAGGAATTGTGATTGGAAGTGAGACGCTTTCAAAAGTGATAGACTGGTCTGATCGCTCGACAGCTGTTCTTTTTGGGGATGGAGCTGGTGGAGTTTTACTTGAAGCTAGTGATCAACCTGCCATTTTAGCCGAAAGTTTGAACACAGATGGTAGTCGAGGCCATAGTCTTGAATCCTGTTACTTAGGCCTTTCTTCCCCTTATTCGGGACAAGAAATGGATCGAAAATATCTAACAATGGATGGACGTGCCGTTTTTGATTTTGCAATTCGAGATGTAACGAAGAGTATTCAGAAATTGATTGGAGATGCATCCTTGGAAGCAGATAAAATTGACTATTTTCTTTTGCATCAAGCCAATGACCGAATGTTAGATAAGATGGCAAAAAAATTAGGTGTCTCGAGAGAGAAAATACCTGCAAATATGATGGAATATGGCAACACGAGTGCTGCGAGTATTCCAATTCTATTATCGGAGTGTGTTGAGAATCAGTGCATCAAACTGGATGGAAGTCAAAAAATTCTTCTGACAGGATTTGGTGGAGGATTGACATGGGGCACACTTCTTGTTACAATCTAGTTAATCGTGTGTTTAACACATTATTAAAAAAACAAAAAAACTAAGGAGGCCAATCATGGCAGTATTTGATAAAGTACAAGAAATCATCGTTGAAGAATTAGGTAAAGAACCTTCAGAAGTAACTCTTGAATCTACTTTCGAAGATTTAGAAGCAGACTCTTTGGATTTGTTCCAAGTGATCTCTGAAATTGAAGATGCTTTTGATATCCAAATCGAAACAGAAGAAGGTTTGGCTACTGTAGGTGATCTTGTTGCTTACGTAGAAGAAAAAACAAAATAATAATTGATGAGAGTATCGAAAGATATTCTCTCTTGTTTAGGTAATAGTTTGACGCTCAAAGCAACAAAGCTTTTAACTCAAACTATTACTTAAGCGAAAAAATGAGGTAGGTAGAATGCAAACACGAATTACTGAACTATTACATATTCAATATCCAATTTTCCAAGGAGGTATGGCTTGGGTTGCTGATGGTGACTTGGCAGGCGCTGTATCTAACGCTGGTGGTTTAGGAATCATTGGTGGTGGAAATGCACCTAAGGAAGTTGTGAAAGCAAATATTGATAAAGTCAAATCCATTACAGATAAACCTTTTGGGGTCAATATCATGCTCTTGTCACCGTTTGTGGATGATATTGTGGATCTTGTGATCGAAGAAGGCGTGAAAGTGGTCACTACCGGTGCTGGGAATCCTGGGAAATATATGGATCGTTTCCACGAAGCAGGCATTACCGTTATTCCAGTTGTGCCGTCTGTTGCCCTTGCAAAACGGATGGAAAAATTGGGTGCAGATGCTGTGATTGCTGAAGGAATGGAAGCTGGTGGCCATATTGGTAAACTGACAACCATGACTTTGGTTCGTCAAGTGGTCGAAGCTGTTTCTATCCCGGTTATCGGTGCTGGAGGTGTCGCTGATGGTGCAGGTGCTGCTGCAGTCTTCATGCTTGGAGCAGATGCTGTTCAAGTAGGAACACGATTTGTTGTTGCTAAAGAATCAAATGCTCACCAAAACTTTAAGAATAAAATTTTGAAAGCTAAGGACATTGATACAGTGGTTTCTGCGTCGGTTGTTGGACATCCAGTTCGTGCGATTAAGAATAAATTGGCTTCTGCTTATAACCAAGCTGAAAAAGATTTCTTAGCAGGTAAGAAGACGCAAGAAGAAATTGAAGAACTTGGTGCGGGTGCCCTTCGCAATGCCGTTGTGGATGGAGATGTTGATAATGGTTCTGTGATGGCAGGTCAAATAGCTGGTCTTGTAAGCAAGGAAGAAACTTGTGCTGAAATTCTAGAAGATATCTATTATGGCGCTGCTAAAGTGATTCAAAGAGAAGCTGCTCGTTGGGCAGATGTTCAATAAGTATTTGTTGTGAAAGGATAGGAATGGTGACAAAACGCGCTTTCTTATTTGCTGGTCAAGGTGCTCAAAAATTGGGGATGGCTCGTGACTTATATGAGGCTTATCCAATTGTTAAAGAAACCTTTGATACAGCTAGTCGTATTCTAGGTTATGATCTTCGTGAATTGATTGATTCTGAGGAAGACAAGCTCAACCAGACACGCTACACACAGCCAGCTATTTTAACAACGTCTATTGCGATTTATCGTTTATTAGCAGAAAATGGCATCAAACCTAATATTGTTGCGGGTCTTTCCTTAGGAGAATACTCTGCCTTAGTAGCAGCTGGCGCTCTTTCATTTGAAGATGCAGTAGCTTTGGTTGCAAAACGTGGTGAATTCATGGAAACGGCAGCTCCTGCTGGAAGTGGGAAAATGGTTGCTGTCATGAATACAGATCCAAGTTTGATTGAAAAGATTTGTCAACAGGCGTCTGAAAAGGGTGTCGTGACGCCAGCTAACTATAATACTCCTGCACAAATCGTAATTGGTGGAGAAGTTGAAGCTGTTGATTATGCTGTAGAATTACTAAAAGAAGCTGGTGCTAAACGTTTGATTCCCTTAAATGTTTCAGGACCATTCCATACAGCTTTACTCAAATCAGCGAGTGATAAATTAGCCGTTGAACTTGAAAAAGTGTCATTTAATGATTTTTCTCTACCTTTGGTCGGAAATACAGAAGCTACAATCATGAAGTCAGAAGATGTCAAAGCATTGTTGGCGCGTCAGGTCATGGAACCCGTACGCTTTTACGATTCCATTGCGACAATTCAAGAGTTTGGGATCGATGAAGTGATTGAAATTGGTCCCGGAAAAGTCTTGTCAGGTTTCTTGAAGAAAATTGATAAAAACCTACCAACTCATAACGTAGAAGATCAAGCAAGTCTTGAAGCTCTTCTAAATGCTTAAAACGAGGTAAAGATGGAACTTAAGAATAAAAATGTTTTTGTAACAGGTTCAACACGTGGAATTGGTTTAGCAGTGGCGCATAAATTTGCGAGTCTTGGTGCCAATCTTGTCTTGAACGGTCGCTCAGAAATCTCTGAGGAATTGTTTGCTCAATTTGCAGACTATGGTGTAACAGTTATTGGTATCTCAGGCGATATTTCCAATGGGGAAGAGGCGAAGCGTATGGTCGCAGAAGCTATTGAAAAACTTGGAAGTATCGATGTTTTGGTCAATAATGCTGGGATTACAAACGACAAGTTGATGTTGAAAATGACCGAAGAAGATTTTGAACGTGTCTTAAAAATTAATTTGACAGGTGCCTTCAATATGACGCAAGCAGTCTTAAAACCGATGTCTAAGGCTCGTCAAGGTGCTATTATCAATATGTCATCTGTAGTAGGTCTTATGGGGAATGTGGGTCAAGCAAACTATGCTGCTTCTAAAGCGGGCTTGATTGGTTTCACCAAATCAGTTGCGCGTGAAGTAGCGGCCCGTGGCGTTCGTGTGAATGCTATTGCCCCTGGTTTTATTGAGTCTGATATGACCGATGCGATTCCAGAAAAAATGAAAGAGGCCATGATTGCTCAAGTGCCAATGAAACGTATTGGCCAAGCTTCAGAAGTGGCTGAAGTGGCAGGCTTCTTTGGAAACCCAAAGGATCTTACAAGGCATTTTTTAGTGGCAGCCTTCTGGGCAAGCCAAGAGTATCTTACAGGGCAAACCATCGCTATTGATGGTGGAATGACGATGCAGTGATGAGTGGTCGCTGACTAAAAAATTTTTACTGAATATCCATCCGACAAAAGGAGAATATATATGTCTACAAATCGTGTTGTTGTTACAGGTTACGGTGTAACCTCACCAATCGGGAATACACCAGAAGAATTCTGGAATAGCCTTCATGAAGGAAAAATCGGGATTAAACCCATTACAAAATTTGATGCTTCGGAAATTCCAGTATTCAATGCTGGTGAAATCCAAGACTTCCCATTCGATAAGTATTTTGTGAAAAAAGACAAAAATCGTATGGATACTTACTCATTGTATGCGATCTATGCTGCCATGGAGGCTCTTGAAAATTCAGGCTTAAACATGGAAGAAGAAGACCGCGACCGTGTGGGTGTCATTGTATCCTCTGGTATCGGTGGTTTACAAGAATTGGAAGACCAAATCATTCGGATGCATGAACGTGGGATGAAGAGAATTCAACCGATGTTTATTCCAAAAGCTCTTTCAAACATGGGTGCAGGAAATATTGCCCTTAAGATTGGTGCTCAAGGAGTATGTAAATCAGTGACAACAGCTTGTGCTTCTGCCAATGATGCAATTGGTGAAGCTTTCCGTGAAATCAAGTTTGGGATGCATGATGTTGTATTAGCTGGTGGTGCTGAAGCTTCTATCACTCGTATTGGTATTGGTGGTTTCAATGCTTTGACAGCCCTTTCTACAACCGAAGACCCAGAACGTTCATCCATTCCATTTGATAAAGACCGTAATGGTTTTGTTATGGGTGAAGGTGCCGGGGTTCTCGTTATTGAAAGCCTGGAACATGCCCAAAAACGTGGTGCTAACATCTTAGCTGAGATTGTTGGTTACGGATCAAACTGTGATGCCTACCACATGACAACCCCAACACCAGATGGCTCAGGTGCAGCTAAAGCCATTAAATTGGCAATTAATGAAGCTGGAATCAATCCTGAAGATGTGGATTATGTCAATGCTCACGGAACATCCACACCGGCCAATGAAAAAGGTGAAAGCGGTGCGATCGTATCTGTACTTGGTAAAGAAGTCCCAGTTTCATCTACTAAATCATTCACAGGACACCTACTTGGTGCTGCTGGGGCCGTTGAAGCCATTGCTACTATTGAAGCCATTCGTCATAGCTTTGTACCAAAAACTGCTGGTACTAGAGAATTGTCAGACTATATTGAAGCAAACGTTGTCTATGGTGAAGGTCAGGAAGCAGATATTGAGTACGCTATTTCAAATACCTTTGGTTTTGGTGGACACAATGCTGTTCTTGCATTTAAACGTTGGGAGGCTTAATTTATGAATATTTCTGAAATTAAAGATTTATTGGCACAATTTGATGCCTCAACTTTGCGTGAATTCTCATACAAAAATGGTGGTGAAGAATTGAGTTTGAGTAAAAATCAAACCAGTTCTGTTGTTGCAAGTCCTGTAGCTCCTGCTGTTGAAGTAGTTTCGCCAGCTCCTCAAGCTCCAGTAGTAGCTCCTACTGTAGAAGCACCTTCAGCATCAGACAAAGACGTTGCAGCACCCGCTTCAGCTGCAGAAGGGGACGTGGTGGAGAGCCCTCTAGTAGGTGTAGCTTACTTGTCATCAGCTCCTGATAAACCAGCCTTTGTATCTGTAGGAGACAAGGTTACTAAGGGTCAAACACTCTTAATTATCGAAGCCATGAAAGTCATGAATGAAGTACCAGCTCCTAAAGATGGTGTGATTACTGAGATCTTAGTAGCCAATGAAGAAATGGTTGAATTTGGAAAAGGATTGGTTCGAATCAAATGACAATTGATATTCAAGCTATTCGCGAAGCTTTACCACATCGTTACCCTATGCTGTTGGTGGATCGCGTTTTGGAAACCAGTGACGATACGATCGTTGCCATAAAAAATGTAACCATTAATGAACCATTTTTTAATGGTCATTTTCCCCAATACCCGGTTATGCCAGGTGTTCTCATCATGGAAGCACTTGCGCAAACTGCCGGTGTTCTTGAATTGTCAAAACCTGAAAATAAAGGCAAATTAGTCTTTTATGCAGGAATGGACAAGGTGAAATTTAAAAAACAAGTTGTTCCAGGTGATCAATTGGTCATGACGGCAACATTTGTGAAGCGTCGTGGAACGATTGCAGTTGTTGAAGCAAAGGCAGAGGTAGATGGAAAGCTTGCAGCATCAGGGACTCTTACCTTTGCTATTGGAAATTAAGAAAGGCCTATCTATGTTTCGTAAGATCTTAATCGCCAACCGTGGTGAGATTGCAGTTCGAATTATTCGTGCAGCTCGTGAACTTGGGATCGAGACAGTTGCGGTGTATTCTACTGCTGATAAAGAAGCCTTGCATACCTTACTGGCTGATGAAGCGGTTTGTATTGGACCAGCTAAATCAACAGAATCTTATTTGAATATGAGTGCAGTATTATCTGCGGCTGTATTGACAGGTGCAGAAGCAATTCATCCAGGTTTTGGTTTTTTAAGTGAGAATTCAAAATTTGCCACCATGTGTGATGAAGTTGGCATCAAATTTATTGGTCCTTCTGGTAAAGTCATGGATATGATGGGGGATAAAATCAATGCCCGTAAACAAATGATTAAAGCTGGGGTTCCAGTCATTCCAGGTTCTGATGGTGAAGTGTATACTGCTGATGAGGCTCTCGAAATTGCTGAGCAAATCGGGTATCCCGTGATGTTAAAGGCTTCCGCTGGTGGAGGCGGTAAAGGGATTCGAAAAGTTGAGAAGCCTGAAGACCTTGCTGCTGCTTTTGAATCTGCTTCCTCAGAAGCTCAAGCCGCTTTTGGGAATGGTGCCATGTATATGGAGCGTGTGATCTATCCTGCGCGTCATATTGAGGTTCAGATTTTGGCTGACCAGCATGGGCACGTGGTGCATTTGGGTGAACGGGATTGCTCCCTTCAACGGAATAACCAAAAGGTTTTGGAAGAATCACCTTCGGTTGCAATTGGTAAAACACTTCGGGATAAAATCGGATCTGCTGCCGTTCGTGCTGCAGCATCGGTTGGCTATGAGAATGCTGGAACGATTGAATTCTTGTATGATGAAGGCAAGGGTGAGTTTTACTTTATGGAAATGAATACCCGTGTGCAAGTGGAGCATCCTGTAACCGAATTTGTATCTGGTGTCGATATTGTCAAAGAACAAATTAAAATTGCAGCAGGGCAAGAGTTGGGATTCACGCAAGAGGATATTGTCTTTAAAGGACATGCGATTGAATGCCGGATTAATGCAGAAAATCCTTCCTTCAATTTCGCACCAAGTCCAGGAAAAATTACCAATTTGTATCTTCCGAGTGGTGGAGTTGGCTTACGTGTCGATTCAGCTGTTTACCCAGGTTACACGATTCCACCTTATTATGATAGTATGATTGCCAAGATCATTGTCCATGGTGAAAATCGGTTTGATGCTCTCATGAAGATGCAGCGTGCTCTCTATGAGTTGGAAATTGATGGGGTTGTCACCAATAGCGACTTCCAGTTGGATTTGATTTCTGATTCGCATGTCATCGCTGGTGATTATGACACTGCATTTTTGATGGAAAAATTCCTACCAAATTATAATAAGGAATGAGGAAAAAGCCTGGACTTGTGAGGATAGTGAGGAAACCACTTGTCACAGTTTCAGGCTTTTATCGTAAGGAGTTGGGCAAAAGGATCCAACCTTCAATGAAGGAAAGGAATCAAATCTTTCAGGTAGACAAGACTTGAAAAACAAGTCTCCCACCTGAAAGAATTCACGATTCACAAATCAACATTTTGTGGGTAGGAAGTGTACTACAGTTTGGGATAGTTTTCAATCTGTTACCTAGTCAGACTTTCGTCCACTCTCATCTTATAAGGAGTATGTAATGGCTTTATTTTCTAAAAAAGATAAATATATTCGGATCAACCCGAATAGATCTTCCTGGAAGGATCCTCAACCAAAACCAGAAGTACCAGATGAGCTTTTCTCGCAATGTCCAGGATGTAAACATACCATTTACCAAAAGGACTTGGGAAGCGAGCGAGTATGCCCTAATTGTGGCTATAGCTTCCGTATTTCAGCTCAAGAACGATTGGCTCTTACAATTGATCCAGCTAGCTTTGAAGAAATGTTCACAGGAATTGAAACAACGGATGCCTTGAAGTTTCCAAATTATCAAAAGAAACTAGCAGCAGTTCGAGAAATGACGGGGCTGGACGAAGCAGTTCTTACGGGGACTGCTTTGATCAAGGGGCAAAAAGTAGCACTTGGAATCATGGATTCTAACTTTATCATGGCTTCCATGGGGTCTGTCGTTGGTGAAAAGATCACACGCTTGTTTGAATTTGCAACCGAAAACAGATTACCAGTTGTTCTTTTTACCGCTTCAGGAGGGGCGCGCATGCAAGAAGGAATTGTAAGTCTGATGCAAATGGCAAAAATTTCTTCTGCGGTTCAACGTCATTCTAAGGAAAAATTATTCTACTTAACTGTTCTAACAGATCCAACAACTGGTGGTGTGACAGCTTCCTTTGCCATGGAAGGGGATATCATTATGGCTGAAAGCCAAGCCTTAGTTGGTTTTGCTGGCCGGCGCGTGATTGAATCAACTGTTCGAGAAAAATTACCAGATGATTTCCAAAAAGCAGAATTTTTGCTGGAGCATGGATTTGTAGACTTGATCGTAGAAAGAAGTCAGATTCGTGAAACAATCGGACAATTGTTGGCACTTCATGGAGGTAAAGATGAGTAAAATAGCACAGATTATAAAAGAAGCGCGTGATCAAGGTAGATTAACAGCGCTGGATTTTGCTCAAGGGATTTTTGATGACTTCATCGAACTACATGGAGATCGAAATTTTCGTGACGATGATGCTGTGATTGGTGGGATCGGTCGTTTAGGCAATCAAACAGTTACTGTAGTGGGAATTCAAAAAGGAAAGAATCTCCAAGATAATCTTAAACGTAATTTTGGTCAACCCCATCCAGAAGGTTATCGCAAAGCCTTGCGTCTGATGAAGCAAGCTGAGAAATTTGGTCGTCCAGTAGTGACCTTTATCAATACAGCTGGTGCCTATCCTGGTGTTGGAGCTGAAGAAAGAGGACAAGGGGAAGCTATTGCTCGAAATCTTCTTGAAATGAGTGATTTAAAAGTTCCAATTATTGCGATTATCATTGGCGAAGGTGGATCTGGCGGGGCACTGGCCTTAGCTCTTGCAGATAAGGTTTGGATGCTGGAAAACTCCATTTATGCCGTTTTAAGTCCGGAAGGGTTTGCCTCTATCCTATGGAAAGACGGTAGTCGTGCGATGGAGGCTGCTGAATTGATGAAAATCACTTCACATGAACTCTTGAAATTAGAAATTGTAGACAAGGTGATTCCAGAGCACGGTTTCTCAAATGGGGAGCTAGTGGCGCAAGTAAAAAGAGAATTACAAGCGGAACTAGAAGCACTTCAACAGGTCCCTGTGGATAAGCTTTTAGAGAAACGCTATCAACGTTTTCGTAAATACTAAAAAACTGAGCTTGCAGAATGTGCAAGTCTCAGTTTTTTTATCTTATCTTATTTTGGTGCGATCACATCAACTCCACCCATGTATGGGCGAAGAACTTCAGGAATAGTTACAGAACCATCTTCGTTTTGATAATTTTCAAGGATGGCTGCGACAGTACGTCCAACGGCAAGTCCAGATCCGTTCAAGGTATGAAGAAGTTTAACCTTGCCGTCAGCTTCATCACGGTAACGGATTTGCGCACGACGAGCTTGGAAATCTTCGGTATTGGAACAGCTAGAGATTTCGCGGTAAGTGTTTTGGGCTGGAATCCAAACTTCCAAATCATAAGTCTTAGCTGCAGAGAATCCCATATCTCCAGTTGAAAGTGCCACTACTCGGTATGGAAGATTGAGTTTTTGGAGGATATTTTCGGCATTGACAACCATTTTTTCCAATTCATCATAAGATTCTTCTGGTTTGGCAAATTTAACCATTTCCACCTTGTGGAATTGATGCAAACGAATCAAGCCACGAGTATCGCGACCAGCAGAACCAGCTTCAGAACGGAATGATGGACTCATAGCTGTAAAGTAGATTGGCAAGTCTTTTCCATCAAGAATTTCATCGCGGTAGTAGTTTGTTAAGGGTACTTCAGCAGTAGGAATAAGGACATAATTTGTGTCGCTTAATTCAAAGGTATCTTCTTTAAATTTTGGATATTGCCCTGTACCAAACATTGAGTCATGGTTGACCATGTATGGAGGAATGACTTCTGTGTAGCCCTCTTTTGCGTGTTCATCTAACATGAAGTTGTAGATGGCACGTTCTAATTTTGCACCGAGACCTTTATAGAAGAGGAAGCGAGCTCCAGTAACTTTCGCACCACGTTCCCAGTCTAGGATTCCTAGGTCTTCTCCTAAATCCCAGTGGGCTTTTACGTCAAAGCTAAAATTACGAGGAGTTCCCCAACGGCGAACTTCAACATTGTCATTTTCATCAGCTCCAACGGGTACGCTATCAGCAGGAATATTTGGAAGAGTGGTGGTGAATTCTGTTAACTTAGCATCGATTTCGGCCAATTCTGCATCTAGTGATTTGATATCAGCAGAGAGAGCTTGCATAGCAGTGATTTTGTCATCCGCGTTTTCTTTATTGCGTTTAGCTTGGGCAATTTCGGCAGAAACAGTGTTGCGTTCAGATTTAAGAGTTTCAACCTTGACCAAGATGTCTCGACGTTTGGCATCGATTTCTTTCATTTCATTCAAAGTAGCAGCGGCTACTCCACGTGTAGCCAGTTTTTTAGCGACAGCATCAAAATCTGTACGGATTCGTTTGATATCTAACATAAGAACTCCTTTATGATAAAAAGCACACCTGTTAAAGTGTTGGAGTGGCAGCGCCACGGTTCCATCCAACTTCACAGATGTGCACTTGATTATGTATGTAATTGAAGATAACGGTAGAATTTCACCTATCCCTCCTATCTGCTCGCAACAACCGCAGACTTTCTGAAAGAAGGGGATAACCTACTTATCCGTTGTTATGATTATACTAAAGTTTCTATTTTTTTGCAAATAGATTTTTAATTTTTTGACCGATGGTTTGGAGGAGGGTAGGAAGTTTGACCACTTTATCGTTCCCTAGCTTTTCACGAGCAATTTTTAAAATTTTCCCTGAATCTTTTGAAGCAAAGAGAAACTTTGATTCTTTGGTGAAAATTTCAAAATGACGGCTAATTTTATGTCCGCGAACATTGGCACCGATCTGCTCAATTTCCGCCCAAGGAATTTGAATATAGTTTTCAACATTTGTATCTGCATAAAATTCAAAAGCAGCATTTCCAAGTAACATTTTTCCAACTTTGCCACCTACTCCGAGATAAGAAACCCCAGTCGTATGGAATTCAACCGTTTTATTCAATGATTGAGCCATTAAATCCTCCTGTAACACTATTTATTTTATTATACCATAATAAAAAGAAGGCCGAAACCTTCTTTTTTGTTGCTCTTTACTTACATCAAGCCTGAAACGTGTGCCAAGACACCGATGACAAATAAAGCAATAATGATTAGGATTGGAGATACTTTTTTCTTCAATAACCACATACAAGCAAAAGTAAGGAGCAATCCCATCAAACCAGGAATCAATGAATCCAAGTTTTGTTGGAAAGTCGTAACTTTTTCAGGAGTTTGAGAAAGTCCTTGACCAACTTGAGCGAAGGCTTCTTGAATTCCTTTAAATCCATCAGGAAGTTTATCCCAGTGGATATAAGCCTTGTCGTCTAATTTAACAGAAGAAACATTAAAGACAAACTTAATTGATACCCAGCGCTCAACCAGAACAGCCAAGATGAACATACCTAGAATTGAAGCACCTTTAGTGATATCTTGCAAGATCCCACCAGACATATCTTTGGTAATTTCAGAACCTGCTTTGTATCCAAGTTCTTGGGTGTACCACAAGAAGGCCATACGAATCGCATTCCATGCGAAGAAGAAGATAATTGGACCTAGGATACTGCCTGACAGAGCAAGGGAAGCTCCAAGTGCTCCAAGGATCGGACGAACTGTGAACCAGAAGACAGGATCTCCGATACCTGCCAAAGGCCCCATCATCCCAATCTTAACCCCTTGGATAGCAGCGTCATCAATGGCAGCGCCGTTTGCTTTTTCTTCTTCCAAAGCAAGGGTTACTCCAAGGATTGGTGCAGCAACATATGGGTGAGTGTTGAAGAATTCCAAGTGACGCTCAAGTGCAGCTGCTTGGTCTTCTTTCTTTGTGTAGAGCTTTTTGATAGCTGGGATTAATGAGTAGGCCCAGCCCAAGTTTTGCATCCGTTCGTAGTTCCAAGAACCTTGCAAGAAGGTTGAACGCCACCAAACTTTTTGACGATCTGATTTAGATAATTGTAATTTTTCAGTCATGATAGTGTCACACCTTTCTTAATAGTCTTCGAGAATATCGCCGATTGGGTCATTAGAAGTAGCGACACCGCCACCTCCATTGCCACCTTTCTTAGAAAGTGAAAGGTAAATCAAGGCAAGGGCAACACCAATCGCACCAAGGGCGATCAAGGTTAATTGGCTAACGGCTGCAAGAGCAAAACCAATCGCAAAGAATGGCCATACTTCACGAGTAGCCATCATGTTGATAACCATGGCGTACCCAACAGCTACGACCATACCACCACCGATTTGCATACCATCAGAGAGCCATTTTGGCATTGCTTCAAGAGCAGATTTAACGGTATCAGCAGGGATCATCAACAAGAGAGCTGCAGGGATCGCGATACGAAGACCTTGAAGAAGAAGGGCTACAAAGTGTGCACGTTCTACCCCTTTGATATCGCCCTTTTTAGCAGCGGCATCAGCAGTGTGAACCAAACCAACGGAGAGGGTACGGACGATCATGGTCAAGAAAAGACCGGCAACTGCAAGTGGAATAGCGACACCTTGAGCGACAGCGATTCCTTTTGCACTGAAGTCTCCCCCAAGTACCATGATGATGGCAGCAGCAACTGAGGCAAGAGCAGCATCTGGCGCAACTGCAGCACCGATGTTGGCCCATCCTAGTGCGATAAATTGAAGTGATCCACCTAGCATAATACCTGCAGTCAAGTTACCAGTAACTAGACCAATCAAGGTACAAGCAACAAGTGGTTGGTGGAATTGGAATTGGTCAAGGATACCTTCAAGACCTGCTAAGAAGGCAACAAGGACCACTAATACCATAGAAATAATAGACATATTAAAAATCCTTTCGTAAGTAATCGATTATTGAACGTTCGCTTTGTTAATTAAGTCAAACAAATCTTTCTTAGAGTCATTCGGAACTTTACGAACATCAAATTCCACTCCAAGATCACGCATTTTTTCAAATGTAGCGACATCCTCTTTGTCCATGGACAATACATTGTTGACCATAGTTTTACCAGTTGAGTGCGCCATTGAACCGACGTTCAAGGTTTTAATCGGAACACCACCCTCGATGGCACGAAGCGCATCTTGTGGTGTTTCAAACAAGATCAAAGCATGTGTGTTCCCAAAACGAGGGTCTTTTGCAACATCGATCAATTTTTGAATTGGGACTACATTGGCCTTGACGTTACCTGGTGCAGCTTGTTTTATCAATTCTTTACGCAATTCATCTTTAGCAACAGAGTCTGAAGCGACAATAATCCGATCTGCTTTAGAATCTGGTGTCCAAGCAGTTGCAACTTGTCCATGAAGAAGACGAGTATCCAGACGGGCAAGGTTGATCTTGAGCTTCCCATCGCCAATCACGGTTCCTTCTGGAATAGCAGCTTGGGCAACAGGGGCAGCTGAAGCAGTATTTGCTTCTTCAACAGGATTGAGTTCTTCTGGGAGTGCTTTAACCCCGTCTTTTGCTTCTTTGATGATGTTTGCGACGACTTTGTCAACGCCAGCATTTGCATCCATCAAACGCTCTGTATAAGCTTGAATCAACATTGGAAGGTTCAATCCAGTAATGATCGCAAACTTGCGATCAGGATTTTCTCCCATAACGCGACTTGCTTGGTTAAATGGAGAACCACTCCAAAGGTCAGCCAAAACCAAGACTTCATCTTCTGCATCAAATGCGGCAATCGCAGCATTAAATTTAGCATAGAGATCATCTGGGCCTTCATTTGGCATGAACGTAACTACTTGAACTTTCTCTTGATCTCCAAAGATCATTGAGCCAGACTGGTGAATTCCAGCTGCAAATTCGCCGTGGCTAGCAATAATGATACCAATACTCATTATTGACATTCCTCCTTATAAAATTTGTTTGACTTGCAGTTTAAGAAAACTTTAAGCTTCTTCATTATAAAACGTTTTCACCATAAAGTCAATTCTTTCAATTACTATTTGAAGATAATTCGATTTTTCAATATATTAACGTAATCATTCCTTCTGAGAAATTCTTTTATAGAAAGAGGAAAGTGAATCAGACGGTAAAATAAAGATACTCTAAATTTTTATTCGTCTATATAAACTGGACAAAAAAGAGAGTGGGACAGAAATCGGTCATTCGTTAGAATTCGATTTCGTCGTCCCACCTCCGCACAGTTGAGTAGGGGTGTAAAAGCTGATGAAATCAGCGTAGTAGAGCCCACTCAACCACTGCGTCTTGCTCGACAATTAAGAGGCTAGGACTTTTGTCCCAGCCTCTCATATAAAAGGTTTTCTATCAAGGACACTAGGCTCCTTAGCCGTGCCTTTTATTTTGTAAAGTCAAGTACCATACGTCCTTGAATGGTTCCAGCTTCCATTTCGTCAAAGACTTTAACAGCATCTTCTACTGGACGTTTTTGAACGACAGGGACTACCAAGCCTTCTGCACCAAATTGGAAGGCTTCTTCCAAGTCTTTACGGGTACCTACGAGTGAACCAATAACTTGGATACCGTCAAGGACAGTCTTCACGATGCTGAGGTCCATCATTTCTGAAGGAAGACCAACTGCGACAACGCGGCCACCTGCACGAACAGAATCGACTGCTTGGTTGAAAGCTACTTTAGAAACAGCTGTTACGACAGCAGAGTGAGCTCCACCATTTGTTTTTTCTTTGATCAATCCTGGAACATCTGCAACTTCTTTACCGTTGATTACGATGTCAGCTCCAACTTCTTTGGCCAATTCCAGTTTATCGTTGTTGATATCGACTGCGATAACGTGTGCATTGAATACTTTTTTAGCGTATTGAACAGCTAGGTTTCCGAGGCCTCCAGCACCATAGAGGACAACCCATTGTCCAGGTTCAACTTTTGCTTCTTTGATAGCTTTATAAGTAGTAACCCCTGCACAAGTGATAGATGAAGCTTGGGCTGGGTCTAATCCTTCAGGTACTTTCACTGCGTAATCTGCAGTAACGATACATTGCTCAGCCATTCCTCCATCAACATTGTAACCAGCATTTTTTACAGTACGGCAAAGGGTTTCACGACCTGTTGTACAGTATTCGCAAGTACCACAACCTTCGAAGAACCAAGCAACACTGACACGATCACCAACTTTTAAGCTTTTTACATCAGGAGCCACTTCTTTGACGATACCGATTCCTTCATGTCCAAGGACGCGGCCTGGAACTTTTCCGAAGTCACCATGTGCAACGTGCAAGTCAGTGTGGCAGACACCACAGTATTCGATTTGAACAAGAGCTTCGCCAGTTTCAAGTGGACGGACTTCTTTATTAGCAACGATTTCTACACCAGTACCTTCTGGGTTTACAACAACAGCTTTCATTTTGTTCCTCCTTAAGTGAACAAGAGGCGTATTAGATTTTTGAAAACGCTTCTTTAATAACTATGTTAATAATATCACAAACTATTAGGGAGAGCAATAAAAAAAATGGAAAAAAGGGAAGAAAATGTTAACCGCTTAAGAATTTAAAGGACAAAAGAGAGTGGGACAGAAATCGGTCATTCGTTAGAATTCGATTTCGTTGTCCCACCTCCGCACAGTTGAGTAGGGCTGTAAAAGCTGATGAAATCAGCGTAGTAGAGCCTACTCAACCACTGCGTCTTGCTCGACAATCAAAAAACAAGAAGAGGCTAGGACTTTTGTCCCAGCCTCTGGATCAGTCTATGAACAATTCTCTTAATTGGTGTGCGACACCGTCTTCGTCGTTTGTGTAGTTTGTTATGAAATCTGCATAGGGAAGTAAGACTGAACTCGCATTTTTCATCGCGTATCCACACCCAGCAAGAGCTAGCATCTCAGTATCATTGTGCTCGTCTCCAAAAGCAATCAAATCCTTCCGATCCATATTGAGTTTATCCAGAAGGTAGGTCAGAGCTGATGCTTTTGTTACATTTTTGGGATTGCATTCCAAAATATTTAAGGGGCCACCCCAGGTATTGATGGATAGATTGTAGTCATAATACTGATTCATATCCTCTGCAAGAGCATATTTATCTTCAGCTTTTGTCTGAAAAAGAATGCAGTTTGGATCACTCGTTACCCTCTCTGGATGAAATTGATTTTCGGGCTGGAAAGCTTCAATTCCGAATAATTGAGGATCGGCAATTTGGTCATTAGGATCTGTTATAAAAAATTTATTACGGTATTCACCGGCAATGAAGTCTGCTTGGATGGCGTCACGATGGGCAACCATGTCTAGTAAATATTTTTTATCCAAGGTCAAACATTGTTCTTCGCTCCATTTTTTTCCAGGAAGGTGGGTGAGGGAGCCGTTGAAATTGATCATAGGGGTATCGAGTTCGAGTTCTTGGTAGTAGGTATGGGCCATGCGATAGGGACGGCCTGTTGTAATGATCACTTTATGTCCAAGGGCGCTAACTTTCTTTATGGTCTCAACAGTGAAGTCGCTTAATTGACTTTCTGAATTCAGGAGAGTGCCATCTAAATCCAGAGCGATTAGTTTCTTTTTCATATGTAGGTTCCTTTCGAGAAGAATGAGATCATTATATCAGAAAATAAGAAAAACTGCTTGAAAATAAAAAGAGAAGGAAAATTTCTTGAAATCCGAAATATATTTTGATAAAATAGAAATAACGTTCGCAAATTGATTGGGAGCGATAATGATGAAAAAGGAGTTTTTTCTGAAATGGATAAGTTTTTTAAACTTTCAGAACATGGAACCACTGTTCGAACAGAGGTTCTTGCTGGTTTGACAACCTTTTTTGCGATGAGTTATATCCTCTTCGTAAATCCGCAAATGTTGTCACAAACAGGAATGCCAGCTCAAGGGGTCTTTCTTGCAACGATTATTGGATCGGTTGTTGGTACCTTGATGATGGCCTTTTATGCTAATTTGCCATATGCTCAAGCGCCAGGAATGGGCTTGAATGCCTTCTTTACCTTCACTGTTGTATTTGGAATGGGCTATACGTGGCAAGAAGCCTTGGGAATGGTCTTTATTTGTGGTGTGATTTCATTGATCATCACCTTGACAAAAGTGCGTAAGATGATTATCGAGTCGATTCCAACAGCCCTTCGTTCAGCGATTTCAGCTGGGATTGGAATTTTCTTGGCCTATGTAGGAATCAAAAATGCCGGATTTTTGAAATTTACGATTGACCCCCATACCTATACCGTTGTTGGGAAGGGAGCGGACCAAGCCAATGCGACGATTGCGGCCAATGCAACGGCAGTTCCAGGTTTGGTAGACTTTAATAATCCGGCGGTACTTTTAGCTCTGGCAGGTCTAGCGATTACCATTTTCTTCGTCGTGAAGGGAGTCAAGGGAGGGATTATCCTTTCCATCTTCGCGACGACTGTTTTGGGAATTCTGGTCCATGTCGTAGATGTGTCGAAAATCGACTTTGCAAGTACCCATCTAGGAGCTGCTTTTAAAGACTTGGGTACCATCTTTGGTCAAGCCTTGGGATCAAAAGGATTGGGTTCTTTGATTTCCAATACGTCTCGTTTACCTGAGACCTTGATGGCCATTTTGGCCTTCTCTTTGACCGATATTTTTGATACGATCGGAACTCTTATCGGTACGGGTGAAAAAGTTGGAATCATCGCGACAAGTGGTGAAAATCATGAGTCAGCTAAATTGGATAAGGCTCTTTACTCTGATTTGGTGGCAACTTCAGTAGGTGCCATTGCCGGTACTTCAAATGTGACAACTTATATTGAATCTGCAGCAGGTATCGGTGCTGGTGGTCGTACTGGTTTGACAGCTCTAGTGGTTGCGATCTGTTTTGCTGTTTCAAGTATCTTTAGTCCTTTGTTGGCTATTGTCCCAACAGCTGCCACTGCCCCAATTCTGATTGTTGTGGGTATCATGATGTTAAGTGGTTTGAAAAATATCCATTGGGAAGATATGTCAGAAGCGATTCCTGCTTTCTTCACATCGATCTTTATGGGCTTCAGTTATTCCATCACACAAGGGATTGCAGCTGGATTTATCACCTATAGCTTTGTAAAAGTGGTGAAAGGGGAAGCAAAAGACGTGCATAGCATGATTTGGATCTTGGATCTTCTCTTTATTTTGAACTATATCAGCATGGCTTTGAATTAATTGATCAGAAACGAATAACGAAGAAGAGGCTGGGACAAAAGTCCTAGCCTCTCAATTGTCTTTGGATTGTCGAGCAAGA
>OBZH01001088.1_pt1 | contig 19864 bp, 7 predicted proteins | sample 1476881 | NCBI WGS metagenome assembly OBZH01 (sample SAMEA2580230, study PRJEB22360) | human gut metagenome | biome: human gut; feature: human-associated habitat; material: faeces | place: Denmark | collected 2008/2010 | reverse complement strand
GCTGCGCAAGGGGCACCCCGCTCCCCCATGCGCCGCCACCAGCCATACGCGGTCGACGGTCGGACGGGCCGCGAACGGAGGGACCAGTTGGGTCAGCGCCGGCCGGGGATGCGGTGCCCGGGGCAAAGGCGGTTGGTTCTGGACGTTCATTCGTTCCTTCCTTCTCACAGTCCTGGATCGGTGTCCGGCATTCCTCCGTCGTCGTTTTCCGACGGGACGCTCCACGATGGGGCGGATGGCGTCGAGGACTGCTGCTGCCTCTGCGTCGTGGACGGCGTTTGGACGCTCTCCTGCCGTTGGGCGCGGCCCTGTCCGGTTCCGGCGGTCTGCCGTTGGACGTTCTGGGACTGCTGTGGTTCGGCGGCGGACTCCTCTTCGGCTTTCCGCTTCGCGGCCTCCTGCTCGGCCTTCGCCTTGGCTTCCGCGTCGGCCTTCTCCTTCGCGGCCTTCGAGTCGTTCACGGTCTTGACGGCCTTGGCGATCGCGACGGCATCGCGGGCTTTGATGGCCTTCGACAACGTCTCCCGGGTCCTGGCGTCCTGGACCTTGCCTTCCGAATCCTTGAGCAGCCGTGACGCGTCGTCGACGGTCTTGTCGAGCTTCGACGCCTCGACCGCCTTCACGGCCGTCCGTATCGCCTTCACGGAGGTCTTCGCGGTCTTCGCGCTCCTGTCCGCCTTCACGGCGGCCGTGTCCAGGCCGTGCACGTCGGACGCGTCGCAGGAGACCATGCCGGGCGTCTTCACGGATGCCGCGCGGTTCAGCCTGTCGATGGTCTTCGGATCCTTCACGGTCTTCGGATCCGTCTTCGACGTCCGTTCCGCCTCTTCCATGGCCTTGTCCAGTTCGCGTCGGGCGGACGAGAGCCTGCCCAGGGACGATTCGCATCGGTCGCGGGACTGTTCCGCGGCCTTGGCTTCCCGGACGCGGCCGGCCGCGACGACGCAGCCTCCGGCGATGGCCGAGACGAGCATGGCTCCCACGACCGAACAGCAGACGATGACGGCGGCACGGGGGATGCCGTGGGTCTCGGGAGGGATGTCGGCGACGGCCTCGAGTCCGTCGCGCACGCTTTCCGGACTCGCGGCCACGAAGGATGATGGTTCCGGACGGATCGGCGCGGGCGCGGGAGCTACGGACGGCATGCTGTCCCGGGACGGCGCCCTCGACGGCAACGGAGGCATGTCCGGAATCTCGGGCGTACGGGCATGCGACAGCCCCTTGAGCCTGGGTCTTTGGACCGGAGGCTTGTCCGAAGCGGCGGGACGGTTCTCGGATGAGTCCGGGATCCGGGGTTCCGGCGACGGAACGGGGCGGGCGCCCGCATCATCGGGAGACGGCCTTGGCGCGGCCGGTCCGGGCGCCGGCCTTATGGGAATCGGACCGACGGTCCATTCGTCGATCTCGTCCATCCTGAGAGAGTCCTTTCCCTGTCAGCGCGCTGCGACGCGGTTCATGGCTTCCGCGGCGAGTCCTTCGCCGGCGTCCGTCTGTTCCCTTTGGGCCTGGACGCGTTCGCGTTCGGCCGCGATGCCGTCCGCGCCGGCCGTCCGCGCCGGCTCGATGCCATGGATCAGTGCGACCGACAGGTTCCTCAGCATCTCGTCCTCGGGTTTGACCCGGTACAGCTGGTCGGCGAAATGCTTGCATCTGGCCGCAGGATCCCCTTCCATATAGCTGACGGTAGCCGCGATGCGGTACGCGCCGGCGCGGTCGGACGTCGGATGAATCTGCAGCGCGAAATCGGAGAACAGGCGCGGTATGTCCTGCTTGAACGCGCAGGCTATGGCGTGCGAGACGTCGTAATCGGACGGCATCATGATGGCGCGATACGTGTCGAACAGTCCGTACGACGCCTCCTCATCCAACATGGCGACCGCTTCGAACTCCTCTCCGGACATGTCGGGGCGAAGGACCTTCGCGATGGTCGCGTCCATGAGTCCGTTCGGCTCGACCATGGTGCGCAGCGCGTCGGTGATGCGGTCATCGGAGATCTTCGATTCCCCTGGAAGGTACTTGCGTTCCTTCAAGGTCTCGATCAAATCGAACATGGTTTGAATCTGCTGCTGGGTAGTTTGCGCCATTCCGTGGGCCTTTCGTTCGGTTTTTCGTTTTCTCGACGCTCCCATACTGTCCCGGGGTGCGGCGCCCCGCGGTGCACCATGTCTACAAGTTCTGACGCACCAGAAAGGAAAACGGCCGGAACGAGAGTTCCGAAAACCGTCGTACGGGTTTCCATGGGTCCTGTTCCGGCCGCTTGTTCTGGATTGGAGGGGGATTTGGGTCAGCGCGTGCTGTGGCGTGCGGTCACGTCCATACGGCGGCGCTTCATGTCGAGCATGGTCCAGCCGATGCCGGTGAGTGCGACGGCCGCGAGGAGCATGCCGTTCGTGTTCGCGCCGGTGGATGCCATGACCTTGTCGGCCTTCGCGGCGGCGGCCTGCGCGGCCGTCTCGCTGGCTTTCAGGCCCGTCTGTCCGGTCTGCGCGCCGGACACCGTGGCGGAACCGTTGCCGGTGTTGTTGTTGTCGGTCTTGGAGCCGTTCTTGTCGGCCGCGGCCTTGATCGCGGCGGCCAATGCGGCCTGGGCCTTGTCGTAGGCGGTCTTGGCCTGCGCCTGCGCGGCCTTCGCCGCCTTGAGCTTGGCCTGAGCGGCGGTCAACGCCCGCTTCGCGGCGTCGAGGTCGGCCTGGGCCTTGTCCACGGCGGCCTGCGCGGCCTTGACCGCGTCGGTGTCCTTCGCGTCCCGCTTGGCCTGCTCGAGCTTGGCCTGCGCGTCAGACAGCGCCTGTTCGGCGTCCTTCACCGCGGTCTTGGCGGCCTCGACCTGCTTGGCGGCGTCGTCGCGGGTCGCGGAAGCCTGCTCGTAGGCCTGGGTCTTCGCGTCGAGGTCCTTCTGCGCGGCGGTCAACGCCTGGGTTTTGGCGTCGAGGTCGGCCAACGCGGCCTCGAGATCCTTGACCTGCCGTGCGGCCTCGTCGCTCTTGGCCTTCGCCTGAGCGTACGCGTCCTGCTTCGCGTCGAGATCCGCCTTGGCGGCCTCCAACGCCTGCCGGGCCTGGTCGGCCTCGCTCTTCGCCTCGTCGTAGGCGGACTGGGCCTGGGCCAACGCGTTCTCCGCGTCGGTCAGGATGCTGACACGCTCGTCCGCCTGGATCTTGTCGGCCTGCGCCTTGTCCAGAGCCGTCTGCGCCTGGCCGACGGCGGTCTCGGCCGCCTTGAGGTCGGCCTGGGCCTTGTCGTTCGCGCTCTTCGCCTCGTCGTACGCGGACTGGGCGGACTGGCGGGCGGTGTCCGCGGCCGCGTAGGCGGACTGCGCCTCATCGTTCGCGCTCTTGGCCTCGTCGTAGGCGGACTGGGTCTGCTGGCTCTTGGCGGTCGCGGCGACGAGGACCTTCGCGGTCTCTGCCGCCTCGGCCTTCGCCGCCTCCTGCGCCTGTTCGGCGGCGGCCTGCGCGGCCGTGGTGTCGGCCTTCGCCTGGTTGGCCTTGTCGAGCGCCTTCTTGGCCTCGTCGACCTTCCTCAACGCCTCGTCGTACGTGGACTGCGCGTTCCTGACCTGGTTGACGTAGTTCTCGACCATGGTGCGGTAGACGGCCGCATCATACACGGTGTCGTTCGCGTTGTAGGAGTTCCAGTCGTTGAAGTACTCCTGCGAGAACGCGTGGCTGTACTTGTTCGCGCCATAGCCGCTGTAGGCCATGCCGGTGGCGATGTAGTCCGGGTCGATGATGTTGAGGTAATGGCCGATCGTCTGGTACAGGTCCGGGTACTTCAGGCTGATGTCGTACGCGGACAGGCTGGCGAGGTCGGGATAGTCGCCGGACTTGAGGGCCGCCTCGTAGTTGGCTTTCTCGGCCGTGTACCAGTCGTCGTACGGATCGTCGTCGGCCATGCCCCAGTCGAGGTTCTCGCCGGTCTCGTACTGGTAGTTGTGCTCGTAGTGGCCGTTGGCCGCGTAGTTGGCCTGGACCATGGCCATAGCCAACGCGGTCTCCGACACCTTCAACGGCTCCAACCCGTTCTCCGCGCGCAGCTTGTTGCACTCGTCGATCATGTCCAAGGCCTTGAGCAGGTTGTCGAGGCTGGTCGCGTCATCCTTCGCGCCGATATGCGTGTACTCGAGGTACTGGGAGACGCTGGAATCGGTCAGATACTTGTACGCCTGCTCCGCATCGTCGGACTGGAACCAGCCGGCCGCGCCCTGCGCCTCCTTCTCGGCGGCCTCGTCCGCGGCCTTCTTCGCGTCCGCCGCGGCCTTCACGGCCGCATCATACGCGGCCTGCGCCGCATCCGCCTGCCGGGCGGCCTTCTCGGCGGCGGTCTTCGCGTCAGCGGCCTTCTGGTCGGCCTTGGCGAGCTCGCTTTGGGCCTTGTCGTTCGCGGCCTGGGCCTTGTCGAGCGCCTTGTCGGACGTGGTCTTGTCCACCTGCGCCTTGTCCAGCGCGGCCTGTGTCTTGTCGGCCTTCGCCTTGGCCTTGTCGGCGGCGACGTCCGCCTTGTCGAGCGCGGCCTTCGCGTCGTCGGCCTTCGACTGGGTCTTGTCGGCCGTGGATTTCGCGGTCGCGGCGGCGACGGTGGCCTCGGCCTGCGCCTTCTGGGCGTCCTTGACGGCCTCGCCGGCCTTTTGGGCGGCGTCCTGCGCCTCCTTGACCTTGGCGGGATCGTTCGCGTCGCCGGCCAGGCGGGCGGCCTCGTCGAGCTTCGCCTTCGCCTCGTCGCTCCTCGCCTGGGCCTTGTCCGCGGCCTGCCGGGCCTCGTCGGCCTTCTCCTGCGCCTTGTCCACGGCGGTCTTCTTGGCGGCGGTGTCCTGGTCGAGCTTCGCCTTGTCGGTCGCGTCGACCTTCGCCTGAGCCTGCTTTGCCTTCCGGTCGGCCTGCTCCTTGGCCTTGGCGGCGTCGTCGCGGATGGCTTGGCTGTCGTTCATGGCCTTCTCGAGTTTGCTGGCGTTCTTCGCGGTCTGGTCGGCCTTCTCCTGCGCCTGCTTGAGATTGTCCTGCGCCTGGCCGAGGCTGTCCTGCGCCTGCTGGACTCCATTGTTGGTCTGCTGGACGTTCCGGTCCTGGTTGATGGTGTCCTCGACGTTCTGCTGGGCCTGCCGCACGTCCTGCTGGGCTTGGTCGGTCTGCTGCTGGGCCTGCTGCACGTCCTGCTGCGCGTCCTGCACGCCGGTGTTGGCCTGGTCGAGGCTGTCCTTGGCATTGGCGACCTGCTGTTGGGCGGCGGACACCTGATCCTGCTGCGCGCCCGACTGGGCCGCGGCCTGGTCGACCGCCTCCTGCGCCTGGGCGACGGCCTGCTGGGCCTGTTCGACCGGCGTGACCGCGGTCTCGTCCGCCATGGCCGGTGCGGCGATGGTTCCCGCGACCGCCACGGATGCGACCGCTGTTGCGAAAGCCTTCTTGTTCATATCTGTCTACCCTCCAATGCCGTTCCCTCCATGGGATCCGGCTCCAGTGGAAACATCCCTGCGACGTTTCCGTCAACCATTCCACGTGCCCCCAATCCGATATCGGCGTCATCGGCGTGTCGGCCTGTCGGCGGTGGCGTGGCATCACACCCTTACAGACTACCCCACGTGACGCCGTCCAAGGTCAGTCCTTCCGTCCGTGTCGCCCGTACGGGCGGGTTTTCCTCCTGGACGCGACGACCGCCGCAGGCAGTCCCGCGAGCAGTGTCACGCCGGACACGAGATAGGGGCGCATGTCCCGCCTGCTGGTCTTTGGCGCGTCCTCGGGATAGGGCGCGTCGCCCGGCATGCTCGCGCGTTCGCCCGTGACGAGCAGACGGTACGTGTTCAGGAAGATTGGCGTGCACGTGACCAGCGTGACCAGGTCGCGGCCTGGTTCGACCTGAAGGCTTTTCAGATCGTCCGGGTCGACCGTCCTGATGCGCGTGACCTTGTAGGCGAGGGTCTGGGCCGCGACCTTCACATAGAACACGTCGCCCTTCCGCAGTTCGGTCAAACGGGTGAACAGGGCCTTGTCCGCGACTCCCGTATGCCCGGTGATCACGCTGTGCGTGCTTTTGCCGCCGACGGGAAGCGAGGTGCCATGCAGATGCCCCGCCCCGTTGTCCAACGCGTACGCGTCGGCCCCATGCCGGACGGGCAGGTCCACGCCGATCGACGGGATCTCAACGGTCGCCATGATCCCGTCACCGAAATCCAACAGGCTCTGATACTCCTTGTCCGACTTGAACCCGAAATCACCGTCTATGATGTCGTCATCCTCCAACCGTTCGCCGATGACCTGCGGCGTGGCCGTGAGCTTCCGGTTGTATGCGCGGGCCTTGGCGACCATGCGCGCGTACCGTTCGGCCGAATAGTCGTCCTTCACCGCCAACGCGGAGGATTCGGCGGCACGACGGGCCGCGCCGGCCTGCTCCACGCCAAGCCACGCGAACACACCCACGCCCAACAGGCAGCATATGGTCGTGACGGCCGCGAGCACGCGGAACACGCGCCGCGCACGCCGTCTCGCCGACCGAAGGCGACGGCGTTCGCCGCGCGTGGCGTACGCGTGGTCGCCCTCAACAATCCAATCCCAATCCATACGATCCGCAGAAACGCTCATGTCAACACCACCGGGGACTCAACGAATATCGGAACGAAAAAGGAAGGCATCCGGCCGACCCCGGTCCAAGGGGATCGGACCGGATGCCTTCCCTCATCCGACGGGACCTGCTCCGTCACTGTTCATCGCGCATGCGACGCGTGAGCACGAGCGTGGACCCGACACCCGCCACAAGCAGACCGATGCCACCCGCCACAAGCAACGGCAGGCTAATGCCGCCTGTCGGATTGAGCACTGTATGGACGGGCTGCCATTGCGCGTACAGGGTGATGTCCTTGTCCTGCAAAGGCACCTGGGAGCCGTCTTCATAGCCAGTTCCATTACCGTCGGCCTGGGTATCCCATCCCTTGAACACGTATCCTTTGCGCGTGAACGATTTCGACGTATCCGAGGGCACGGTCACGTCCGAATACTGCCAGCCGGTAGTGTTCGCATGCGAACCCTTCGCGTCCGACGCGTTCTTGTCGTAGATCACGTTGGCCTGCAACCGCTGCCAGTGCGCGTACACGGTCACGCTGCCCGTCAACGGCCTGGTCCAGTCGTACAGGCCCGCATTGTCCTGCGGGGCTGTGTACCAGCCGAGGAACCTGTAGCCGCGGATCTTCGTCGTGTCGCCCGCCCGCCAGCCGGACCCGTCCGCGGCGGGCGCATTGTACGGCACGGAGACGGACGCCGGGGTGGACGGCATCTGGCCCGACCATGTGCTCGGCTTGTTCGTGTCGTAGGTGAGGACCGGGTTGCCGACCCACACCGCGTACACGGTCATGCCGCCCTCGACCATCGTGACCTGGGCCTGCGCCTGGGTCGCGTTCCGGTCCTGGTTCCAACCCAGCTGGGTGTGGCCCGGACGCGACAGCATGCTGGAATCCCAGCAGTCGTCGTCCTTCGCCATGGTCGCCAACGTGATCTTCTGGCCGGCCGGATAGTAGACCTGGCAGCCGGACACCACGTCGGTGGTAGTGTCGACGGTCCTCACGGTCACGCTGCCGTCATCGTGGGTGGTGGTCCGCTGCACGAGGTCCGACACCTTGCCATCCGTCTTGGACGAGACCGTCCGGGTCGTGCCCGGCGTCGTGTCCGACGGGACGGATCCGGCCGCGTCGGCCGCGTTCCTGTCATAGGTGAGGACCGCGGTGCGGGTGACGGGCGCGCCGAACGTCATGCGCGAGCCGTCGGTGCGTCCAGCGGGATTGCCCAGATCGTAGGAGAACGTGAACGTGCTTCCGGTCCAGGTTGCCGCGAGACGGTGACGGGACTGCTGCGGCGCGTCCAGATAGGACTCGTCGCCGGCGTCATGCTTGATTCCGGCGAAGCCGTTCGTGCCGTAGGAGGCGAGTTCCGCGTCGGAACGCTTGTACGCGCCATCGAAACCGGAAAGCAGCTGCACGCCCTCGAACTTGAGATCGGATTGCGCGTCCCAACCGTCGAGGTCGTTGAAGCCGGTCACGCCCTTGAACGTGTCGGGCACCTTCTCGCCGGTGTCCGCGTATGTGAACTCGACGGTCCACGAGCAGCCCACGCGTTTCGACGTGTCGACCTTGCCCATGGCCTGTTCGACCTTCGCGGGCAGGCTGGAATAGCCGGAACCGTAGGCCGTGTTGATCCAGAATCTTCCGTCTCCGACGATGTTCCCGTGCCCGTCGAACCGGTACAGTTCGCTGACGCTGCCGCCGTTCCAGTCCTTCAACCGCATGGTCATGCTGATCTGGTGGGTCCTGCCGGACGGGTCGGTCCAGTCGCCCACGGACGGGATGGTCAACGAGGCGCCGAGCTTCAACGGCCACATGCCCTGGGACGAGGAGTCCGTGGACTTGTACCACGCGCCGTCCTCGAACTCGACCTGCGAGAGCCTCGTGCCGGTGGTGTTGAGCACGAACTGGCGGTAGTCGCCGGGGACATCATCCGTCTCGAGGTCATGCACCGTCAGACCGGAAGCGGTCCTGTCCGCCACGGTCCTCACGCTTCCGGCCGTCCTGGCCTTGGCCTGCTTGACGGTGTTCGCGGTCTCGTCGGACGGGACCTGGCCGAAGGCGTCCTGCGAATTCTTGTCGTAGGAGAGCTTGTAGGCGAGCTTGAACTGCACGTCGTCGATCAGATTGCCGGAGATGCCGTCGATGGATCCCAACGCCTTGAACGTGAACCTGCTGACGTTCCGACCGGCGGGAACCACGACCGAACCCTGGAACGTGTCCCACGAGCCGAGCCAGCCATCCGTGTTCGGAGCGTTCACCGTGGTGGACTTCTCACCCAGCCTGTTGCCCCGGTCGGACGCGATGCGGGTCATCTCCACCGGCTGCTCGTGGCCGGGCGCTCCGACGAGGATCTGGATCTTCTCGTTGGAGTTGATGGTGCCGTTCCGGTGCGCGTACCGGAGCTTCACGGTGTACACGGTCGGCACGCTGTGCGCGGTGTCGATGTCCTGGTACAGGTAGGTGTTGGCCTGCGAGGCGGTGATCTCCGCGTACATGTTGTCGTTCGCGCGGCTGCGCTGGATCTCGACGATGCCGCCCCTGCCGTCGACCCTGGTGTCGGTCTGGTTGGATTTCCAGCCGAACTTGTTCGCGTCGAACCCGTTGAGGTGGACCCAGTGCTTGGACGCCTCGCCCTTGCCGTTCAACGGTCCGCTGATCTCCACGTCGCCGTGCGCCGGGTCGATGTTGGCGAAGTTGTATTTCGCGCTCATCTTGGACTGGCTGACGATATTCCGCCAATCATGGTCGAAATCGCTGTTGACGAGCTGCTTCGGCAAGCCGTTGGCGGCGTATTCCGCCACATCATCGTCCGACGCGAGCTTCACGGTTCCCGTGGTCTTGGCCTTGGCGGGCTGGGTGGTGTTCTCCTTGCCACGCTGGTTCGATGGGACCTCGCCGGTCGCATCCGAAGAGTTCTTGTCGTAAGTCAGTCGGTATGCCTTGTCGAACACGATGTCGTCCAACAGGTTGCCGTGATCGAGGTTCTTGGAGTCGACGCTCTTGAACGTGAACCGGGTCATGGTCTGCCCGTCGGGGATCAGGTAGGTGCCCTCGTAGGTCTCCCACTGGGAGTCGTGGCTACGATCGTTCTCACCCGTATTGGACACTTTCGTGGCGATGGTCGTGGACTTCTCGTTGAGCTTGTCCCCGTTCCCGTTCACGCTGGTGCGGGTCATCTCGACCGGCTGCTCGTGGCCCGGAGCGCCGATCATGACCTGCATCTTATCCAAGTATCCGCTATACAGGCTGGCGTGCTTCAACCTCACCTTATACAGGGTGCCGGGCGTGGTCCTGATGTCCTGGTAGATGGCGGTGCCCGCCTCATACGCGCACAGTTCCGCGTACACGTTGTCGGCGTTCGTGTCGTACTGGAGTTCGACCGCTCCGGCCTTGTGCTGGATGTCGTCGGTACCGCCCTTCTGGGTGCTGGACCAGCCGAACGCACTCTTGTTCCAGTCTTTGATGTTCTTCCAAAGCCGGTCGCTGTCGTTCCAATTGCGAACGGAGTTCAGATACTTGCCGTCGGGAGTGATGTCGGTCCAGTTCCAGCCTCCCGTGAGCCACTGGTCCTTGTAATTCACACTGAAATCACCATTCACCAGATGGTCCGGCAGATTGCTCGTGTCGTCGGCCACGGTCTTCACGGTTCCCGTGGTCTTGGACTTGCCGGTCGCCCGGGTCTTGGCCTGCTTGGTGGTACCAGCCGTCTCATCCGACGGAACCTTGCCGGACGCATCGGCCGAGTTCTTGTCATAGGTGAGCTTGTATGCCTTGGTGAAAACCACGTCGTCCAACAGATTTCCGGTGTTGAAGGACGGCGAGTCAACGCTCTTGAACGTGAACACCGTCACATCGGAAGTGGCTACATAGACTCCCTCATAAGTCGCCCACTGTCCGTCATGGTTCCGTGACGAATGATATCCAAGCCCGGAACCCCATGAGATCTCGGCCTTGTTCGATGCGTGGGTCGAAATGGTCGTGGATGCCGTGGACTCCCCGATGGCGTCAAGCCCGTTCTGGGACTCGACACGGGTCATCCTCACCGACTGCTCGTGGCCCGGAGCGCCGATCATGACCTGCATCTTGTCCAAATACTCGCTGCTCAAACTGGCATGCTTCAACCGCACCTTGTACAGGGTACCGGGCGTGGTGCGGATGTATTGGCGGATGCTGCTCTGTGCCTGATATGGGGAGAGCTCGGCGTACATGTTGCCCGTACGTGAATCCCTTTGAAGTTCGACCTCGTTCGTATGCCATTGCGAGGACCCCTCCTGGACGCCAGACGTTTTTCCGGCCTCGCTGGAATCCCATGCGAATCTATCCGAATCGAAGGTCGATGGGAGAGAGACCCATTTGGTGGGATTGTCGGATTCGTAGACCATTTTGTCCTTGCGGCTGACGCCCCACCAGTTCCTTTTCTTGTCACGAAGATTCTGGCTCAAGACATCGGCTCCCGGATATTCGAAATCGCCGTTGACCAATTCGGTCGGCAATCCGTCAGAGGTATCCGCGACGGTCCTCGCCGTGCCGGTCGTCTTGGATTTGGCGGGCTGGGTGGTGTTCTCCTGCCCGCGCTGGTTCGACGGGACCTCGCCGGCGGCGGCGGTGGAGTTCTTGTCGTAGGAGAGGCGGTATGCCTTGTCGAACACGATGTCGTCGAGCACGTTGCCGTAGTCGAGCTGCTTGGAGTCGACGCTCCTGAACGTGAACCGGGTCGTGGTCTGCCCGTCGGGGATCAGGTAGGTGCCCTCGTAGGTCTCCCACTGGTCGGCGTGGTGGCGGTTGTTGCCGTTGGTGACCTTGGTGGCGATGGTCGTGGACTTCTCGTTGAGTTTGTCGCCGTGCCCGTTGACGCTGGTGCGGGTCATCTCGACCGGCTGCTCGTGTCCCGGCGCGCCGATCATCACCTGCATCTTGTCCAGGTAGCTCTGATTCAGGCTGGCGTGCTTCAACCTCACCTTGTACAGGGTGCCGGGCGTGGTCCTGATGTCCTGGTAGATCGCGGTGCCGGCCTCGTAGGCGCAGAGCTCCGCGTACACGTTGTCGGCGGTGGAGTCGTCGTACTGGAGTTCGACCGCGTTGGCCTTCTGCTGGACGTTGCTTCCGGCCTTCTGGGTGCTGGTCCAGCCGAACTTGGACTTGTCCCACCCGTTGATGGCGGTCCACTTCCAGCTGGAGCCATTGGGAAGGCTGGTGGCGTGCAGGGTCTTGCCCGCGTTCGGGTCGATGCTGGTCCAGCCGCCGAAGCTGTCCTTCCACTGGTCGTGGTAGTTCACGCTGAAGTCGCCATTCACCAGATGGTCAGGCAGGCTGGCGTTGGTATCCGCGACGGTCTTGACGGTTCCGCTGGTCTTGGTCCTGGCGGGCTGGGTGGTGTTCTCCCTGCCGCGCTGGTCCGACGGAACCTCGCCGGCGGCATCCGAAGCGTTCTTGTCGTAGGTGAGCGGATACGCGGTCAGATACGGCATGTACACGCCGACAGCGATGGCGCTGCCCCAACCGTCCCAATGCTGGTTCACCTGTCCGAACGAGACCTTGAACCGGGAGGCCTGCTTCGCTCCGACCACGGCGGCCCCCTTGGAATCCTTGTTCGCGTCGTCGGTCGCGCCCTTCGGACCGCCGGCCAATGTCACATGCGTGGTGCCGTAACCGGTGTTCGCCTTCGAATACGATTGGTTCGGATCGCCGCTGCCGATCATGCCGAGTTTCTCCAACGTCTTGTCGGATTCGATGTCGGTCCGCTCGTACACGTCATGTCCTTGGAGGACGCCGCCGCTCATGACCTCCGCGTCGCCGAAAGCGAGTTGGAAGTCCTTCAGCACGTTCACGCCGGTGTCGGTCCGGTCTGCGGAAGGCGTGACGTTGGAGAACGTGACGGAGGCTGCCGGATCCTGCCTGCCCATCCTGCCGCTGAACGCGAGGGCGGTGTTGCCTGTGAGCTTGTACGCGGAGGTCAGCCGGCTCCACTTGCTGCCGGTGTAGTCTTTCGCGGTCAACGCCGCGTTGTCGGTATGCGTGATGGTCGCGTCCGCGTCGATGTGGCCGCCGGGCACGTTGATGCGCACCGGCGTCGGTTTCCCGCTGGAGTCCAACGGCAGGTTCGACCAGTCGATCCAGCAGAATTTGTCCGCGTATGGTCCGGTGGCGCCTTCGCCGGATTGCCTGCAGTCGAGGACCGTGCGTCCGCCCGTATCGTCGGCCGTGGTGGTGACGGCGCCCGTCGTATCGGATGCCGCGCCGGTCGTGTCCGCGGCGTTGGCCGCGCCGGCCGCGTCCACCGCGTTGGCGGTGCCGGCCAGGCCCGCGCCCAACGTGGACGCGGCGACAAAACCGGCGATAAGTCTTGTAAGGAATCCCATTCCCCTCATCCTTATCAATTGAAAGTGAAAGTCTTGTTTTTCATAGGAAAGGGCGGGGGCGCGGCGGACAGGAGAATGCCACCGCCCTCCGGCCCCGATGGCTCCCCGGCCGGGCCAACACCCCCGGCCGGGGACGGTCGATATGACGGTCAGGCGACGGCCTGTCCGTCGCCCAGGTCGGTGTGGCGCACACGGTACGCGGCGAAGCCGGTCGCGGTCGCCACGAGGATGATCGCGAACGCGCCGACCAGCATGACGCCCATGGTGGTCGCGCCGGTCTGCGGCAATTGGGTGATGTTGTCGATGTTCTTCACGACGGCGGTCGGGACCGCGGCGTTCGCGTCCGCGTTGGTGACCGTGGTGGTCAGGCCCGGCTGATCCTTGCCGGCGATGGTCACCCGCCCGTCGTCGGTGATCTTAATCGTGAAGCTCGGCTTGACGAAGCTGAAGTAGCCGGCCGGCACCTGGGTCTCCTTCACGGTGTACGTGCCGGCGCCCAGTCGGGTGAGGTTGATCACGCCGGACGCGTTCGTGGCGAACTCGGTCGCCTTCGTCTCGTCCGACGTGAACGTCCACTGGTTCGATGCCGTGTTCCACGTGTACCACTGGTTCGTGGTGTCGTTGTGGAGCTTGAACTTCGCGCCCTGGATGGTCTTGGTGCCGTCCGCGGCGCTGATCTTCTTGAGGTTAACGTCGAAGGTCTTGACGATGACCTTGTCCTCCGGCGGGGTGGCCGGCGGCGGGGTGATGTTCGGCAGCCAGTTCGACGTGACGGTGATCGTGTTGGCCGCGGCGTTCGCGCGGGCCGCGTTCACGACCTTGGCCCGGTAGGTGACGGTCACCTGCTTGCCCTGGTACGTATCCACGAGGCTTTGCAGGCTGGTGACCTTGAAGCCGGTGCCGTCGGTCTGGGTCTTGCCGTCCGCGGCGGTGACCTTGTCCTTGCCGACGGCGCCGAACTGGGCGGTCAAGTCGGTGGAGCCGACCGTGGCCTTGAACGAGCCGTCCACGTAGGTCATGCCGGTCATGTGGTCCTCGAGGGTGACGGTGTCGACGGACAGCTTGTTCGGCACGGTGAACGTGGCCTTGAAGTCGCGGGTCTCGCCGTTGGTCGCGGCCGCGGTCTTGGACCACGTGCCGTCGGCGCGTTTGATGGTCTTGACCACCTTGGTGACGTTGGTCTTGACCAGCGTGGAGCCGAGCGTCTGGCCGCTGCTCATCTTGGTCGCGCCGCCGATGGTGGTGGACACGAGAATCGGGGATCCTTCCGTGTCGACGATGAGGTAGTAGCCTTCCGGCAGTGTCAGGGCTAGGGTCTGCGTGTTGGACGTCTGGGCGGTTTTCACGGCCGTGACCTTGCTGGTCGCGGCGGTGGACTGCAGGGTGTTCGCGACCTTGCGCAGCGTGTCCGTATCGGTTTTCAAACGCAGGAGCTGCTCGGCGGCGTTCTGTCCCGCGTCGACGCTGTAGTTGACGCCGTTCGTCTTCAGGGCGGCGGCGATCCAGTCGCCGGTCGCCTGGTCGGGATGCTTCGCGCTCACGCTCTTCACGTTCGCGCCGTCCTTGACGACGTCCGTGTAGTTGGCGAGCTTGTAGACCGTGAAGCTGTGGCCCGCGAGGGTGGACCCGTCGCCCGCGTTCAACGTGAGCGTGCCGTCCGCGGCGAACGCGGCGGAGCCTGGCACGCACAACGCCGCCAACGCGGCCACGGTCGCGCAGGCGGCCGAGATCTTTCGTTTGTCCATGTTGGATTTCTCCTTCTGGTAGTTTCCCTTCGCATCCGACCCACATGGCGCGGCCGGACGCTCTCGACGTTCCCCATACTGTCCCGGGACACGCCGTCCTGCGGTGCACCATGTCTACAAGTTTCAGCGCCGCGGCAAAAAAATGGCCGCGGCCCCACGGAGAAACGGGGCTCGCGGCCATGATGGTCAGGGAATCCGGCGCCGAAGCGCCTTAGCGGTTACCTGCCGGAGTGGGCGCCGGTCCTGCGGCGTGCGCCCATGAGGGCCACGCCGATGGCTCCGAACGCGACGATGGCGAGCAGGATGCCGGCGATGGTCGCGCCGGTCTTGGCGAGGCTTTCGCGGTATCCGTTCCAGTCATCCGTGTTGGATTCCACGGTGGTGTCCTCGCACAGGGTCGTGTCGCCGACCTTGACCTGCTTGAGTCCGGTCGTGTCGTCGGCGTCGCCGTCGGTCTTCGTGCCGGTGCCGGTGTCGGACTGTCCGTCACCATCAGACTGGCTGTCGCCGGTCTGGTCGCCGTCGGCGGGCTGCTGGTCGCCGAACTGGTCGGTGACGGGGCATTCGACGAGCGGCGTTCCGGTGACCTTCACACGGTTGGTGTGCTTGCCGCCGGCCTGGACGCCCTTCAACGTGCCGGTGATGATGGTGGATTCGCCGGGCTTGAGCACCAAGGTGTCCCAGTTGTCCGGATATTTCAGGTCCACGACCTCGCCTTCGCCCGCGATGGTCTTGTCGACCATCCTGAGGTCCTTGGCGAGGTACCAGGCGCCCTCACCGGTCGTCGGATCGGTCTTGGACGTGTTGGTGATCTTGAACGCGATCTGCTGGCTGTCTCCGGCCATCTTCAACGCGTCCTTCACGTCGTCGCGGTCGCCGGCCTGTTCGCCGGAGGCCACGTCGTACTTCTCGATGTGGATGCCCGGGGTCATGTCCGGGGTTCGGGTCCACACGATGTTGGACTGGAACGCCTTGCCGTTGTAATGCTCCGTGAACTGGTTCTCGTGACGGTCGGTGACTGCGAGGCGTGTGGTCTGGATGTACGGGCGCCATCCGGCCTCATGCTCGTTGTCCGCGGACACGAGGGCGCGGTACGCTTCGGTCGTGCCTATGGTCACGACGTTGCGTCCGTCCACGCTGGCCGTGGAGAGCGTGAACAGGTCGCCGCCGAACCTCGAGCTGTCGAAGCCGCTGCCGGCGATCTTCTCGCCCTTGGCGGCGATGACCTGGCCGTCCCTGTACAGGTCGCGGCTCGCGTACACGACCCACTGGCCCGTGAATTCGTCGAACGCCGGGTCGAGCGCGTCCTCGATGTACCACTCGTCCACCTGCGGGTAGGCGCGGTGGGCCGGCAGGATGCTGGAGTCGAGCTGGTACAGGAACGTGCGGCCCTTGTAGATGCTCCGGCCGTTGACGGATTCGCCTCCGACCTTCACGGTCACGTCCTTAGACGGGTTGACGGGCTTCAACGGGTTCGTGACCTCGTTGGTGTCCTTGCGGACCTTGTTGAGCACCTGCGTGGCCTTGTTCCTCACGACGTAGCCGTCGGTGACCTTGATGACGGTCATCGGCATGGTCACGGTGTACGTGTGGCCGAGGAGCGTCTGGTCGATGGACGGCTGGGTGAGCGGGTCATGCTCGTCGGACTCGCTGTAGGCCTTGAGGTCCGTCGGCTGCGGGTTGCCCTTCACGGTCTCGCCGGTGGCGGGAACCTCGGTGTCCACGGTCTTCGCGTAGGCGTAGAGCACGCCGTCCTTGTCCTGGATGTTGAACCTCGCGGTCACGTCCTTGCCGGTCTCGTCGGTGATCTCCACCTTGGAGGCGTCGAGCTTCAGATACGAGTCGTCGTAGTCGTCGGTCATGCCGAGCCTCCAGACCTTGTAGGCCTGGTTGGTCTGCGTGGCGTCGATGTCGACGCGGTAGTAGATCTCGTCGCCCAGCAGCGCGGTCATGCCGTCGATGTCGATCGTCGGATCCTTCTGCGTGTCCTTCTTCTTCGGGTTGAGCGTCGGCGGGATGTTGAACACCTCGTTCGACGGGGTCAGCGAGTTGTTGAGGGTCAGCACCCACTTGTTGTTCACCTTGTGGTCGGTGGGGGCGTCGTCCGAGACGGTGCCCTCGAAGCGGACCTGGATGCGTGGATTGGTTCCGGCGCGCCACTGGCCGATCGTCTCCTGGTCGGTGACGGTCAGGGTGAACATGTGCTTGGAATCATCCCACTTGGTCGTGTACTTCTTCTTGGACACCGGCTTGCCGGTGTTCAGGTCCATCATCTCCAGGGTCTGCTTGTCCGGCTTCAGATAGCGGTCGTAGGAGTCGGTGAAGCTCACGGACTTGATGCCGTAGGCGAGGCTGGAGGGCAGCTGCGGCTGGGTGTTGAGCTGATATTCGACCTTCTGGCCCGGATACACCACCTTGCCCTGGACGCTTTCCTGCTCGCCGCCCTGGCTGGCCTCGGACACGACGTCCTTCTTCGCCGGCGGCACGTAGCCGCAGATCTGCGGCTCGTTGGTCAGCTCGGTGTGCTTGTTCACGGTCTCGGAGCCGCTGTTGGTCAGACTCTTGCCGTTCGGGTCGGTGCAGAAGGCGAGTTCGTCTCCCGCGTTCCTGCCGAAGTCCTTGCGGACCTGGGCCGCGCCCTTGCCGTCGGCGAAGTTCACCGTGCCGGGGATGAGGAGCGTGACCTGCTTCGGGTTCTTCAATCCCTTCAATCCCTTGAGGTAGGAGGCCTTGGCCTTGGCGGCGGCCTTGGTGCCCTGGACGGTGATGTCGAACTGGTCGGTCACGTCCTTGCCGGTGTTCACGATGTCGCTGACGCTGCTTTCGCGGTCGGTGCCCGCGTCGGCCTCGTAGACGCGGATGTTCTTGGTGTCGGCGTCGAAGATGTAGTCGGCGGCCGTCCAGTTGTCCGTGAGCGTGAGCTTACTGGGCTCCTGGATCAGGTTCCTGCCGACGGTGCCGTTGACGACGCTGCCGACCTTGTCGCCGTCGAGGTAGGTGTGGGAGTCGCCGCCGGTCTTGTTGGTCTCCTGCGGGTCGATGACGGCCTGCCATTTGCCGTCCCGCTTGACGATCCAGCTCTTGTCCGGGTTCGGCTGCCAGGTGTCGAATTCCTTGCTGCCGGCGTCGGCCTCGGGCTCCTGGTTCCACCTGCCGGTCGCGTGGTCCTTGACCTTCTTGAAGTCCTTCGGCTTGCTGACGGTGATGTCGAAGCTGAACTCGTACTGGTGGTCCAAAGGCATCTCGCCCTTGTCGGCCGTGCGCACCGCGGTGACGGTGTCCGTCTTGCGGTCCCAGTCGATCGTGAACTCGCCGCTCACGTCGCGGTCGTTGTCGCTCTTGTCGACGAGCTTGTAGTTGTCGACGCTGTAGTCGACGCCGTTCGGGGTGATCTTGTCCTTGAACGCCATCTCATAGCCGCCCTTGCCGGTGCCGTAGGTGATGACGGTGCGGTTGGTCATGCTGTCGGCGCTCACGCCGTCGTCGATGGTCTTGACCGGCGGCGTCGGCGGTTCGGCGCTCACGTTCCAGGTCTCGGACGGATCCTTGTCCGTGGTGTCGACGGCCTCTTTCATCTTGCCCTGCTTGGCGACCTGGATGTCGATCCAGTACTGTCCCTCCTGCCAGTGGCTCATGCCGAAGTCCGCCGGAGTGGCGAGGTTGTCGAGCTGTGTGTCGCCCGAGTTGGCGAAGGTGATCGGCTTGCTGACCGTCTTGGCCGCGACGTAGCCGTTCTTCTGGCCCTCGTAGTGGATGATGGCGGTGCCGTTCAGGTTCTCTTTGATGCTGCTGCCGTTGTTGCTCGCGTGCAGGGTGTCACCGATCGGGTCGGTGGAGCCGACCTTCAGGTCGGTCTTCTGCTTGTGCGTCGTGGTGACGGTCAGATCGTAGTCGCGTGGCGGCTGTTGGTTGTTGACTGCGACGCACACGACCTGGACGCCGGTTGGATACTGTTGTCCGGTCACGGCAATCTGATTGGCGAACTTGTCGTACACTTTTTTGACCCAGGTGGCGTTGTAGCCCTTGAGGTCGTCGCTCTTGTCGCCCAGGGCGTTCCAGTTGGCGTCGAACCGGTTGCGGAAGTCGGTCGGGTTGGTGCCCCAAGGGACCAGGCCGTCTGAACCGTCCGCGATGGTCGCGGCGACGCCGATCACGCGGGCCTGGGTGGCATCGCCGTCGGACTTGTCGGCGACGGCCTGGTTGATCGCCTCGGTGCAGGAGCTCTTGATCCGGGACACGATGGCGTAGCTGTCATCGGTGGGGATCTTGTAGCCGGAATTGCGCATCGCCTGGAGCGCGTAGTCGATGGACGCCTGGCCCCATCCCTGGGTCGGTGAATCCGTGTAGTTGCTGTCGTCCTGGAGGTAGAGGATATCCCCGCTCGGGCCGACGTTGCTGCCGCCGCCGTGGACCCCGCCGCCGCCGGAACCGATGCCGGCGTAGGCCGGCATGGCCGTGAGCAGCATCGCGGATGCCGCAAGGCCGGCCACCGCCGCCTTCACAGCTTTCTTCTTAGGTAACCTCACTGGTTTCTCCTTACATCGTTAATGGTCTCGGACGGTGTGGGATGCATCCCACGTTCCCGGCCGACCGCACGACCGGCCGACGGGAGTCCGTCCGAGTCCAAGCCAACCATGGCCCGGACGGGCAAACGGTGCACCATGTCTACAAGTTTTCCGCATACCCCGAAACGTCCGGAGACAGGAAAGGACCGTCCCACGGTGTTCGTGGAACGGCCCTGAAAGGAGAAACGGAGTCGACCAGCGGAGAGGCCGTCAGATCGTCAGATGTTGGGCTCGCCGTGGACTCCGCCGCCGCCGGAACCGATGCCGGCGTAGGCCGGCATGGCCGTGAGCAGCATCGCGGATGCCGCGAGGCCGGCCACCGCTGCCTTCACAGCTTTCTTCTTAGGTAACCTCACTGGTTTCTCCTTACATTAATGGTCTCGGACGGGGATTCGATTCCTCCCCATTCGAGACCATTGAAACCCGATTGCCGGCATGCCGGTTTGGACATTTGGGCGACCGGCGGAGAAGCCGTCAGATCGTCCATACTGGCTCACGGGCAGGTGTTGCAAACGCCATCCATGCAAGTGTTTCCGGGTCTGCATTGCCCGTTCTGGGCGGGAACGCCGCTGCCGCCGATGACGATGTGCAGGCCGGAGCCGGAACCGGCAGGCGATCTTTAGCGATATTCCGGTCGGAGAGCACCAG
>OBZH01001063.1_pt1 | contig 20270 bp, 17 predicted proteins | sample 1476881 | NCBI WGS metagenome assembly OBZH01 (sample SAMEA2580230, study PRJEB22360) | human gut metagenome | biome: human gut; feature: human-associated habitat; material: faeces | place: Denmark | collected 2008/2010 | reverse complement strand
GATCATCCGACCGCGGTTAGCGGTAGCGGAGGGCGATATCGCCCAAGCCGCCGGCGCCCACGGTGCCTGCCATGGCGGAGTACCCGAACAGCGTGACGAACGTGATGGCCGCGCCGCGCACGAGCGAGGGCAGCGTCTCTTTCAGATACACCTTCCACACAATCTGCCAGGTGGAGGCGCCGAAGCTCTGAGCTGCCTCGACAAGTCCGCTGTCGGTCTCCTCAAGGCTCTGCTCGACCATTCGCGCGGCGAAGGGCGCAGCCGTCACCACAAGGGGCACGACGGCTCCCGGCACGCCGAGCGAAGTTCCCACGATAAAGCGTGTGAACGGGATGAGCGCGACGAGCAGAATGATGAAAGGAACCGAGCGGCCGATGTTGACGATCCATCCGACGATGGTCGAGACGATTCGGTTAGGGCGCAGCCCGTTCGGGCTGGTCACCACCAGAAGGATGCCAAGGGGGATTCCGATGACGTATGCCAAGATGGTTGCCACGCACGTCATGATGAGCGTGTCGACGGTGCCCTGCAAAAATAAGTTGCCGTATTGGGCGAAAAAGGCGGAGAAATCGAACATGGCCTACTTCACCTCCAGGCTGTCGAAGGAAACGAGCTCGCGGGCTGCCTCGCTTTGCGGGTTCTCGAGCACTTGACGCGTCGGGCCTTCCTCCACGATGATACCCTCGTCGATCACGGCGACGCGGTCGCAGATGTGGCGCGCCACGGCGAGGGAGTGGGTGATTACCACGAGCGTCACGCCGAGCTCCTTGTTGATCTTTGCGAGCAGGTTCAAAACCGACACCGTCGTACGCGTGTCGAGCGCGCTCGTGGCCTCGTCGCAGAGCATGATGCGCGGGTTGTTCGCAAGGGCGCGCGCAATCGCCACGCGCTGCTGTTGGCCGCCCGAAAGCTCGCTTGGGTAACGATGCGCCTTGTCGGCCAGCTCCACCACGTCGAGTAGCTCGAGGGCGCGCTTCTTGGTGGCGTCTTTCTTCTCGCCGCGAATGGTGAGCGGGAACATTACGTTGTCGAGGACTGTGCGCTGCTGGAACAGGCTGAAATTCTGGAAGATCATGCCGATTCCCTCGCGCAGACGTCGCAGGTCGCGACCTTGGTAGTTCGTCACATCGACGCCATCGATGAGAATGCGCCCCGACGTGGGACGCTCGAGCAGGTTGATGCAGCGCACAAGCGTGGACTTGCCTGCGCCCGACTGGCCGATGATGCCGAAGATCTCTCCCTCGCCAATGGTAAGGCTCACATCATGCAGGGCACGATGTGAGCCTTCGCGAGCGAGGTAGACCTTTTCCAGATGGTCTAGCTCTATCATTCGCTTTCTTACTCCTTTGTGGGCATCCCTTAGAACACGGGGACAACAGCGCCGGCGTAGGTGTCGTTGATGTAGGTGCGAACCTCGTCGGACGTGAGTGCTTTCACAAGAGCCTTGATTTTATCAGAATCCTGGTTGCCATCCTTCACGACGAGGACATTCGCATAAGCTTCAGCGGCGAGCGAGGTGGCGGACTCGGTTGCGAGCGCGTCGGTGGTCTTGAAACCTGCGGGGATGGCGTAGTTGCCGTTGATGCAGGCGATGTCGACGTCGGCGACGATGTTGGGAACCGTTGCAGCCTCGACTTCTTTCAGCTGGAGGTTCTTCGGGTTGGAGACAATGTCGTTTGTGGTGGCGTTGATGCCTGCGTCGTCCTTCAGCGTGATGAGGCCGGCATCCTGGAGCAGCAGCAGCGCGCGTGCCTCGTTGGTGGCGTCGTTGGGAACGGCGACGGTCGCGCCGTCAGCCAGGGCGTCGAGGCTCTTGGTCTTGCCCGGGTACAGGCCGAACGGCTCGTAGTGAACGTCAGCGACGCTCACAAGATGCGTGCCCTTCTCCTCGTTGAAGTTGTTGAGGTAGGTGATGTGCTGGAAGTAGTTCGCGTCGACCTCGCCTTCCTCGGTCACCGTGTTGGGCTGCACGTAATCGGTGAACTCCTTCACTTCAAGGGTGTAGCCTTCCTTCTCGAGGAGCGGCTTCACGGCGTTGTTCAGGATTTCCGCATGGGGAGAGGGGGTTGCCGCGACGGTGATGGTCTTGTCGTCGGAGCTTGCCGACTTGTCGGAGCTTGCGCTCTGCGCGCCGCAGCCTGCCAAGCCGAACGCGAGGACCGCGCCGAGGGCGAGCGTTGCGACGAGCGCTGCCTTCTTCTTTTTGAAATTGATTGCCATTGATGATGTCCTTTCCTGTGACGCGTTGCCTCGGGGGAACGCGTTCGCTTCCATTCGATGTTTTCCCATAGTATCGCGAGCGCGGAATAAGTGGTAGTTCGAAAAACAAATGCCTGGATATCGTAATTCGCGATATCTAGGCAATGTCGCCCCGACTAAGCGCCGTTTTCCCGACGCGAAGGGGAGGAGCCGAAGCTTTATAAAGCTGTTAACCCCATCGAAACATGGGTCGATATAATAGGAGGATATTCACTGGGCGTGGCCTGCTGTGCGGCTGCGCTTGAGCGGTGCGGGGCACACCGCGAAGAACGACCGAACGCAAGGAGCATATGCCATGTCATCGAATCCGGAACAAGATTTCGTGCTCAAGACCATCAAGGGCCGCGATGTCCACTTCGTTCGCTTCTGGTTTACCGATGTTCTCGGCAACATGAAGTCGTTTGCCGTCATCCCGAGCGAGCTCGAGAACGCCTTCGATGACGGCATGGGCTTCGACGGCAGTTGCGTCGAGGGCTTTTGCCGCACGCGGGAAAGCGACATGCTCGCCTTCCCCGACGCCTCGACCTTCCAGGTGCTTCCGTGGCGTCCCGAAAGCAACGCCGTCGGTCGCATGTTCTGCGACATCCGCACGCCCGACGGCAAGCCCTTCGAGGGCGACCCGCGCCAGGTGCTCGCGCGCGAGGTCCAGCGCGCGCTCGACATGGGCTACGTGCTCAACGTCGGGCCCGAGCTCGAGTTCTTTTACTTCAAGGACCAGCATTCCACCGAGGTGCTCGACCACGGCGGGTATTTCGATCTGACGAGCCTTGACTACGCCTCCGACCTGCGCCGCGACACGGTGCTCACCCTGGAGAAGATGGGCATTCCGGTGGAGTACTCCCACCACGAGAACGGTCCTTCCCAGCACGAGATTGACCTGCGTTTCACCGACGCGCTCTCCATGGCTGACGCCGTGATGACCTATAAGCTGGTCGTGAAGGAAATCGCCATGAAGCACGGCGTGTACGCGTCGTTCATGCCCAAGCCCTTAGCCGATGCCCCAGGGTCGGGCATGCACGTGCACCAGAGCCTGTTTGACCTCGATGGCAACAACGCCTTCTTCGATCCGAACGATCCGCTCGGCTACAACCTTTCCGATTTGGCGAAACACTACATCGCCGGTCTTTTGAAGTACGCGCCCGAATTCTGCTGCATCACCAATCAGTACGTGAACTCCTACAAGCGCTTGGTTTCCGGTGGGGAGGCGCCCACCTACATTTCCTGGGGAGCCCGCAACCGCTCGACGCTCGTGCGCATCCCCGCATATCGTCCGAATCGCGAAGTCGCGTGCCGCGTGGAGCTGCGCAACCCCGACCCGGCGGCGAACCCGTATTTGGCATTCGCCTGCATGCTTGCCGCAGGCCTTGCCGGCATTGAAGAGGAGCTGCCCTTGCAAGATCCGACCGAGGGTCTCGACCTCTTTGAGCTTTCGCGTCAGGACTTGCGCAAGCAGGGCGTTCGCACGCTGCCCGAGAGCCTAGGCGAGGCGGTGGAGCTCTTCGCCGAGTCCGAGCTCATGAAAAAGACGCTCGGCGAGCATATCCACGGCTATCTGGTGGAGACGAAGCGCGCCGAGTGGAACGAATACCAGGGCACCGTTTCCGAATGGGAGCGCAATCGCTACCTCGAGGTCCTCTAGATGTGCGCCCTGCATGCGGGAAAGGTTGAGCCATGATGCAAAGGAAGACGGTTCTTTTCATCGCCGATAGTCTCGACAACGCCCATAAGTTCCAGTCTGTGCTCTCGGGGCTCGATGTTGACGTGGTGGCGGGTTCGTCTGCGCAGTTCAAGAAGCTGCTCGCCCAGCATCCCTCGCACGACCTCGTGATCTACGAGGCTCGCGGTGATGCGCTCGACACGGTGGCGCAGGCCGAGTCGCTTTTGGTGGAAGACGGCTCCACGTCGATGCTCGTCATCGTGAACGAGGCGCAGCTGTCCGAATTCCGCCTTCCCGTGCAGATCAAGGCGGACTTCGTGGTGCATGGCGCATCCGCCGAGGAGTGCGCTGCCCGCATCCGCCAGCTTTTGTGGCCCGGCAACGAGAGCTCCACCTCGGATTACATCTCCGTCGACAACATGACGATCAATTTGGCGACCTATCAGGTGAAGGTGAACGGTGAGCCGCTCGACTTCACGTATTTGGAGTATGCGCTGCTCGCGTTTTTGGTGACGCATCCTGGCCGCACGTATTCCCGCGATGCGCTCCTGCGCCGCGTGTGGGGCTTCGATTACTACGGCGGCAGCCGCACGGTCGATGTCCACGTGAGGCGCGTGCGCGCGAAACTCGGCCCCGAACTGGCGCAACGTCTGGAAACCGTGCGCGGCGTCGGCTACCTCTGGAGCGCATAGGCGCTTGCGCTCCAGAGGCGAAAGCGCCTAGCGGCGTTTGCTGTGCTGGCGAGCCACCTCGGCGCGGTGTGCGCGGCCGGGACGGAAGTCTCCCTTCGGCTTCGCGGCGCCCGCTTGCTTGCGGGAATTCCTGCTCTGCGACTGCGCTTGCTTGCGTGTGGCTCCACCCTGCGGCTTGCGCGAGTGTTCATTCTGAGCCTGTGCGCTCTTGCGCGAACGCTCGGCCTGCGCCTTCGCGCCCTTGGTGGGCCTGCTCGTCTCAGGCGAGCTTTTGCGGGTGCGCTGCCCGTCAGCATGCGACGCCTTCTTGCTGTTGTGAGTTTTGGCGCCTTTGCCCGCCGCCTTCCCGCTGCGCGCTTCCTCGCGCTCCTCAGCGGCGCGGGCCTGCGCCTTCTTCTTTTTCTTCTCGCGCTTGTCCATCTCGCGCTTCGCCTCGGCGATGTCGGGGTCGCGTTTCGCTGCGGCCTTCGTGGCGCGTTCGGCGGCGGCCACGGCGCATGCCTCCTCGTCAAAACCCTCGATGCGCACCTCGGGAATCTCGCGCTTCGTGAACTTCTCGATGTCGGCGAGCGCTTCCTGCGTCTCGGGCGTGACGAAGGAAATCGCGCGGCCCTTCGCGCCTGCGCGCCCCGTGCGCCCGATGCGGTGCACGTAATCCTCCGCCTGTGTGGGCAAATCGTAGTTCACGACGTAGTTCACCTCGTCGACATCGATGCCGCGGGCGAGCACGTCGGTGGCCACCAGGATGTCGGTCGTTCCGGCTGCGAAGTTCTCGAGCGCACGGCGGCGCTGGTTCTGCGTGCGGCTCGAGTGGATGGCTTCCACCGAGTACCCAGCGCGCTTCAAGCGGCGACACGTCGCGTCGGCGCGGCTGCGCGTGCGGGCGAACACGATGACGCGTTCGTGTCCCCATGCAGCGATCGTCGCGCGCAGGAGGTCGGCCTTGAGCACCTGCGGCACATGCACGATGCACTGGTCGACCGTGTCGGCGGTCTCGCCCTTGTGCGCGATCTCCACCACTTCGGGGTCGCGCAAGAACGTGCCCGCAACCCCCTCGATCGAGCGGTCGATGGTTGCGGAGAACAAAAGCGTTTGGCGCGTTTTCGGCGTGGCAGCGACGATCTTTTTCACCGACGGCAGAAAGCCCATGTCGAGCATGCGGTCGGCCTCGTCGAGCACGAGCACCTCCACGCGATCGAGATGCGCGGCCTTCTGCTCCATGAGGTCGATTAGGCGCCCCGGCGTGGCGATGAGCACGTCGGTTCCGCGTTTCAGGGCGCTGATCTGCGGGTTGTACGACACGCCGCCCACGACGGAAAGCACGCGGTGGTGGGTCGATTTCGCCACGGCATCACAGACCTCTGCGATCTGTGCGGCGAGCTCGCGCGTCGGGGTGACGACAAGCATGAGCGGCCCGCGCTCACCCTTCGCATGCCCGAGCTTATCCATCGAGGGAAGCGAGAAAGCGGCGGTTTTTCCTGTTCCCGTCTTCGCGGCGGCAATGATGTCGTGTCCTTCGAGGACAAGCGGGATCGCGCGTTCTTGCACGGGGGTCGGCTCTTCGTAGCCGAGGGACGCGACGGCGGCAAGCGCCTTGGGGCTAAGCCCCAGATCGTCGAATGAAGCCATAATCGTTCGGTTGTTCCTTTCCATCTCGGCGCGATGCCGAGTGCATTAGCGGATGTGTGCGGGGGTGTGCCCCCAGTAGAAGTGGAGGAAATGCTTCTTGCGCATGCGCGCATCAGTGCTCGGCTCGGCTGCGGCCAGACGCAACGCGTTGCGAGCGATGTCGATCGCCGCGTTCGGGCGGCGCAGGAAGGAGCCCTGCGTGAGCATCGCCTCCACAATGGCGGGGTTCGTATCGACATGCCCCATCGCTCCGACGAGCTCGCGCGCGGTCGTTACGTGCAGGGCGGCACCGAGCGAGGTCAGCATGCGCACGTTGATGTTCTCCTGGCCATAGGCGCGCCCGAGCAGGATCATGGGCGCTTTCGCGCAGAGGCACTCGGTCACGGTAAGCCCGCCCGGCTTGCAAATCACAAGATCGCTCGCGGCCATGAGCTCGGCCATGCCTTCCACGTACTCGAGCACCGTGGCGTTCGGAATTCCCAGCTCCTCGCATTCCCGTCGCAGATGGGCGGCGTATTCCGCGTCGGCGCCCGCCACGATCACGAGGTGGGTGTTCTTGAAACGGTGCAGGTAGGGAAGCATCTTGTCAAGCGCCTCTCGAAAGCGCACGTAGGGCGTGGGGAGATACGCGCCCGCAAGCGCCAGTACGATGCGCTTGTCCTGCGGCAGTCCGAACTTCTCGCGCCCTGCGGCCTTGTCGTAGGTCTTGCGGAACGCGGGCCGCGCGGGGATGCCCGTGATTGCGATGCGTTCCTCGGGTACTTTGCGCGGGCGCAGGGTCTCGGCCATCGACTCGTTCGCGACGCAGAAAAGGTCGCTGTGCAGATGGGGCCACAGCCCTTCGGTCTCGTAGTCGGTGGGGACGCATACGATGGGGAAGGACTGCCCGGTGATCATGCGCGCGCCGACGGCGACGTTGGCGGCGGTGATGTGCGTACAGACGATGGCGAGGGGCTTGGTTTTGCGTACGTGCTCGGTGAAACGGGGGAACATGATGCGCGACCAGGCGGTGCCGCCTGCCCACAGAAGGCGCCCCGTGAGGGTGTAGCGCCAGGTGAGGTCGTAGATGGGGCGCGTCGGGCCGGTGAACATCGACGCCATCTTGTCACCGTTCATGCGCATGCGGCCGAAGTCGAGCACGTCAAGCACTTCGACATTCAGGTCCTCGGGGCAGGGGGCACCATCGCGAAGGGACGGGTCGTCGCTCAAAAGCTCGAGCGCCTGCGCGACAGCGTTCGCCGCACTGCGATGGCCCGAGCCGACGGAGGCGTGCATCACGATGACCGTCGGGCGCGTTGCGTCGTCGGGGGTGCTGGCCCCGGGCTGCTGCTCGGGTTCGTCGTCGGGCGAACTCTCGTTTGTGCCGGCAAGCACCTGCTCAGGAGCATCTTTGCGCGCAACCCCCGATGCCCCTTCGGGCGTGGTAGGCTGCTGCGCGAGCTCGTTGTCCATTTCGCCAGTGTGTTCCATAGTTTCCATCGTAAACGCTGTGGCCTAGCTCTCGCTCGGCGTTTCGGCGGGCGCGTCACCGCCATCGAGGAAGATCTTCCTCGTGACGAAGTTCCACACCATGACGATGAACGTGGCGCCGATCTTGGTGATGAGGTAGTGGATATGCGCGAGCTCGACGCCTGCCCACATGCAGAGGTTGTTGATGATTAGGCCGATCACCGACAAGGTCACGAAGATGACGAACTCGCGGCGCCGGCTCATCCCCTCTTTGTGGGTGAAAACGTAGCGCATCGAGGCCAGGTAGTTGAAGATGACGGACGCGGTGAAAGAAATCGTGGCGCTCACCAGGTAGTTCACGCCGAAAACTTCCGTCAAAAGAGCGAGCAGGCCGTAGTCGATGATGAAGGCGATCACGCCGACGACGCCGAATTTCATAAGCTGTGCGATAAGTTTCTTCACGATACCCGAGTGCCTTTCGAGCGCGCGTCTTAAGCGTGCGCCCCCTATGCGGTCCCAATAAGCGCGCTCAAATCTTGCGCGCAGGCGGTTTCAACCCGCGTGAACTCTATCACAGCGAGCTGCCCGCGGCGCGTTCTCCTCTGATTCCCTGTTTTTCCCTTGACGCCGCCTCGGTTCGGGCTTTCATCCCCTAGCATTCACTGGTTAGAAGTTTTGAGTTGCGCGCTGCGGCGCGGCTGATTGCACATATTTGCGAGGAGCACCTACATGAGCCTTGAGGCTGCCGATAACACCACCGATCGCACGGGGAAGCCCTCCGTCGCTGTCATCATTCCCTGCTACAACGAAGCGCTCACCATCGCGAAGGTGGTCGACGACTTCAAGCGCGTCTTGCCCGACGCTTCAATCTACGTCTACGACAACAACTCCACCGACGGCACGGGCGACATCGCGCGCGAGCATGGTGCGAAGGTTCGCGTCGAGCGTCGCCAGGGGAAGGGCAACGTCGTGCGTCAGATGATGCGCGATATCGACGCCGACTACTACATTATGGTTGACGGCGACGACACCTATCCCGCCGAGGCCGCGCCCGAGCTTTTGGCGCCGCTTATGAACGACGAGGCCGACATGGTGGTGGGCGACCGCCTGTCGAACGGCACTTACGGCGAGGAAAACGATCGCGCCTTCCACGGCTTTGGAAACAATCTCGTCCGCTTCCTCATCAAGGCGATCTACGGGTTTGAGTTCTCCGACGTCATGACGGGATATCGCGCCTACAACGAGGTGTTCGCGAAGTCGATGCCAGTGCTCTCGCCGGGATTCGAGATTGAGACCGAGCTCTCGATCCATGCGGTCGACAAGCGCTGGCGCATCGCTGAGGTTCCTATCGATTATCGTGACCGTCCCGAGGGCTCCGAAAGCAAGCTCAATACCTTCTCCGACGGCATGAAGGTGCTCATGATGATTCTCTCGCTGTTCAAAGATTACCGCCCGCTCGCGCTCTTCTCGCTTCTGGGTCTTTTGCTGTGCGTGGTCGGCCTTCTGTTCGGCGTGCCTGTGATCTGGGAGTTCGCTCATACGGGGCTCGTTCCGAAGCTGCCGACCGCGCTTTTGGCCGTGGCGTTCATCTTCTTGGGGATGATGTCGTTCTCGTGCGGCCTGATCCTGGACACGGTGGTGAAGGGAGCGCGCAAGCAATACGAGCTCGAGGTCACGCGCATTTACGAGGAATGCGGCAAGACCACGCACGCATAGCTGCGGAATAAGGTGGTGGCAGCGTCCCGCCGCGCCCGCTGGGCGAGCTTTCGCCGCGCGCGCAGCTTTGGGCGGCGGCATATGTGATTGCAGGCGAGCCGCGGCTTTCCTAACAGGTGTTTTGTGCCGCCTGAGTAGTCATTCCGCCTTTCTCTCCCCAAAAAGTATCTCGTGGGTTACCATTAGCCACGTATAACTTTCAAGCTTCGCATGAATGAAAACGGGGAAGACGTGTTCGATAAACGTTTGCTTTCGATGGTGCCGGGCGCTGTCAAGTTCATCGTCGCCGACGTGGCGCTTCAATGGGTGGCCCTTGCGTGCAATATCGCGCTGTTCGTGGTCATCGGCCTGTTCTTGCAGGCGACGCTCGAGGGCGCGGCTGACGCGGGCATGGCGATCGGTGTGCTTGCGGCGTCGGCGGCGGTGATCGTGGTGCGCATGGTGTGCCAGACGGCGGCGCAGCGTATGGGCCGTAAGGCTGCTTCTTGCGCGAAATGTTCCATTCGCCAGCAGGTTTACGACAAGCTCGCAGCGCTCGGGCCCGCTTACAGCGAGACTGTGGCGACGGCCGTCGCCGTGCAGGTGAGCGTCGAGGGCACCGAGCAGCTCGAGAGCTACTTCGGCCAATACTTGCCGCAGCTCTTCTACGCCCTGCTCGCGCCCTTGACGCTGTTCGTGGCGCTTTTGCCCCTGTCGCTCCCCGCCGCCGTGGCGCTGCTCGTGTGTGTGCCGCTCATTCCCGCATCCATCGTCTGCGTTCAGAAAAGTGCGCGCCGCACCATGCGCAACTACTGGGGCAGCTACACCGATCTGGGCAGCATGTTCCTCGAAGCGATTCAGGGCCTCACGACCCTCAAGATCTATTCCGCCGACGCGCGCAAGCACGAGGAGATGAACGGGGCGGCGGAGAGCTTCCGCAAGGCGACGATGCGCCTGCTCACGATGCAGCTGAACTCGATCACCGTCATGGATCTCTTCGCGTTCGGCGGTGCGGCGGTGGGGATGATCGCCGTGCTGTGGCAGTTCTCGTGCGGCGCGGCGACGTTCGCGGCGGCCTTCTCCATCGTGTTTTTGTCGAGCGAGTTCTTCATTCCCATGCGCACGCTGGGCTCGTTCTTCCACACGGCCATGGGCGGCATGGCTGCGGCGGAGAAGATGTATGCAATCCTCGATGCGCCCCTGCCCGTCGACGGCGCCCGTGAGGTCGATCCGCGCGACGCGCGCGGGGAATGCCGCGGTGTCGGGTATTCCTACGACGGGAAGCGCCGGGTGCTTGAGGGGGTTGACTTCTCGGCGCCGTGCGGCAGCTTCATCGGCGTGACGGGCGAGAGCGGTTCGGGCAAGTCGACGCTTGCGGGCATTTTGTCGGGCGCGAACGCGCGCTATGCGGGAGAGGTCAGCATCGGCGGGATCGATTTGCGCGATATCTCGGCCGAGTCGCTGCGCAAGACCATCACCACGGTGCCGTTTTCGAGCTACGTGTTCAAGGGAACGCTTCGCTCGAACTTGCTGCTTGCCAAGCCCGATGCGGGCGACGAGGAGCTGTGGAGGGCCCTTGCGAAGTGCCGGTTGGCGGGCTTCGTGCGCGAATCGGGTGGGCTCGACATGGAGATTGCGGCCGAGGGCGCGAACCTTTCGGGCGGCCAGCGTCAGCGCCTGGCGTTCGCTCGGGCCCTGCTGCACGACTCGCCCATCTACATCTTCGACGAGGCCACGAGCAATATCGATGCCGAAAGCGAGGCTGCTATCATCTCCGCCGCGCGCGAGCTTGCGGGCAGGCACACGGTCATCATGATCTCACACCGCTTGTCGGCAAGCCGATGCGATTTATGTCCTTGAACAGGGAAAACTCGCGGAGCATGGCACGCACTCCCAACTGCTCGCACGGGACGGCGCCTATGCGCGGCTGTGGGAGAGCCAGTCGCAGTTGGAGGCGTTCGCGCAGAGCGACGGGGATGCCGCCTCGCGCGCGGCGACCCCGGGCGCGGTTTCGGGCGTGGACGCTCTGGAGATGCCGGGCGAAGCCGGTGAGCCGGTTTGCGCCGCGGGTACCGACCGACGTGGGGCATCGGGCACCGCAGCGCCACGCTGCCGCTCCAATTTCTCCATCATGGCGCGGCTTGTGGGGCTTACGCGCCCGCTTCTTCCCGTGATGGCGCTTGCCATCGTGCTAGGCGTGCTCGGCTTTCTCGCGGCGATCTTCCTCACCGTGTTCGCAGCGTACGGCCTGCTCGGCGCGGCGGGCGCATGGGGTGCGCTCCCCATGGGCGCGGCGTGCGCGCTCGTGGCCGTGTGCGGCGTGGTCCGCGGGCCGCTTCGCTACGGCGAGCAGCTGTGCGACCACTACCTGGCGTTCAAGATCCTTGCGCTTGTGCGCGACAAGGTGTTCGGCAAGATGCGCACGCTTGCGCCCGCAAAGCTCGAGGGCCGCGACAAGGGTGACCTCGTGTCCTTGCTCACAGGCGACATCGAGCTTCTCGAGGTGTTCTATGCGCACACGCACTCGCCCGCCGCGATTGCCCTTGTCGTGTCGGTCGTCATGGTGGCGTTCACGGCGACGCTCTCGCCGCTTTTGGCCCTCTACGCGGCCTTCTCCTATGTGGCCGTGGGCATTGCGGTGCCGTGGATCTCGTCGAAGGCGAGCGGCACGGGCGGGCGCGAGGTGCGCGACACCATCGGCTCCATGAACGCGTTCGTGCTCGACAGCCTGCGCGGTCTGCGCGAAACGCTGCAGTTCGGGCGCGCAGACGACCGCGCGCGTGAGCTGGCATGCCGCATGAGCAGCCTCGCCAAGGTGGAAGGCCGCCTGAAGGATCGCACGGCGGCGGCTATGGCGGCGACGGGTGCGGTGGTGCTCGCGCTCGATATGGGCATGCTGCTTGCGGCGATGCACCTGGCGAACGGCGGGATGATCGCCTTCGGTCCGGCGGCGATCGCGTGTGCGGCGCTCATGTCGTCGTTCGGCCCGGTCATTGCCGTGGCGAACCTGGGTTCGACGCTCCAGCAGACGCTCGCATCGGGCGCTCGCGTGCTCGATGTGCTCGACGAGAGCCCGCAGACCGATGAGATAGAAGAAGGCGCGTCGCTTGACGGGTTCGACGGTGCAGCGGCAAGCCATGTCGACTTCTCGTACGGCGATGCGTGCGTGCTCTCCGATGTCGAGTTGATCATCCAGCCCGGTCAGGTGGTTCGCATCGCGGGTCGCTCGGGGTCAGGGAAGTCGACCCTGCTCAAGCTGTTCATGCGGTTCTGGGACGCCGATAGTGGCGCTATCGAGGTGTCGGGGTACGACGTTCGCCGCGTAGCCACCGCGAGCTTGCGCCAGGTGGAGGGTTTCATGACGCAGGAGACGCACCTGTTCGCGGGCACTGTGCGCGACAACCTTGTCTTCGCGAAACCGGGCGCGAGCGATGAGGAAATCATGGCGGCGTGCGAAAAGGCCTCCATCGCCGACTTCGTCCGCAGGCTTCCAGCGGGCCTCGATACTCAGGTGGGGGAACTCGGCGACGCGCTTTCAGGCGGCGAGCGCCAGCGGCTGGGCCTCGCGCGCATGTTCCTGCACGACGCCCCCTTCGTGCTGCTCGACGAGCCCACGAGCAACCTGGATGCCCTGAACGAGGCCGCCGTGCTGCGGGCGCTCGGCGGCAATCGAGCGGGGAAGACGGTGCTGCTTGTGAGCCATCGTCCAAGCGCTGCTGCCATCGCTGATGCCACCTACTCGGTCGAGCACGGCCGGGTGTCTTAATCCTGTCGCCGTATTATCCGGTTAGCCTCGCAATAAGAAACGCCAGGTCTTGCGGCCTGGCGTTTTCATTCTACTTTGGTGCCCCTGGCAGGATTCGAACCTGTGGCTTTCTGCTCCGGAGGCAGACGCTCTATCCCCTGAGCTACAGGGGCACAACCCAGGAATTATACGCTATCATGGGTGAATCGCAAACATCGATATCGAAAATGAGGGAGAACGGGCAAGGGCATGGGAGAAATCGTAACGATCGAGCGCATGGGATTCGGCCCCGAGGCGGTCGCGCATCTCGAGAGCGGGAAGGCCGTGTTCGTCGAAGGCGGCGCACCGGGTGACGTGCTCGCTATCGAGCTGACGGAGGAGAAGCACTCTTTCGCCCGCGCGCGCATCGTCGAGGTGAAAGAGCCTGCGGCGTGCCGCGTGGCCCCCACCTGGGCGGAGCCGTCCTCGCAAGGAGTCGCCCCCTGGCAACATCTCGCTTATGAGACCCAGCTTGCCGCGAAGACCGACAACGTCGTTGCGGCGCTTTCGCGCACGGCCGGCTTCGGGGACGAACGCGCGGCTGCCCTCGTGCGCCCTTGCCTGGGAAGCAAGCGGCAGTGGGGATATCGCAACAAGATCGAGCTCGGCGCGGCGTTCGATGCGGCGGGCATGTTCCAGCTGGGCTTCCACGATGAAGGTTGCCAAGACGTTGTCGCGAGCGCCACGTGCCCGGTTGCCTACAAGCAGATCGAGCGTGCCCCCAAGGCGCTGCGCGGGGCGCTCCGCTTCGCGCAAGGTGCGGACGACCTGGGTATTTTCCGCGTCGGCGTGCGACATAGCGTGCGCACCCACAGCACCGAGGTCGCACTTTGGACGACGCCCGCCGCCTTCCCGCGCGGCCATGTGGCCAACATCCTTAAGGGGTCGTTCAAGGCCACGAGCATCGTGCGCGTGCTCGCCGACCCCGGTCGCGCGCGCAAGATCAAGGGAGTGGAGGTGCTCGACGGCAAGGGCTTTTGGGAGGAGAAGCTGCTCGGCTTCACCTTCCGTGTGGCGGCGCCGTCGTTTTTCCAGGTGAACACCGCGCAGGCAGAAAAGCTCATCGGCGAGGTCATTCGCGGTCTCGGTGGGGAAGTGGGCGATGAGGGGCCTGTCGGCCTTGACGAGATGCTCATTGCCGATCTGTACTCGGGCGGCGGCACGTTCTCCATCCCGCTCGCCGCGGCGGGCGCCGATGTGATTGCTGTCGAGTCGGCGGGAAGCTCCGTGCGCGACTTGCGCCGCAACGCCGATGCCAACGGGGTCGACATCGAGATCATTGGCGGCGATGCGGCCCGCGAGCTTCCCGAGCTGGGCGAGCTTGACGCGCTCGTCGTCGATCCGCCGCGTGCGGGCCTGGCAGACGGCGTGGTGGAGAGCATCGCCGCGGCGAGCCCTGAGCGTGTGGCGTACGTGAGCTGCAATCCCGCGACTTGGGCGCGTGACGTGGCCCGATTCGAGGAAAATGGCTACAAGCTGCTTTACGCACAGCCGGTCGATTTGTTCCCCCAGACCTACCACGTCGAGGTCGTGAGCATTTTTGTGCGAAAAAATGCAAAATAGTTCTTGCCAAGGGCCGCGACCTTTGCGATAATATCCTGGCTGCTTTCGCAAGGAAGCGACTTCGTCCCCATAGTCTAGAGGTTAGGACGCGGCCCTTTCAAGGCTGAGACACGAGTTCGATTCTCGTTGGGGGCACCATTTAAAACGAACGGGCTGGTAGTTATCTTCCAGCCCGTTTTTCGTATGCGCGCCAAAGCGGCGGGCCGGCGGGCGGCTACTTCGCTCTCGCCGCCTTCTCACATTCTCCTGCGCCTTCCCCGCGCGTCTTTCGGCTTGCCTTCGTTTGCGAACATTGCGGTTTTTGCATCATGTTCGCCGCATACTGGTAGAATACAGGTTCGTATGCAATCATCTGCTCGCCGCGCAGCCTGGTAGGCCGCCCTGCGAGTCAAGGAAACGCAAAGGAGCCGCCTTATGGCGTTGTACACCCCCGAATACAAGCCGAACGGCAACGAAATCGCCGTCCTCACCACCTCCAAGGGAACTATTCGCGTGCAGCTTGCTGGCAACGATGCCCCCATCCATGTGGGCAACTTCGTCGAGCTTTCCCAGAAGGGCTTCTACGATGGCCTGAAGTTCCATCGCTACGTCCCCGGCTTCGTCATCCAGGGCGGCTGCCCGAACACGCGTGACCTCACGCCCGAGCAGGTCATCAAAGAGGGTTCTCGTCGCGGCTGCGGCACGGGCAACCCGGGCTACTCCATCCATGAGGAGTACACCACCAACCCGAACAATGTGCACAAGGACGGCACGCTCGCCATGGCACGTTCGTCAAACCCCAACTCTGCGGGCTCCCAGTTCTACTTCTGCTTGGGCGCGCAGCCCCTCCTCGATGACGGTTACACCGTGTTCGGCCAGACCATCGAGGGCAAAGACGTCATCGGTCAGCTCCGCGTGGGCGATGTGATCGAGAAGATCGAGATCGAGAACGCCAACGAATAAACCGATATCCCGGCATTCTGCCCGGATCGAAGGAACCAGATGAACTACGAGCTTTTCAACAAAGCGCAATCTCTCTATGACGCCAAGGATTTCCAGGGCGCGCTCATGGCGTTCACGCAATGCCTGCAGGATGAGGCTATGCCGCCGGCGCCTGGCGAGACGGGGCGTTTGTACCACCAGATCGGCAACTGCCTGATCAAGCTGAGGGATGCCAACGAGGCCATCCAGGCCTACACGCAGGCCGTGGCCGATCCCTCCTACGACATGAAGGGCGCGGTCGACTGCAATCTCGGCATGGCGTACGCGTCGCTCCATGACTACGACAACGCGGTGCGCTATTTTGAGGCCGCAGTGGCCGACGAGGGATACGACGCGCGTTACAAGGCCTACATCGGCATGGGCAACGCCTACATGAAGGTGGGCAAGACCGCAGAGGCGGGCGTCGCGTTTCGCGAGGCCGCGCTTGACGAGGGCAATCCCGATCCCACGAAGGCGCTGCTCAACCTGGGTGTTTGCTTCATGGCTCTCAATCGTCCGGCGGATGCGGTCGCGTCCTATGAGAGCGCGTTCCAATTCGATATGCCTCAGGCGATGAAGAACAAGCTCAACGCGAATCTGGGTCAGGCATACGTCGCGTGCGGCGAGATGGCGAAGGCCGTCACCGCATTTGAGTCGGCCATTGCCGACAAGACGTACTATCTCTCTGACTCCGCGAGCGTCGACTACCAGCGCGCGGTAGGTGCTGTGGCTCAGGGGACGTCTTCCCAGCCCACGCAGGTGCTCGCGCCTGTCGACATGTCGGGCTTCGACGTGGTCGCCGATGGTACGGCGGTATATCCCGAGGCTGAAAGCTACCCTGCTGAAGCAGTTCCTCAGGATCCGTACTATTACGACGACGGCCCCATGGAAGGCGCGCCGGGTTATCCGGAAGCTTACGCGGACGGCAACGACGACCGCTTTTTCACCGCGAGCGACGAAGAGCTCGAACAGTGGTCGCGCGGCATCGCCAAGCAGGAGCGCAAGCGCAGAAACGTCGGCCTCAAGATCGTGGTGGCCATCATCATCGTGGTCATCCTCGCGCTCGGTGCCGCCGTGTTCGCCTACACCCAAGGCTACGGCTTCCCGACGCAGGAAAGCGTCGCGAAGGAGCTGCTCGCGAACCCGTCCGGCTCTGATGCCCTGTTCTCGAAGGACGTCGAGGACGTCGATTCGCTCACGGGTCCGATCGTGACCGACTCCTCCGCAGAGGTGCTCGGTGTCGACAAGTCGATGAGCAACTCGACCGTCTACGTGAAGGCGACCACCGATCAGGGTGGGGAAGTGCAGTACAAGATTTCGATGGTTCGCGACCTCATCGGTTGGAAGATATCGAACGTCGAGCTTTATTTCCCCAGCCAAAACTAGCTATTTCGCGCGCTTTGGGCGCGTGGGAATAAAACGTAGCGAACAAGAAAGGTAACAAGCATGGCAATCGAGAAGACCTACAACATGATCAAGCCCGACGGTGTGCGCAACGGCCACATCGGCGAGATCATCTCCCGCATCGAGCGCGTTGGCCTCACGATCGAGCGCATGGAGCTCGGCATGGTGACGCTCGAAGAGGCGGAGGCGAACTACGGCGAGCACAAGGGCAAGCCGTTCTACGAGGGTCTTATCTCCTACATCACGTCCGGCCCGGTTGTGAAGATGGTTGTTTCCGGCGAGAATGCCGTGGCTACCATGCGCAAGCTCATGGGTGCCACCAATTGCGCCGATGCTGCTCCTGGCACCATCCGTGGCGACTTCGGCCTGACCGTCGACGAGAACGTCATCCATGGCTCCGACTCCGTCGAGTCCGCCGAGCGCGAGATTAAGGTGTTCTTCGGCGCATAAGCTGCAATTGAGCGAGCGTCCTCGGGCGCACTCTCGCGCCTCCCAAGCGCATCCGAAAGCCGGCAAGCCCTCATGGCTCGCCGGCTTTCCTGCGTTTCGAGGGGTGCGACGGTAGCGCGCAGGCAGGAAATCCCATCCATCCCGAGTCGGGGAAACGCGCCATTGGTCGATACGTTGCTCTTGGGGTGCGCTTGTCGGAGTAGCATGATACGCGCACGAAGTAATCCCAGACGAGATAAGGATGCGTGCGTATGCTCTATCGAGTTATCGATGCGAGCGAGCTCCCTTCGCTTGTGTCGGCCTTCTTGGAAACCTATGAGGTGATCGCCCCCGTCAAGAGCGGCATGAGCCATGCGTACTCGACGGTCGAGTCGTTCGAGGAAATCGCGCTCGATTACACGACCACCATCACCCCGCTGAAGAAGCTCTTCTTGCCGGTGCGCGAGACGCTTCTCACCTTCGACACTGAGACCAACGACGTCACCGAGTATTCGGAGCCCGTCGCACCGCGCGTCGTGTTCGGCGCCCATGCGTGCGACATCAATGCGCTCAATAGCCTTGACCTGGTATTCCGCGACGGACCGTACCCCGATCCGTACTATACGGCGCGCCGCAACGCCACGCTTACCGTGGGCATCAGCTGTATGCCGACCGACACGTGCTTCTGCCATCTGTGGGGCTCCGACGAGGCGCGCTTCGGTTACGATTTGTTCCTGCAGGATATTGGCGGGAAGTACCTGGTGAGCATCTCGAGTGTCGAGGCTGCGAACATCCTGGAGGCGGCATGCTCTCCTCGTGAGGCGACCGATGAGGAGCGGGCGGAGTTCCGCCATGTCACGCGCCGTCGTCAGGAGGCCTTCAACAAGGAAATTCCCGACATCCAGGAAGTCGCCATGCTGATGGACGCCTTTCATTCCGACCCCTTCTGGGAGGAACTTGGCGGACGCTGCCTGTCGTGCACCGCGTGCGCCTCGGCGTGCCCGACGTGCTACTGCTTCGATATCCGCGACGTGCGCACCCCCGACGGAAAGCACGGCTCGCGCGAGCGCGTGTGGGACTGCTGCACGAACCCGCAGTTCGCCGTCGTGGCGGGCGGGCACAACTTCCGACCCGACGGGCGCAACCGCGTGCGCCATCGCATGTATCACAAGCTCAACGGCTTTCTTGCCACGCACGACCGCATGCTCTGCGTGGGATGCGGGCGCTGCGTGCGCGCTTGCAAGGCCAACATCAATCCCATCGAGGTGCTGAAGTTCTTCGAGCGAAAGGGGGCGGACGATGCCGAATAACGTTGCAGCCTCCGCAATCGAGGTGCATCCCTTCCATGACGCTGGGTCTCCGATGACCGGCGCCGAGCGCATGGCCGCGAACCCGTATCGCCCGTGGCCCGCGCGCATCACGTCGATCACCGAGCTCACCGCGACCGAGAAGCTCTTCGAGTTCCGCCTGGTCGACGAATGCATCCGCAACGCGTTTCATCATGAGCCCGGCCAGTTCGTCGAGCTTTCCATCTTCGGAGTGGGCGAGGCGCCGATCTCGATCTCGTCCTCGCCGTCGAAGAGCGGCTTCATCGAGCTGTGCGTGCGCCGCGCGGGCCGCTTCACCGAGGCGCTCCACAAGATGCAGTGCGGCGACATCGTGGGTATCCGCGGGCCTTTCGGGCGCGGCTTTCCCTTCGAGAAGATGCGCGGCCACGACATCCTGCTCGTGGCGGGCGGCCTTGGCATTGCGCCGCTTCGCAGCCTTATCAACAACATTCACGACGAGCGTTCCGACTTCGGCAAGGTCACCATCATCTACGGCAGCAAGACGCCGCAGGAAGTGATGTTCCGCAATCAGTTCGAGATGTGGCGCCATCGCAAGGATTTTGACCTCTACCTTACCGTCGATCATGCAGACGAGACCTGGGACGGCGAGGAAGGCCTGGTCACCAAGCCGTTCGAGCACCTCGAGATCAACCCCGACACCACGTTCGGCGCGCTGTGCGGACCTCCGGTGATGTATCGGTTCGTCGTGCAGGAGATGCGCAAGAAGGGCATTTCCTACGACCACATCTACATGAGCTTCGAGCGGCATATGAAATGCGGCATGGGCAAGTGCGGCCATTGCCAAATCGGGCACCAGTACTGCTGTATCGACGGGCCCGTGTTCAACTACTGGGAAGCTAAGAACATCCAGGGGTCGATGTAGCATGAGCAATCTTGAATTCGAGCGCGAGCGCCCGGCTGCACCGCGCGTCGTCGTGGTGGGCTTGGCGAGCTGCTTTGGCTGCCAGCTCCAGATCACCAACGCCGAGCCCTACCTGCTCGACGTGTTGGGCCAGATCGATCTGCGCTATTGGCAGCTTGCCTCGAGCGATCCCATGCCCGAGGAATTCGACGTGGCGGTGATCGAGGGCGCGGCGACGACCGCCGAGGCCATCGAGACCCTCAAGGCCGTGCGCAAGAAGGCGAGCGCGGTGATCGCCGTGGGGGCATGCGCCACGACGGCGGGCATCCCCGGCATGGCGGCGGGCAATGTGGAAGCGGGTGCCGCTGCCGTCTACGGCGAGGCGGGTGCGCCCGAGGCGTGCGGCGAGCTTGTTGATCCTGCGCCCATCTCGGCATACATTGATGTCGACTTCGAGGTGCTCTGCTGCCCGATCGACACTTTCGCCTTCATCGACGTGCTGCAGCGCGCGATTTACGGCTCCCATCCCCTCCCGCGGGCGGCGAGCCCAAGGGCTGGG
>OBZH01001054.1_pt1 | contig 20455 bp, 10 predicted proteins | sample 1476881 | NCBI WGS metagenome assembly OBZH01 (sample SAMEA2580230, study PRJEB22360) | human gut metagenome | biome: human gut; feature: human-associated habitat; material: faeces | place: Denmark | collected 2008/2010 | reverse complement strand
ACACCGCACGCCGCGCTACGGCAACGGCATGCGCTACCGCTACGGCCTGTTTAAGCAGGAGATTGTCAACGGCAGCCAGGTCGAGGCCACCGACGAGTGGCTCACCCACGGCTATCCCTGGGAGGTCCGTCGTCAGGACAAGGCCGTAACCATTAAGTTTGGTGGCCATGTTGAGGGCTTTGAGGAGAACGGCCGCACGTTCTACCGCACGGTGGACACGCAGGACATCCTGGCCGTCCCCTATGACATCCCCGTCGTGGGCTATGCAGGCGAGACCGTCAACAAGCTGCGCGTTTGGGCCGCTGAGCCGGTCGAGGAGCACTTTGACCTTGAGGCCTTCAACCGCGGCGACTACGCTCTGGCAGACGCCGAGCGCGCCGAGGCCGAGGCCATCAGCGCCATCCTCTACCCCAATGACGCCGGCGAGCACGGCCGTCTGCTGCGCCTGAAGCAGGAGTACCTGTTTGTCTCGGCCGGCATCTACAGCCTGCTCGACACCTTTGAGAAGGAGCACGGCGCGAACTGGGAGCTGCTGCCGCAGTTTGTGGCCATCCACACCAACGACACGCATCCCGCCATGTGCGGCCCCGAGCTCATGCGCATCCTCATCGACGAGAAGAAGCTCGAGTGGGACGACGCCTGGAACATCGTGACGCAGGTCGTGAGCTACACCAACCACACCATCCTGCCCGAGGCCCTGGAGAAGTGGCCCATCGGCACGTTCTCCAAGCTCCTCCCCCGCGTGTACCAGATCATCGACGAGATCAGCCGTCGTTGGCACGAGTCGTTCGACACCACGCAGGAGGGCTGGCAGGAGCGTCTGCGCCAGACCGCCATTCTGTGGGACGGCGAGATTCGCATGGCCAACCTGTCCGTGATCTGCAGCCACAGCGTCAACGGCGTGGCAAAGATCCACTCCGACATCATCAAGAACATCGTGCTCAAGGACTTCTATGCCCTGACGCCCGAGAAGTTCAACAACAAGACCAACGGCATCTCGCACCGTCGCTTCTTTGCCGAGGCCAACCCCACCTATGCCAAGCTCGTGACCGAGGCCATTGGCGACGGCTGGCTGAAGGACGCCTTTGAGCTGGAGAAACTCAAGGAGTTCCAGAACGACGCCGAGTTCCTGAAGGCCGTGGGTGCCTCCAAGCGCGCCAACAAGGAACGTCTGGCCGCTTACGTTAAGGCTGAGACCGGTCTGGTTATCGACCCCAACACCGTCTTCGATGTCCAAGTTAAGCGCTTCCATGCCTACAAGCGCCAACTCATGAACATCATGAAGGTGATGGACATCTACAACCGTCGCATCGCGGATCCCAACTTCCACGTGACGCCGACGACCTTCATCTTTAGCGGCAAGGCTGCCTCGAGCTACACCTTCGCCAAGGAGACCATCCGCCTCATTAACTCCGTGGCCGATGTCATCAACAACGACCCGCGCGTCAACGAGGTCATGAAGGTCTGCTTTATCCCCAACTTCCGCGTGAGCAACGCCCAGCTCATCTACCCTGCCGCCGAGATCTCGGAGCAGATCTCCACAGCCGGCAAGGAGGCCTCGGGCACGTCCAACATGAAGCTCATGATGAACGGCGCCATTACGCTGGGCACTCTCGACGGCGCCAACATCGAGATCGCCGACCTGGCCGGCCGCGAGAACGAGGCCATCTTTGGCCTGACCGCCCCCGAGGTCGAGCAGCTCTGGGCATCCAACAGCTACTTTGCGTGGGATACCCTCAACGGCGACCGCGAGCGCCTGGGCCGCGTGATGGACGAGCTCAAGGACAACACCTTTGCGGGTCTTTCGGGCAACTTCGAGAGCATCTACAACGAGCTCATGAACAACAACGACCCCGACCTGGTCATGGCAGACTTCCGCAGCTACGTGGACGCGTGGGAGAAGCTTACGGGCAGCTATGGCGACCAGGAGACCTGGAACCGCAAGGCCCTGCTCAACACCGCCTCGAGCGGCTGGTTCTCGAGCGACCGCACCATTCGCGAGTACCGCGACGAGATCTGGCACGCGTAAAGGCGCGCGAGCTCCCTTATGCCAGCACGGCATTACTCGACGGGCGTGACCGAGCGCCGCGCCCGTCGCTAATGGGTTTAGGAACATCGATGACAGAAGGAGAAATCGATGAGTAAGAAGGAATGCATCGCGATGCTCCTCGCAGGAGGACAGGGCAGCCGATTGGGGGCACTCACACAAAAGATCGCTAAGCCGGCGGTTAGCTTTGGTGGTAAGTTCCGCATTATCGACTTTTCGCTCTCCAACTGCTCCAACTCGGGCATCGACACGGTGGGCGTTCTGACGCAGTATCGCCCCTATCTGCTGCATGCCTACGTGGGCTCCGGCGAGGCGTGGGATCTGGACAGCCGTGACGGCGGCGTTTCGATCCTGCCGCCGTACGAGACACAGACCGGCGGCGCCTGGTATGCGGGCACGGCCGACGCCATTACGCAGAACCTCGACTACATCAAGGCCAACGACCCCAAGTACGTCCTGATTCTTTCGGGCGATCACCTGTATCGCATGGACTACCGCAAGATGCTCAAGACGCACATTGAGAACAACGCAGACCTCACGGTGAGCGTTATGCCCGTGCCGTGGGAAGAGGCCAGCCGCTTTGGCATCCTGACCACCGACCCCGAGGACGGCCGCATCACCAAGTTCACCGAGAAGCCCGATAAGCCCGATTCGAACCTCGCGTCCATGGGCATCTACATTTTCTCGGCCGACGTGCTGATCGAGGCGCTCGAGGAGGACGCTCTGGACCAGCGCTCGAGCCACGACTTTGGCAAGGACATCATCCCCAAGCTGCTCGGCGAGAACAAGCGCCTGTACAGCTACGAGTTCCACGGCTTTTGGAAGGACGTCGGCACCATCGCCAGCTTCCACGAGACCTCGATGGACCTGCTGGGCAACAACCCCGAGTTCGATCTGTTCGACAAGCACTTCCCCATCATGTCCAACATCACCACGCGTCCGCCGCACTACATTGGCCCGGATGGTCGCCTGGACGACTGCCTGGTCTCCAACGGCTGCAAGATCTACGGTACCGCTCGCCACTCGATCCTTTCGACCGATGTCATCATCGAGGAGCGCGCCGTGGTCGAGGACTCCGTACTGCTGCCGGGTGCGCACGTTAAGAGCGGCGCGCACATCTGCCGCGCTATTTTGGGCGAGAACTCCACGGTCGAAGAGGGCGTGAAGCTCGGCTCTGTCGATACCACCAAGGATACGGCCGTCGTTGGAAATGACGTCGTTATCGGGAAGGGGGAATGATCCGATGATCAATCGCAAGGCCATCGGTTATATCACCGCTAACTACTCTTCGACCTACGGCAGTGTGCTGCTCAAGGATCGCCCCATCGCGTCCGTCCCGTTTTTGGGTCGCTACCGCCTGATCGACTTCCCGCTGTCTAACATGATGAATGCCGGCATCAAGACCGTCGGTGTCGTCATGCCGGGCAACTACCGTTCCCTGATCGACCACGTGGGCTCGGGCAAGGACTGGGGCCTGGACCGCAAGAAGGGCGGCCTGTTCATGGTGCCCGGCAACGCGTATGGCACCACCAAGGGCGGCATGCGCTTCCTGCTGCGCGACATCATCTCCAACAAGACGCTGTTCCAGCGCTCGGACAAGCCCTATGTTGTGATGATGGGCACCAACATCATCTTTAATATGGACCTCAACACCATCATCGACGCGCACGAGAACTCCGGTGCCCAGATGACCGTGGTGTACTGCAAGGCCACGCGCAACGTCGATGACGAGACCAAGCTGCAGATCAACGAGAACGGCCGTCTGACGGGCGTGAGCGCCGGCGTCGTGTACGGCGACAACGCCTCTATGGACTGCTGCATCGTCAACCGCGAGACGCTGCTCGAGATCATCGACCACTACCAGGCCGCCGACTATCTGGACCTGCTCGAGGCGCTCCAGGGCGACTTTGGCAACATCGACGTGTGCAGCTACGAGTACAAGGGCGAGGTCGTGGGCGTGTTTAGCGAGAAGTCGCTGTATCGCCGCAGCATGGACCTGCTCGACCAGACCGTGGCCGACCAGCTCTTTGACCCCGAGCGCCCGATCCTGACCAAGGCCCACGACGTGCCGCCTTCGCGCTACGCGACCGGCAGCCACGCATGCAACTCGATCATCTCGGCCGGCTGCATCATCAAGGGCACCGTGCGCAACTCGATCCTGTCGCGCGGCGTTGTGGTTGAGGAAGGCGCCTCGGTGACCAACTCGATCATCAACCAGAGCTGCATCATCAAGAGCGGCGCCCGCGTTGAGAACGCCATCCTGGACAAGAACAACGTGGTTCCCACCAACACCGAGCTTCGCGGCACGCCCGAGAACATCCTGGTGCTGGGCAAGGCTCCGTTAACTTCCGATACCACCATCGTACGTTAACGTTGGCACCGCAACATCGCTCGTAACATGTAGAATAGCCGCCCGGTTCGCGCCTGGCGGCTATTCTCGAATAACAACATGGGAGACAATATGGCTGATTCCAGCAAAAAGATGCAGATCGTGTTTGCCTCGGCCGAGTGCGCGCCGTTTGTGAAGACCGGTGGCCTGGGCGACGTGGCGGGCTCGCTGCCTGCGGCGCTTGTGCGCGCCGGCGCCGAGGTCATCGTGATGGTGCCCAAGTACGCCACCATCAAGGACGAGTACAAGGCGCAGATGGAGCACTTCTCCGACTTTTACGTTAGCTTGGGCTGGCGCAATGAGTACTGCGGACTTGAGAAGCTCGAGCACGACGGCGTCACCTATATGTTCATCGACAACGAGCGCTACTTTGCGCGCGACTATCCGTACGGCTTCTTTGACGACGGCGAGCGTTTTGCGTTCTTCTCCAAGGCCATCACCGAGAGCCTGCAGCACCTGCCGGCCGGCTTTGAGTGCGACATCCTGCACTGCAACGACTGGCAGACCGCACTGGCGCCCGTGTTTTTGCGCGAGTTCTACCAGGGCCTGCCGCTGTACGACCGCGTCAAGACCGTGTTCTCGATCCACAACGTGGCGTTCCAGGGCCAGTTTAGCGACACCGTGATGGAGGACATCCTTGGTGTGGCGCATATTCCAGCGGCCGCCTCGCAGCTGCGTTGCGACGCCTGCAGCATCAACTACATGCTGGGCGCCCTGCGCTATGCCGACGCCATCACTACGGTGAGCCCCACCTATGCCAACGAGATCCAGACGCCCGAGTTTGGCGAGGGCCTGGACGGCGTGCTGCGCGAGCGTTCGTACGCGCTGCAGGGCATTTTGAATGGCATCGACGTCGCGGGCTTTGACCCGGCGACCGACAAGCGCATTGCCGCCAACTACACCGTGGAGGACCGCTCCGGCAAGGCTGTGTGCAAGGCCAAGCTGCAGGAAGAGCTGGGGCTCGAGGTTCGCGACGACCGTCCGCTCATGGTGATGGTCACGCGTCTGACGCGCCAGAAAGGCATGGACCTGGTCATGTACGCGCTCGACCGCATCCTGGCCGGCGGCGTGCAGGTGGCGGTGCTGGGCACCGGCGACCGAGACTACGAGGACGGCCTGCGCTACTTCCAGGACAAGTACCCCGGCACCATGGCGGCTCGCATCGAGTTCGATCCGGCGCTCTCGCAGCGCATGTATGCTGCTGCCGACATGTTCCTGATGCCTTCGAAGTTTGAGCCCTGCGGCCTGTCACAGATCATCGCCATGCGCTACGGTACCCTGCCGATTGTTCGCGAAACCGGTGGTCTGAAGGACACCGTGCAGCCGTACAACGAGTTTACCGGCGAGGGCACGGGCTTCTCGTTTAGCAACTTTAACGGCGACGAGATGGGCGACGCGGTGTTCCGCGCGGCGCGCCTGTTCTGGGATAACCGCGACGCCTGGAACCAGCTGGTCACGCAGGCCATGAGCCAGGACTTTAGCTGGACGCGCTCGGCCGACAAGTATCTGGACCTGTACTTCTTTATGCATCCGGAGATCGAGCGCCCGGTGGCCGTGGAGGCTGCGACGACTGTCGAGGAGCCCGCTGCCGCAGAGTCCGAGCCTGCGGCGACCGTTAAGGAGCCCGCTGCCGCTGAGGAGCCCAAGGCCGAGGAGATGCCGGTTGAAGCCGAGCCCGTTAAGGTCGATCCTGAGGTGAAGCCAGCGTCGAAACCTGCCGCCAAGAAGACGACGGCCCGCAAGACGACGGCTAAGAAGGCCACGACCACGAAGGCCGCTGCTAGCAAGACTAGCGCCGCTAAGGCAACTACTGCCAAGGCATCGACTACGCGCAAGCGTACGACCGCCGCTGCCAAGAAAGCTGCCGAGGCCGAGGTCGCTCCCGAGGTAAAGGCCAAGCCCGCGGCAAAGGCTCCGGCCAAGACCGCTGCCAAGAAGACGACCGCGAGCGTCAAGAAGGCAACGGCAGCCAAGAAGACCACGGCAACGAAGTCGACGGTGTCCAAGGCTGCCACGACGAAGGCCGCCGCGAAGACGACCCCGAAGGCTGCTGCAAAGCCCACCGTCAAGGTCGAGGAGGCGCACTCCGAGCCCAAGGCCAAGGCAGCTGTCGAGGCAAAGCCGGCCGCCAAGACCACCACGCGCAAGCGCTCTACGACGACGGCCAAGAAGACCACGACCAAGGCTGCAGCTCCAAAGGCAGAGGCTAAGGACGAGGACAAGCCCGCAGTAAAGGCCGAGCCGACGCCGAAGGTCGCCGAGGTCAAGACCGCTCCCAAGGCTAAGGCAAAGGCCGAGCCCGCCAAGGAGGCCCCGATCTCCCCCGCCACTCCGGCCGAGGAAAAGGCTCCGACCAAGAAGACCTCCGTCCGTAAGGCAACGGCCACCCGTAAACGTCACTAGTCTGGACGATTAAAACTTAATCCAACGCAAAGGAGGGCGCCCCAATTAGGCGCCCTCTTCTTGGTTGAACTTCTGTATTAAAAAGAGGGCCGGTTTACTACGACAAAATAGCTCTGGCCGACCACGGAGAGTATTCTATGAAATTGGCAACGCTTCTACCTGCGGTTTTAATATCACCAAATTGACCGTGGTTGAGATCATTCAATTCGTCGTAGTAAACCGATGTACTTTTGTTTGGCTACAAATAGTATCGGTATAGGCTTTTTCGAATATCGCGATAATATGGATGGTAAAACGATTTTCTAGGACAACCGTTCGCCGATGGTAAACGGATGTTGTTTATACAGCCTGTGTACAACAGATATACTTATATCCTGTGCGTAAAGCCCATGGCCCGCAGGCCGTGATTCTATTGAACTGGACCGTATTATGAGATTGATTCACAACAGCCGTCTGCCGCAGTTTCGTACTCCGTTTGGCGCTGTGACCACTGGAACTTCCGTTTCGCTATCGGTGATTTTGGAGGATGCCGACCCCGACCAGGCAACGCTTACACTGCGTACCTGGGTCGATGAAATCGGTGAGTCTCTGTATCCCATGACGCACGAGGGCGACGGCATATTTACTGCAGAGCTTGAGTGCACCGAGCCCTGTCTTATCTGGTACAGCTTTATCTGCAATATCGAGGGCCAGCCCGAGGTCCGTTTGGGTGCACCGCAGGGTCGCACCGGTGGCGAGGGCGTAACCTACGACTACGCCGAGGTTCCGTCTTTCCAGATTACCGTCTATAAGCACCGCGAAAACCGTCCCACCTGGTACGAGCGCGGTATGGTCTACCAGATCTTCCCCGACCGCTATGCCCGCGACGAAAACTGGCGCGAGCGCACGCTGGCCGAGGTCGAAAAGCCGCGCAACGGAATCCAGCGCCGCATGGTCGAGGACTGGAACGAACCGCCCGAGTACGAGCGTGCCGAAGACGGCTCCATCAAGACCTGGGATTTTTACGGCGGCTCGCTCAAGGGTATCCAAAATGACCTGCCCCGCATTGCCGAGCTAGGCTTTACGGCCATCTACCTCAACCCCATCTTTGAGGCCGCGAGCAACCACCGCTACGACACGGCCGACTACACCAAGATCGACCCGATTCTGGGCACCGAGCAGGACTTTACGGAGCTGTGCGAGGCGGCCAAGAAGCTCGGCATTTCCATCATCCTGGATGGCGTCTTCAACCATACGGGCGACGACTCGATCTACTTTAACCGCTACGGCAATTATCCCGGCGTCGGTGCGTGGCAGAGCGAGGACTCGCCGTGGCGCGATGCGTTTTACTTCCATGAGGACGGTTCGTATGACTGCTGGTGGGGCGTGGGCAACATGCCCGCCATCAACGAGAGCTCCGAGCTGGTACGCGAGCGGCTCCTGGGCAAGGACGGCGTGATTCGCAAATGGCTGCGCGCCGGTGCCCACGGCTGGCGACTCGATGTGGCAGATGAACTTTCCGATGACTTCCTGGCTGAGATCAAAAAGGCCGTGCTCGCCGAGAAACCCGACGCGCTGCTGCTCGGCGAGGTCTGGGAAGACGCCTCCAACAAGATCAGCTATGGCCATCTGCGCCGCTACCTGCAGGGCTCCGAGCTTGACTCTGCTATGGATTACCCCTTCCGCGACATGGTCATCGGCTTTTTGATGGGTTACAAGAACGCCTACCAGGCAGCCGAGGATATCGATACCCTGCGCGAGAACTACCCGCGCGAGGCACTGGCCTGCGCACTCAATCTGCTTTCGAGCCACGACCGTCCGCGCATCATCTCGGTGCTCGGCGGTGGTCCCGACGAGTCGCAGCTGCCCGAGAGCGAGCGCAGCAAGTGGCGCCTGAACGAGAATTCCATGGGCCTGGCCAAGAGCCGCTTTTGGTTGGCGACGCTCATGCAGATGACCTTCCCGGGTGTGCCCTCGATCTATTATGGCGATGAGTACGGCCTGGAGGGCCTCACCGATCCGGGCAACCGCCGCACGATGCCGACCAAGGACCAATTGCACGACTTCGATACACTCGCCATCCTTAAAAACGCCTCGGCCGTGCGCCGTGCTCTACCGTTTATGGTCGACGGCGAGATCAAGGCTTTTGCGCTCAACGACGACGTCTTGGCCTACACGCGCACGGGCCAAGACGGCGAGGCCGCGACGGTTATCATCAACCGCAGCCTGCGCAATTCGCACTGCGTGACGATTCCAGCGCTCGGTGAATGTGCAAGCGACGTGATCAGCGGCCACGAATGCGAGATCCACAACCGCACGGTTACGCTCGACCTGTACCCGTTGGGCTCTTCGATCATCTATCACCATGCCGAGGAGCGCCTGCAGGAACCGCTCGATCATGGCGCAGGCGTCGTGTGCCATATCACCTCGGTGCCGACCGATGACGGCAAGCCCGGCACAATCGGCGCGCCCACGCGTCGTTTTATCGACCACCTGGCCGCCATGGGCATGCGTTACTGGCAGGTCCTGCCCGTCAATCCCACGGACTTCTTCCGCTCCCCCTACGCCGGCCCCTCGGCCTTTGCAGGCAATATCGACCTGCTGCCCGAGAGCCACGAGGAGCTGGCCGCCGACTTCGTCACCTGGAAGACCCGCGGCGGCGAGGATGCCGACCCGCTGTACACGGCGTTTAAACATCGCAACGCCGACTGGCTCGAGAAGTACTGCGTCTACATGGCGGTAAAGAAGCACTTTGAGGGTCTGTCGCGCCACGATTGGCCGGCGGATGTCGCGCGCTACAACGAGTACCTGATCGATGACAAGCGATTCCACGACGAGGCCGAGCTGCAGGCGTACATGCAGTATCGCTTTGACCTTGCCTGGTGCGAGCTTATGAACTATGCACACAAGAAGGGCATCGAGGTCATCGGCGATATCCCGATGTATGTCTCGGACGATTCGGCCGACGCGTGGAGCGAGCCCGAAAACTTCTGGCTGTCCGACACCGGCAAGGCGATTGAGATTTCGGGCGCGCCGCCCGACAACTTTGCACCCGAGGGCCAGGTCTGGGGCAACCCCACCTTCCGTTGGGATCACATGAAGAAGAACGGCTATCGCTGGTGGATGGATCGCCTGCGTCGTGCGTTCGCGCTCTACGACCGCGTGCGCCTGGACCACTTCCTGGGTTTCCACAGCTACTTTAGCATCCCTGCCGGCAAGGCCTGTGCCGACGGCCGCTGGCTGGCTGGCCCGGGCAAGGACCTGTTCCAGACCGCCTATGACGAGCTGGGTCCGCTCAACTTTATCGCCGAGGACCTGGGCTATTTGACACCCGGTGTTCGCGCCATGGCTTCGACCTGCGGTTTCCCCGGCATGGACGTGCTGGAGTTTAGCGATTACGACGTCCGTTGCGGTGTGCATCCCACGCCTGGCAAGATTCTCTACACCTCGACGCACGATACGTCGACGCTGGCCGGCTGGTGTACGCGTTCCTTTGCGGGCGGCGATGAACCGAGCGGTGTTGAGGTGGCGGCCAAGCTGATGAGCGACGCGCTGGCAAGCGACGCTCCCCTGGTGATGATGCCGCTGCAGGATGTCCTGGGGCTTGGCGACGACGCGCGCATGAACGTTCCGGGCGTGGCCACGGGCAACTGGACCTGGCAGGCTGACGAGGCAGACATTGCAGCCGCCGAGAACAAAACCGCACAGCTCCTGCGCAACAACCATAGATTCTGGGGCGAAGCGTGATAAAACCCCCGATATAGGGTACAGTTACAGCTGTTTGAATTTTTGCGGGCAGAGCGATCTGCCCGCTTTGTGCTGAAAAGGAAGTATTATGGCGCGCTACGATTACAAGTGCACGAGCTGCGGCAACGTGTTTGAGGTTGAGCACCCCATGTCCGAGACGCCCGAGATCGTATGCCCCAGCTGCGGCGCCCCGGCATCCAAGACGTTCTCGGCCAGTGGCATCAAGTTTGAAGGCAGCGGTTTCTACAACACCGACCAGCGAAGCGGCAGCTCCAGCACCAACGCCACCAGCGGCTGTTGCGCCAACTGCCCGCATAACCACTAGTGACAAGCGGCCCCGCTACCCAGGTTTCCCTATGAGTTGCGGTGAAATAGTTCCTGAATCAGCCCATCCAACGGCCAAACGGGAACTATTTCACCGCAACTTTTCTTTAGATCGGATTTCGGGCTGATGCTAAGTTTGTAGCTTTTCAAAACTTTGCCGGATTACGGGGCTGAATTGACAACCTCTATCCATTCCGGTAATTTGCAAATTTCAACAAACCATCTACCTGCGGTTTTATTTAGGCCATTTTTGCTGTGGTCGGGCATCACCAATCTAGCCCCGTAATCCGCCCTACTTTTGATAGCAGCAAGTATGAAACAGGGCTGTTTTCCCACTCTTTACCGCTATTGCGATTTCCGCTCGCATGACCTTCTGAGTTGCGGTGAAATAAGAACTGTTTGGCGGCTAGAAGCCGCTGTTCAATCCCTATTTCACCGCAACTTAGTTGTTACTTGTGGACCAGGCGGGCGCAGAAGTGACCGTCGTAGGAGTCGGCGTTTACGGGGACGCTTTGGAAAAGTCCACGGTCGTTTTGGCGTACGGAGACAAGCTTCTTGGCTTGTTCGAACTCGGGTAACTGCAGAATTTGGGCTTCGGAGAGCGGCGCCACGGTAAAGTCGGCGCCCTCGGGAGAGGCCAGGAAGGCATCCACGACCTGCGCGTTCTCCTCATCAAAGACCGAGCACGTCGCATAGATAAGCTCGCCATCCTCGGCAACGCGCGCGGCTGCTTCCTTGAGCATCGTCAGCTGCAGCTTGGGCAGCTCAGTCGTAACATCGTTCTCGGTCAGGCGCCAGGGAATCTCGGGATGACGACGCATGGTGCCGGTGCCCGAGCACGGCGCATCGATAAACACCGTATCGAACTTAACCGGCTCGCCAAGCATGGCATCAAACGATGTGAGCACCTCATCAAGCTCGCAGGCATCACCCGAAACCGTACGAACACCCGTAATACCCGCCTTATGCAGGCGAGCGAGATTCAGATCGCACTTGCGATCATGCAGATCGAGCGCCGTATGCTGACGCTCATAGCCCGCACGCTTGGCCTGGCACATCATCACATAGGTCTTGGTGCCACGACCGGCACCAATCTCAAGGCAGCTACCAGGGCGCGTGGCAGCTGTGGCGATAAGCTGCGCGTTGAGATCAGATGCCACCGCGGCAGCACGCTCAAACACACCCGAAGCAACGGTAACCTGGGCATCAACCGGGGCATGGCAGCCCGGGAAGACAGGCGCGACGAGCTGCGAGATATACGGATCGGGCTTGGTCGCAAAGGCGTTCTCATGCAGGGCCAGCGGAGCGGGGGCCAGATTACCGGCAAAGCTAAGCGCGCCCTCCGGTGTGTCAAACGAAGCCATAATACGAGCGCACAGCCAACGCGGCAGACCCATCAGGCGCGACAGACGAACCAAGCGTCGCTCAGACTCGTCTACATCGGACGCAGTGGCAAAGTCCTCAACGTTGTCCGCGACCTTATGCAGCACGGCATTGGCCAAACCGGCGGCAGACTTAGCTCCGCTGCGCACCAGCTCAACGCCCTGACTCACCGCAACGCGGCCAGGCGTATGCAGGTAGAGCATCTCAAAGGCCGAGATGCGAAGCGCCATGCGAACACGCGGCGCGACCTTTTTGGGCTTATCGAGAAACTGGTCGAGCAGCTCGTCCAAAATACCCTGCGTAGCGGCCACACCCAGCGCCAAGCGGGCGGCAAAAGCGGAATCGCGCTGGTCAATAGCCTTGGCCGATGCGCGAGAGGACAGCACGTCACGCGCATACATGCCGCGGCGATCGGCCTCCATTAGCACATCGAGCGCAAGTTTGCGCGCGGGAGACAGCTTGCTCATGACAAAACACCCCAGATAAGATCAGCGCCTTGCAGCCCAGCAGCCCAAGCAGAAGCGGCCATGGCACGCTTGCCATCGGGCTTAACCTCGAGCAGTTCAACCGCACCATCGGAAAGACCAAGGTAAACACGCTTGGCCTTAATGAGAACCTGACCCTCGCCAAGCGACACATCAGCCGGCGCAGCATCGAGCACGCGCACGGTCTTGCCGGCAATCACGCAACGAGCAGGCGCGGTATCGGACGAAGCGAGCACATGACGCACGCAATCGAGCGGAGCCATCTGCGGATCCAGACGCATCTCCAGCTTGGAAATCTTGGCAGCATGAGTGACGAACGACTCATCCTGCTCAGTCCACACAGCGGTGCCATCGGCAAGAGAAGGAAGCGTATCGGCAAGCAGTTTGCCGCCAAGCTCACCAAGCTCCATGGTCAGCGCCTCAGCATGCTTACCGGCAACCGACGTGGAAGCCTGAGCACAATAAGCACCAGTATCCACGCCATGCCCAATGCGCATAATGGAAACGCCAGCAACCTCATCACCAGCAAGAATGGCACGCTGAATGGGAGCAGCCCCACGCCAACGAGGCAACAAGGACGCATGAACATTCACAATACCGAGCGGCGCCATATGCAGCACCTCATCGGGCAAAATGCAGCCATAGGCAGCCACACAGAAAATATCAGCCCGCGCAGCCTTGAGCGCCTCAACAACTTCAGGCGTCATACGATTAGCCTCAACAACCGGCAGCCCAAACTCAAGCGCCTTGGCCTTAACAGGAGAAGGCTCAAGCTTCTTACCGCGCCCACGAACAGCATCGGGACGAGTAATAACAAGCGCAATCTCGTTCCCAGCCTCAACAAGCGAAGTCAGCGAAGGCACAGCAAAATCAGGCGTACCCATAAACACAATACGCATAAAGGACGTCTCCCCTCAACCAAAGCCGAGACAGCTACAAATAACAGCGGAAAGCCAAGTACCCAGCCCATCCGCAATAACAATTCAACAAGAACAAATATACCCAAAACCAAAGAAAGAGCCGCAATAAAAGCAGCTCTTCCAACAAAGCAATTATCAGCGAAGACGCCCCTCCCTGGCCCAACGGCACCCGGGCGAACCGAAGAGTGGCAACGCAGTCCCCGGGACAGGGCCCGCATATATCGTCCCGCGCGCAGTTTCGCAGCAAAGCGAGAATGTTTGAGCACGGGATGATATATGCGGGCCCTGTCCCGGGGACGGACGACTTACTCCGTCTCGCCCGGTCGAGCGCCGCGGGCCAGGGCGTCCTGGTACTCCTTGACGGCCTTGAGCCTCTGCATGGGCTTCAGTCGCTCGAACATGGTGTTGCCGTGCAAGTGATCGATCTCGTGCTGCAGGCACACGCAGAACAGGTCGCCCGTGGCCTCGTAGCGAATCAGGTTGGCGTCCAGGTCATACGCCTCGACGACAACGTGATCGGGACGCTCGATCTCGCAGCTAATGCCCGGAATGGAAAGGCAGCCTTCGCTAAAAGGAACCAGGTGGTCGCTCTGCTCAACAATGACAGGGTTGATGAGCACGTACGGGTCGTAGTCGTTCTTGTCGCTGTAATCGCAGTCGATGGTAACGAGTTGGATGAGCTCGCCAATCTGGGGGGCAGCCAGGCCGCAGCCGCCGTTCTCGAACATCATCTTCTTCATCTTCTCGGCAAGTGCCTCGATCGCTGGGGTGATCTCCTCGATGACGGCGCACTCCTGACGCAGACGAGGGTCGGGCGAAAGTACGATTCCGTTGGCTTCCATGGCCATCCTTTCGGGTTGTTACATCAAATCATAAGCATCGACGTCAACGCTCACGCTCACGCCGCGCATGGAGCCCACCTCTTTGAGGCAGGCGTCGATATCATCAGAGACATGGTACCCTACCGGCGACTTCACAAGCAGGTGGAAGCGATAACGGTCCTTGGCTCTCTCGATTACACACGAAGCCGGGCCCAGCACCTGCGGCACAGCGCTCCCCGCCCGCAAAAAATCGGGAGCGGCGGCATGCCAGCGGCGCTTGAGCAGTCTTGCGACGCGTCCAATGTAGTCCTGCGCGTCATCGCGGCTTGCCGACCACACCAAAATGTTGACAAGACGAACGAACGGCGGATACAGAGCGTCGCGACGCTGGTCCAGGTCGTAGTCGGTAAAGATCGAACGGTCGTGCTCGGCGACGGCGCGAATGACCGGGTCCTCGGGCAGATAGGTCTGGATGATGACCTCACCGGGGCGATCGCCGCGACCGGCGCGGCCCGCGACCTGCTCCAGCAAATCGTAGGCGCGCTCCCCCGCTCTAAAATCGGGCAGCTTTAACGCAAAATCGGCATTGACCACGCCCACAAGCGTGACCTCGGGAAAGTCGAGGCCCTTGGCGATCATCTGGGTACCCAGCAGCACCGCGCAATCGGCGGCATCGAACTGCTCGAGCAACTTTTTATGCGCGTCCTTGCCACGCGTGGAATCGGCGTCCATGCGAATGATGGCGACGTCCTCGGGCAGCATCTGGTGCAGCGCGTCCTCAATCTGCTGCGTGCCCAGGCCCATTTTTGCCAGGTAGCGACTGCCGCATTTGGGACAGCGGCTCGTGGGTGCCGGATAGGGCTGCACGCGCCAGGATGACCCGCAGGTGTGGCACTGCAGCGTATGGGTACGCTCGTGGTACGTGAGCGCGGTGGAGCAGTGGTTGCAGGTGGGAACGCAGCCGCACTCGCGGCACATCAAAAACGGCGCAAAACCGCGACGGTTGTGCAGCAGCACGGCCTTCTCGCGGCGCTCGACCACTCGTTCCAAGCCTTCCATAAGCGGTTTTGAGAACATAGAGCGGCTGCCGTGCGAAAATTCGCGGCGCAGGTCGGCAATGCGGACCGTGGGCAGCACGGCGTGTCCCGGGCGCTCGGGCATCTCGACACGTGTCCAGGTGGTACTGTTGTACATGCCGCGGCGGCAGCGGTCGAGGGCCTCTGCGGAAGGCGTGGCCGAGCCCAGCACGAGTGGGCAGCGATAGCGGCGCGCCATCTCGGCCGCCACCTCACGCGCATGGTAGCGCGGGCTGGAACCCTGCTTATAGCTGGTCTCGTGCTCCTCGTCGATGACGATGAGGCCCAGATCGCTGAGCGGGCAGAAGAGCGCCGATCGCGCGCCAACGACAACACGCGCGGCGCCGCTGGCAACCATGTCCCACTGGTCCAGGCGCTCGCCGGCCGAAAGACGCGAATGGAAGACCGCAACCGTCTCGCCAAAGCGCGAACGGAAGCGGCCGACGGTTTGGGCCGTCAGCGAGATCTCGGGCACGAGCACGCAGGCCGAGCGACCGGCCGCGAGCACGCGTTCGATGGCAGAGAGGTAGACCTCGGTTTTGCCGGAGCCCGTAACACCGTCCACGAGCACCACGTCGCCGTGCGCGTCAAGACGGGCGCGCTCAATCTGCGCGAGCGCCTGCTGCTGGCCGTCTGTAAGCGCGACCGGTGCTTTGCCGCTTGCCGAGGACAACGTGGTCTGCTCGCTGCAGCCACGCCAGGCGCGGCGCTCTTCCACCACCACAATGCCGCGTTTTTCGAGCGCCTTAATGGTCGCCGACATGCTGTTGTAGAGCAGGTTGAGGTCGCGCGTCGTGACCGGGCCGCATTGGAGTGCCTCGATGAGCTGACGCTGACGGACCGCAGTCTTGGGCGGCGTGTAGTCGAAACCCTCGGGCGTGAGCATGACCCAGCGGTTTTGGATGGGTTTAACGGCGGGGCGCTCAACCGTCCACGCCCCGTCATCGCCCTTCACGACCCGCGGGCTGCCACCCGGAGGCAAAAACAGGCGCAGGCATTCGGAAAGCGTCGCGACATATTCGCGACTCATCCAACGCGCAATGCGGGCGGCTTCGGCGCCAAAGAGCGGTTTGCTGAGGATGGTCTCGATGGGCTTGATGCGCGCGGTGTCGAGGGCATTGTTACCTTGCAGGTCGCCAAGCTCAGACGCAATGTCGACGATATAGCCCGCAGCGGCACGGTTGCCAAAGTGGACCAGGACCGTAGACCCAATCTGAGCCTCGTTGGCAAGGGACTGCGGAATGCCGTAGGCAAACGGCTCGGACAGCGCACGGGTGGGAATGTCGAGGACCACGCTCGCGTAGGCGGCAACGGGCTCGGGTGCAGGCGCGGGCTTGGCCTGCTCGGCCGTGCGGGCATGCTTCACGGGAGCTTGCTTAGGTTCCGGCGAACCAAACAGCGAAAGTTGCTCGGCCATGGTCTCTGTACCTCCCATCCCATACGTCTTGAGAAACAAGAGCCCCACTCGTGGTGAGCGGGGCTCGGATACATACGTTTACGCGACTGTTACAGCGCCATCGTGCGGGCGCGGTCGATACGCGCCAGGCAGTCGTCACGGCCGACGAGCGCCATGGTCTCGCCCAGCGGAGGGCTCACCATGTTGCCGCAGACGGCGACGCGCACGGCCTGGAACACCACGCGCTTCTTGAGGTCCATCTGCTCGGGAAGCGGCTCAAGCGCAGCGTCGATGGCCTCGGCCGTCCACTCGGTAACACCCTCAAGCGCGACCTTGGCGGCGTCCAGAATGGCACCCATGCCCTCCTTGGCCAGACCCTTGTTGACGGACTTCTCGTCATACTCGAGCGTCTCGGCCGTAGCAAAGATGGGAGCGGCGATGGTCACGGCGTCGGCCGGCATCTTGGTGCGCGGCTTGACGATGGCGGCAAGCGCATCGATCCAATCCTCGCCGTACTCGACATTACCCTCGATGAGACCCGCCTCGTGCAGCTCGGGGACCATGATCTCGTCGGCAAACTGAGCATCGGACATGCCGTTGATGTACTCGGCATTGACCCAATCGAGCTTCTTGGGGTCGAAGGTCGCCGGGTTCTTGGAGATGCGGTCGAGTGAGAACTTGCTGGCCAGGACATCGCGCGGAATGATCGTGGTCTCGCCGTCGAGCGACCAGCCGAGCAGCGCCAGATAGTTGACGAAGGCATCGGGCAGGTAGCCGGCGTCGCGGTACTCCTCCACCGAGGTGGCGCCGTGGCGCTTGGAGAGTTTCTTGCCGTCGGCGCCCAGGATCATGGAGATGTGCGCGAACGTAGGCACGGGCGCGCCGAGGGCCTCGTAGACCATGACCTGGCGCGGGGTGTTGGACAGATGGTCGTCGCCGCGGATGACGTGGGTGATCTTCATCATGGCGTCGTCGACGACGGTCGCGAAGTTGTACGTGGGCGTGCCGTCTGAGCGGAAGATGACAAAGTCGTCGAGCTCCTTGGCGTCGAAGGTCACCTCGCCGTGAACGGCGTCGTGGATGACGACATCGCCGCGGTCCTCGGGCACCTTGATGCGCAGGACGTAGGGCTCGCCGGCCTCGATGCGGCGGCGTGCCTCTTCGGGATCAAGATCGCGGCAGCGGCGCTGATAGCCCTGGAAGGGGTCCTTGCGCTCCTGGGCGGCCTTGCGGTCGGCGTCGAGCTGCTCCTTGGTGCAGAAGCAGGGATAGGCCTTGCCCTCGTCCCAAAGCTTCTGGGCGGCCTGCTTGTACAGGTCCAGGCGCTCGGTCTGTGCGTAGGGACCAAAGTCGCCGCCCACCTCGGGACCCTCGTCCCAGTCCAAGCCCAGCCAACGCATGGCGCGCAGAATGATCTGCGTGTTCTCGTCGGTGGAACGGGTGGGGTCGGTGTCGTCGATGCGCAGGATGAACGTGCCGCCGTTTGCACGGGCGAAAGCCCAGTTATAGATAGCGGTGCGGGCGCCGCCGATGTGCAGCTTGCCCGTGGGTGAGGGTGCAAAGCGGACGCGAACGTCTGATGCCATGGAAATCTCCTCGATTGCAGGATGGATGTCTAACCGCATCAGTATAAAGCATCAAAGCAACCTCCGCACAAAGGGCACCGACCTACTCATTGGGGACAGACTTAAATGACCAGTCGTTGGAGACGTTCTTAGTTTAAGGCTGGTCATTTAAGCCTGTCCCCAATGAGTAGGTGCGGAAAGGGTGTGAATATTCGATTAACGCGATATGATGTGCCCTTGCATATAGAGCTCGGCGGAATGGTAACGGTCGCCGGGACACGTTTTTGAAAGGACAATCATGTCAGAAGAACTTCGTTCCATCCCGCCCCAACACGGGTCCTTTGTATTTACGTCGGAGTCGGTGACCGAAGGTCATCCCGATAAGATCGCTGACCAGATCAGCGACGCCGTCCTCGACGCAATCCTCGCTAAAGAAATAGAGCTGCAAGAGCAGGGCTACATTGCACCCAACGGCGTGCCCGCCAACGTTGAGAACGTCCGCTGCGCCTGCGAGACCCTCGTGACCACCGGCACCGTCATCGTCGCCGGCGAGATTCGCACCCAGGCCTACGTAGACGTTCAGGAAATCGCCCGTGGCGTTATCCGCCGCATTGGCTACAACCGTGCCAAGTTCGGTTTTGACTGCGACACCTGCGGCGTCATGAGCCTCATCCACGAGCAGTCGCCCGATATCGCCCAAGGCGTTGACGAGTCCTTCGAGACTCAGACCGGCGCTACCACCGACCCGATCGACCTGATCGGTGCCGGCGACCAGGGCATGATGTTCGGTTATGCCTCCAACGAGACCAAGACCCTCATGCCCATGCCGCACTACCTGGCGAGTCGCCTAGCCGAGCGCCTGGCCGCCGTGCGTCACGACGGCACCCTCGCCTATCTGCGTCCCGACGGCAAGACCCAGGTCACCGTGCGCTACGAGGAAGGCAAGCCCGTCGAGGTCACGACCATCGTCATCTCCACGCAGCACGCTGCCGAGATCGAGGACATGGGCAAGATCAAGGCCGACCTCATCGAGCACGTCATCACCCCGGTCATGGCCGCCGAGAACATGCCGTGGGACAACGCCGACATCTACGTGAACCCCACCGGTCGCTTTGTCGTGGGCGGCCCCATGGGCGACACGGGCCTCACCGGCCGCAAGATCATCGTCGACACCTACGGCGGCTACGGCCGTCACGGCGGCGGTGCCTTTAGCGGCAAGGACTGCACCAAGGTCGACCGCTCCGCCGCGTATGCCGCGCGCTGGGTCGCCAAGAACGTGGTCGCCGCCGGTCTGGCCGACCGCTGCGAAGTCGAGCTTGCCTACGCCATCGGCGTTTCCAAGCCCCTCTCAATCATGGTCGACACCTTCGGTACCGCACATGTTGCCGAGGACAAGATCGTCGAGGCCGTAGAGAAGACCTTCGACCTGCGCCCGGGCGCAATCATCCGCGACCTGGACCTGCGCCGCCCCATCTACGAAAAGACGGCAGCCTACGGTCACTTCGGCCGAGAAGACGCCGACTTCACCTGGGAGAAAACCGACCGAGTCGAAGAACTCAAAGCAGCCTGCGGCCTGTAAGCTAACTCGAAAAGCTACAGCCAAATAACAACGCACCAAAAGAAGTACCGGCCCCAACCGGTACTTCTTTTTTATTTAAAGGTTGTGAAGATGAGCCTACCTGGGACATGGAATAAATCACAGGCCGATATATTTTGCAGCAGAGCGACTCCAGCCATGTATCCTAAGTTCCGAGGGCTTTAGTATTTGGTCGATCACGAGTTCCGCACGAGCCGGAGGCCACTTAATGTGGCCTCCGTGCGAGCAGGACTGTCCGAGCAGGCGACCAAATACTAAAGCCCTCGGAACGGCGGGACAGAGTATGCCCCGCCCCTCGGGACGACGGGATAGATAAGGAGCAT
>OBZH01001053.1_pt1 | contig 20511 bp, 17 predicted proteins | sample 1476881 | NCBI WGS metagenome assembly OBZH01 (sample SAMEA2580230, study PRJEB22360) | human gut metagenome | biome: human gut; feature: human-associated habitat; material: faeces | place: Denmark | collected 2008/2010 | reverse complement strand
AAATTATTCCTAATTAAAGATGCTTTAAAGCCTATTCCTATCCCTTTTTCAAGATTTTCCTACTTTTATCATACCACAACATATTGTGCTTTAAAAAGCCCTTTTTAGATCTTTGCACAATATTTAGTTAAAATTATTGACAAGTTGCTAGAATTTGTTTATACTGTTTACAGATTTATATTTCGATAGGAGAACGGAAAAAGAAATGGTAACCATTTACTCAAAAAATAATTGTGTACAATGCAAAATGACAAAGCGGTTTCTCGATAGCAACCATGTGGAATACCGTGAAATCAACTTGGATGAACAACCTGAATTCGTAGAGCACGTTAAGAGCCTTGGCTTCAATGCTGCTCCTGTTGTCCAAACACCAGATGATGTATTTTCAGGCTTTCAACCAGCTAAGTTGAAGAAACTTTCTTAATAAACACAGGATTTTGCTGAAATAGGGTCTAGCGTTAGCAACCTAACACTAGACTTTTTACTTGTAATTTAGGAATTAGAAAAGGATTATTATGGGATTAAAATCTCTTGAAGACGTGACGTATTTTCGTCTAAATAATGAAATCAACCGTCCGGTCAATGGCCAAATCATGCTTCATAAAGATAAGGAAGCCTTGGATGCCTTCTTTAAAGAAAATGTAGTGCCAAATACTTTGGCCTTTGATTCAATCACTGACAAGATTCAGTACCTTCTAGAGCATAATTACATTGAAAGAGCTTTCATCGAGAAGTACCGTCCAGAATTTTTGGAAGAATTGGCCCAATTTATCAAAGACCAACACTTCCAATTTAAGTCTTTCATGGCGGCTTATAAATTTTATAACCAGTACGCTTTGAAAACCAATGATGGGGATGCTTACCTTGAAAGTATGGAAGACCGGGTCTTCTTTAATGCTCTCTACTTCGCAGATGGAAATGAAACCATTGCCAAAGATATCGCAAATGAAATCATCCACCAACGCTACCAACCTGCCACTCCTTCTTTCTTAAATGCAGGTCGTGCTCGTCGTGGTGAATTGGTTTCTTGTTTCTTAATTCAAGTAACAGATGATATGAACTCGATCGGACGTTCCATCAACTCTGCCCTGCAACTTTCTCGTATCGGTGGGGGTGTTGGGATTTCCCTCAGCAACCTTCGTGAAGGTGGTGCACCCATCAAGGGCTATGAAGGTGCTGCTTCAGGTGTCGTTCCAGTTATGAAGTTGTTCGAAGATAGCTTCTCATACTCTAACCAATTAGGTCAACGTCAAGGTGCCGGAGTTGTTTACCTCAACGTCTTCCATCCAGACATCATCGCTTTCCTTTCAACTAAGAAAGAAAATGCCGATGAAAAAGTTCGTGTCAAGACGCTCTCACTAGGTGTTGTCGTTCCAGACAAATTCTATGAATTAGCGCGTAAAAATGAAGAGATGTACCTCTTCAGCCCATACTCTGTCGAACGCGAATACGGTGTGCCGTTCAACTACATCGACATTACTGAAAAATACGACGAATTAGTAGCAAATCCGAATATCCGCAAGACCAAGATCAAGGCGCGTGATTTGGAAACTGAAATTTCTAAATTGCAACAAGAATCCGGTTATCCATATGTCGTCAATATTGATACAGCCAACCGTGCAAATCCTGTTGATGGAAAAATCATCATGAGTAACTTGTGTTCTGAAATTCTCCAAGTTCAAGAGCCAAGTTTGATTAACGATGCTCAAGAATTCCTTCAAATGGGGACAGACGTTTCTTGTAACCTTGGTTCAACCAACGTGGTCAACATGATGACGTCACCTGACTTTGGCCGTTCGATTCGTGCCATGGTGCGTGCTTTAACCTTCGTTACAGATAGCTCCCATATCGTCGCGGTCCCTACGATTGATCATGGTAATAAACAAGCCCATACCTTTGGTCTTGGAGCCATGGGGCTTCATAGCTACCTTGCGCAACAATTGATCGAATATGGATCACCTGAGTCTGTTGAGTTCACCAGCATCTACTTCATGCTCATGAACTACTGGACCCTCGTGGAATCAAACAACATCGCACGTGAACGGGGCCTTACCTTCCACAACTTTGAAAAATCAGACTATGCTAACGGCACTTACTTTGATAAGTATGTGACTGGAGAGTTTGTTCCAAAATCCGATCGTGTCAAAGAATTGTTCAAAGATATCTTTATTCCTAGCGCTGCTGACTGGGCTGAACTTCGTGATAAAGTGAAAGCAGATGGTCTTTACCACCAAAACCGCTTGGCAGTCGCACCAAATGGCTCTATCAGCTACATCAACGATGTGTCTGCTTCTATCCACCCCATCACACAACGGATCGAAGAACGCCAAGAAAAGAAAATTGGGAAGATCTACTACCCTGCAGCTGGTTTATCAACTGAAACCATTCCTTACTACACTTCTGCTTATGACATGGATATGCGTAAGGTGATTGATGTTTATGCGGCTGCAACTGAGCACGTAGACCAAGGACTTTCCCTCACACTCTTTATGCGCAGTGACATTCCAAAAGGTCTCTACGAATGGAAGAAAGAAAATAAACAAACGACACGTGACTTGTCCATCCTTCGCAACTACGCCTTTAACAAAGGAATCAAGTCCATCTACTACGTCCGTACCTTTACAGATGATGGTGGAGAAGTTGGTGCTAACCAATGTGAAAGCTGTGTCATCTAATCTGCTATCCTAGATAGCTCTCAAAAGTCGGTTCGCCGACTTTTTGTGCGATATTCTATCCATTTAGGGTAGAATCGTTACGATTGAACGAATTGAAAAAGAAAGTGATATCAAATGGAAACTTACTACAAAGCCATTAACTGGAATGCCATCGAAGATGTCATCGACAAATCCACTTGGGAAAAGCTGACGGAGCAATTTTGGCTCGATACTCGTATTCCGTTGTCAAACGACTTGGACGACTGGAGAAAGTTATCTCACAAAGAAAAAGACTTAGTTGGAAAAGTCTTTGGTGGATTGACTCTTCTAGATACCATGCAGTCTGAAACAGGTGTCAACGCCCTTCGCGCAGATATCCGTACCCCTCATGAAGAAGCAGTCTTTAATAACATCCAATTTATGGAATCTGTCCACGCTAAGTCCTACTCCTCTATCTTTTCTACCTTGAACACCAAGGCTGAAATTGAGGACATCTTTGAGTGGACTAACACCAATCCATATCTTCAGAAAAAAGCTGAGATCGTCAACGAAATCTATCTCCATGGTACGCCACTTGAAAAAAAAGTAGCCAGCGTCTTTCTTGAAACCTTCCTCTTCTACTCTGGTTTCTTCACACCGCTCTACTATCTTGGAAACAACAAGTTAGCTAACGTAGCTGAGATTATCAAGTTGATCATTCGAGACGAATCTGTCCACGGAACCTATATCGGCTACAAGTTCCAACTTGGATTTAACGAATTACCAGAAGACGAGCAAGAAAAACTCAAAGAGTGGATGTACGACCTGCTCTACACCCTCTATGAGAATGAAGAAGGCTACACAGAGAGCCTCTATGACGGTGTGGGCTGGACAGAGGAGGTCAAAACTTTCCTTCGTTATAACGCCAATAAAGCCCTCATGAACCTGGGCCAAGATCCGCTTTTCCCTGACTCAGCAGATGATGTCAACCCAATCGTCATGAACGGAATCTCAACCGGAACATCCAACCACGACTTCTTCTCTCAAGTCGGAAATGGTTACCTTCTCGGTGAAGTAGAAGCCATGCAGGATGACGATTACAACTACGGATTATAAGAAGAAAAACCTTTCCTGACGGAGAGGTTTTTTTATTGCAATCTTATTCTGATTGGAACTAATTCTTTTTTGAAAAAAGAGGTTGGACCAACATCCAACCTCTCTGATTCTTACAATTTATCTGCTACGACATCCAACAATTCTTGGATTTTCGCTTGGTTGCTTCCTCCTGCCATGGCCATGTCTGGTTTACCACCACCACGTCCGTCGACGATTGGAGCTAATTCTTTAACCAAGTTACCTGCATGTACCTCTTTTGTCTGGCTGGCTACAAGGACATTGACCTTGTCACCAATGGCCGCGACAAGAACAAGGACATCAGAGTAATCTTTTTGCTTCCAGTTATCCGCGAAGGTACGAAGGGCACCTGCATCAGATACAGAAACTTGACTTGCAATAAAGAAGTATCCGTTTGCTTCTTGAACATTCTTGAAGACATCCCCTGCTGCCGCTGCTGCTGCTTTTTCCTTCAATTCTGCATTTTCTTTTTGAAGTTGTTTTACTTGTTCTTGTAGAGCTTCCACTTTATGAGGAACTTCCTTAAGTTGAGGAGCTTTCAAAGTAGCTGCAGCTACTTTAAGAGCATCTTCTTGTTGGCGATAAGCTTCAAAGGCTTCTTTACCGGTCACTGCCAAGATACGACGAGTTCCTGAACCGATCCCTTCTTCTTTGACAATTTTGAAGAGACCAATCTCAGAAGTATTGCCAACGTGAGTACCACCACAAAGCTCAATAGAATAGTCACCGATGGTTACGACACGGACATTTTTACCGTATTTTTCACCGAAGAGGGCCATTGCTCCCATTTCCTTAGCTGTATCAATATCGGTTTCAATTGTCTTGATTGCAATAGCTTCCCAGATTTTTTCATTGACTTGTTGTTCAATCGCACGTAATTCTTCGGGAGTTACGGCTTGGAAGTGGGTAAAGTCAAAGCGGAGGAATTCTACTTCGTTGAGAGATCCTGCTTGAGTCGCATGATTTCCGAGAATGTTATGAAGAGCTGCATGAAGCAAGTGAGTTGCTGTATGGTTCTTCATGACGCGGTGACGACGATTGGTATCAATAGCCAAGGTATATTCTTGGTTTAAGGAAAGTGGTGCCAATACTTCAACGGTATGGAGTGGTTGACCATTTGGTGCTTTTTGAACGTCTGTAACATTTGCTACGACATTCCCTGCAACATCCAAGATTTGACCATGGTCCGCTACTTGTCCACCCATTTCAGCGTAGAAAGGAGTTTCAGTAAAGATGAGAGATGCAGTTCCTTCGGATACAGCTTCTACTTCTGTATTGTCCGCTACGATAGCTACCAACTTAGAAGACAATTGGCTAGCATTATAGTTAAAGTGACTTTCAACTGTAATGTTTTGAAGAGTTTCATTTTGCATGCCCATAGATCCACCTTTGACAGCTGATGCACGTGCACGTTCTTGTTGTTCCTTCATAGCTGCTTCAAAACCGTTACGATCAATAGTCATACCAGCTTCTTCAGCGATTTCTTCTGTCAATTCAACTGGGAATCCATAAGTATCGTAAAGTTTGAAGACGTCTTGTCCATCGATAACAGATTGACCTTTGGCCTTCAAGTCAGCTACGATACCTTGAGCAAAGTGTTGACCTGAGTGAAGGGTACGAGCAAATGACTCTTCTTCGCTCTTAACAATTTTTTCAATAAAGTCACGTTTTTCAAGCACTTCTGGGTAATAGCTTTCCATGATTTTTCCAACGGTTGGAACCAATTTGTATAGGAAAGGTTCGTTGATCCCCAATTTTTGGCCATGCATAGAAGCACGACGGAGGAGACGACGAAGGACATAGCCACGTCCTTCATTTCCTGGAAGAGCTCCATCACCAATCGCAAATGAAAGAGAACGGATGTGGTCTGCAATGACCTTGAAGCTCATATTGTCGCCATCTGGATCGTAGGTTTTTCCAGACATCTTTTCCACTTCACGGATGATTGGCATGAAGAGGTCTGTTTCAAAGTTGGTCTTCGCTCCTTGAATAACGGCTACCAAACGTTCCAAACCTGCGCCCGTATCAATATTCTTGTGTGGCAATTCCTTGTATTCACTACGAGGGACAGCAGGATCTGCGTTAAATTGGGACAAAACAATGTTCCAGATTTCGATGTAACGGTCATTTTCGATATCTTCTGCAAGAAGACGAATACCGATATGATCTGGGTCAAAAGCTTCTCCACGGTCAAAGAAGATTTCTGTATCTGGTCCTGAAGGTCCAGCACCGATTTCCCAGAAGTTGTCTTCGATTGGGATCAAGTGACTTGGATCTACTCCAACAGCGATCCAACGGTTATATGAATCCTTGTCATCTGGATAATAGGTCATGTAAAGTTTGTCTTTAGGGAAGTCAAACCATTCAGGACTTGTCAAGAGTTCAAAAGCCCAAGTGATGGCTTCATCACGGAAATAATCACCGATAGAGAAGTTCCCCAACATTTCAAACATGGTATGGTGACGCGCAGTCTTCCCTACGTTTTCGATATCGTTGGTACGGATGGCTTTTTGAGCATTGGTAATCCGTGGATTCTCAGGTTTAATGGTTCCATCAAAGTATTTCTTGAGGGTTGCAACCCCTGAGTTGATCCATAAAAGAGTTGGATCGTTAACTGGAACTAAGCTAACAGATGGCTCTACAGAATGTCCCTTGCTTGCCCAGAAATCAAGCCACATTTGGCGAATTTGTGCACTAGATAGTTGTTTCATATTTTTCTCCTAATTCTAATTGGGTTAATTTGCGCCTGCTTCTAACATTTCGACATAATCGATAGCGACACAAAGTGAGATGACTAAATCAGCGTATTCTTCCTCATAAACCGATACTTGGTAAGTTGAGGTAAGGTGAAAGAGTTCTTTGCTAATCTCAGCAACAATTTGATCCCGATCATCCAACAATTTGAAATCCAGGTCCCAGATATTTCCTTGAACCCGCAGTCCCAAATCTTCAATGTCGTATTTGTCTCTCAAGAGCGTAAACTTTTTAGTGATAAAAAAGCGATCCCCATTTTTTAAGCTAACCTCAAATTTTGAAAGAAGGGTGAATGGCTTTTTCGTGATCTGGCTGACTTCTTGCCCCTCCTTATCATAGATGGTAAAGGTTTTAGGAACTTTAAAAAAGGATCCCTCAACCTGGTATTCGACATTTCCTAACTCATCCTTGATATCGAAGCGTTCGCCACCCAATCGAAATTTTTGTTTCACTTGATAGGTTCTCATTTTCTATCTCCTTTGAAAAGGCGCTAACAGGCATGCATAAACAAAAGACAAGCCACCAAACGAAGGGCGAAAAACCGCGGTACCACCTTCATTCAATGAACTTGTCATTCTTCATTTTTTATTTCAATTGTATCAGTTGAGTAGCAAAATCATTTCTCTTCCATGGCTCGCACCACCGCCACTTCTCTGTTTCCGATAACCAATGATTTATTCTCAACTATTTATTATACAGGTTCAATAAAGAACCGTCAACTATTTTTTAGAGGATGAAGAGCTGCTATCGCTCGTTTGGACACCGATATTTTGCAAATATTGGTTAAAGGTTGACTTGAAGGCATCATCTTTGACCTTGATATTGGCATCGGTCATCGCTTTGGCAATAATGCTACGGATGAAGTTAGTATCTTGCTTACGACCTTCGACAATGATTTCTTTCAAGCGTTTTTCGTATTTCTTCCAATCAGAACCTTTTTCAGTCTTCTTGTTTAATTTCACAATATAGTAGCTAGCAGAATAGTTTTGGCCTGCTGAAACTGTGATCACATCTGAAATGCCGTTTTCATCCAACTTAAAGGCTGCTTCTTTGACTTGAGATGGGATATCTGCCGTTCCTGAATCAAACTTGACTTCTCCACCTTTGTCTTTTGTAGCAGTATCTGTTGAATTTTCTTTGGCGATTTGAGCAAAGTCTGCACCTTCAGCTTTAGCCGCTTCCAATACTTCTTTTGCTTTGTCTTCTGAATCCAATTTGATAACTTGTGCTGTTACTTCAGGTGTGTAAGATTCAAAGGCTGTCTTGTAGTCTGAATCCTTGAGATCCTTCTTCGCAGCTTGGTTGACTGCGTATTCCAACAACATATTGCTACGGATTTGTTTCTTAGCTGTTTCTTCCGTCAAGCCTTGTTGCGCCAAGTATGCATCAAATTGGTTGCCCAATTGTTTCTTTTGCTTGTCAAATTCTTTATTGACATCTTTATCAGAAACTTTTGATCCATATTCTTTTTCAAAGACCTTATTGATGGTCATTTGGAAAAGGACTTGTTGGGCTCCTTGATTTGATTTCATTTCATCATAGAAATCAGAAACTGTAATCGTGTCCCCTTTCATGGTCACGATATCTTTGTTTGTGCCATTGGCACATGCTGCTAGTGTTACGACTGATAGCAAGGTCACAGCACCTGCTACAAGTTTTTTCTTCATGAAATTTCTCCGTTCCTTTTTTAAACTTCTTCTATTTTACCACAAATTAGAGAGAATACCTTAAATTTACCTAAAATGAGCCAGACTCTGGCAAGGTAACTGTCTCTGCATTTTTTCGGATCATCAAGATGCCGTCACCAAGCGGCACCAAGCTAGCGGTCAAATCTGGATGATTGAGAGTTGCATCAAAGAGGTTCTGCAGACCTCGATAGATGGTTCGTTGTCCACGACGGACCTCCATGATGTCTTTGGCAACATCTCCCCCTTGGAAAATATCATCTAGCACCACGATACCTCCAACTTCTAGAAGCTCTAGGATCCGTGGCAAAAAGACGATGTATTTAGACTTGGCTGAGTCCATAAAGACAAAGTCATAGGTCTCTGTTAAATCCTGCAAGATATCCACCGCATCTCCCTCTAGCAAGGTGATTTGCTTTCTCTGATCGAATTTAGCCAGATTTTCCTTGGCAAAACCGATCATTTCCTCGTTTCGATCAATGGTGGTAATTTGCGCATTGGGGGCATTTTCCGCCATCAAGAGGGCCGAAAACCCAATGGCCGTCCCAATTTCAAGGATTTTCTTTGGTTGTAAGCTTTGCAGAAGTAATCGAAAGTAAGCGACCGTCTCCTGCGGAATGATGGGAATATTTTCCTTGCGCGCAAACTCTTCTAATTCCTTGAGGGCACCAGCTACCGGCTTTTGACGCTTCCGCATAAAGTCGACAATCTCATCCTTGACCACTGGCCGGCGCATATTGTGGTTGGCATTTTTACTATAAGACTCCACCATCTTATGCAAGTCCTAATTTTTCTACAAGGGCTTCAAATTCATTTAGGCGACGTTCAAAGACTGCAAAAGCTGCGTCCAAGTAGTCTTCTTTTTCCATATCCACACCTGCTTTGCGGATGACATTAAGTGGATAATCAGAATTCCCAGCTTTCAGGTAATTGATATATTTATCACGGTCTTCTTGGGTTCCATGAACGATTTTTTCAGCTAAAGCTGAAGCTGCTGCAAAACCAGTTGAATATTGGAAAACGTAGTAGTTATAGTAGAAATGAGGAATGCGAGCCCATTCGTATTGGATTTCTGGATTGTCTTCTTTTGAAAGACCATAGTATTTCTCATTGAGATCTGCATAAAGGTTGTTCAAGAACTCACTCGTCAAAACAGTCCCTTCTTGGTCAGCCTTATGAATCGCATGCTCAAATTCAGCGAACTGAGTTTGACGGAAGACGGTTCCACGGAAGCCATCTAAGAAATGGTTGAGAATGGCAAAGCGGGTTTGATCATCTTCTACTTCTTCCAAGAGACGTTCTGTCAAGATATTTTCATTGGTCGTAGAGGCAATTTCAGCAAGGAAAATAGAGTAGTCCCCATAGACGTAGGGTTGATTTTCACGGGTATAGCTCGAATGCATACTGTGACCAGTTTCGTGAACCAAGGTAAAGAGATTATCCAGTGTATCTTGCCAGTTCAACAACATGAAGGCATTGGTATCATAAGAACCACCTGAATAGGCACCTGAGCGTTTTCCTTGGTTAACATGTACATCAATCCATCGTTCACTAAAGGCCCGTTTCACACGAGACAGATAATCCTCACCCAAAACAGCCAAGACTTCTTCCGCTTTTGCCAAGGATTCTTCATAGCTAAACTTGTAGTCTGTATCTGATAATGGGGTATACATATCATACATCTTCAAGTCAGAGATTCCAAGAATTTTAGAACGCAACTGAATATAACGTTGCAAGAGTGGCAAGTGTTTGTTGACTGCGACTACCAAGCGTTCATAAACGCTTTCTGGCACAAAGTTTTCAGAAAGGGCTGCTTCACGGGCAGATGAGAATTTGCGCACTTTGGCATTGAAGTTATGAACTTTTACATTGGTTTGTAAGGTTTTAGCATAGGTATGTTGGTACTGTTCATAGACCTTATAGAGCCCTTCATAGGTTTCTTTACGGACCGCACGATCTTTTGATTCAACCAAAGAAATGTAATTGCCATGAGTCAATTGCACTTCTTCACCCTTGTCATTATGCACGGTTGGAAATACAATATCTGCATTGTCTAGGATTTCAAAGGTTTCGCCACCAGATGCAAAGATTTCTCCCGCTCCAGCAAGTAACTCTTCTTCTTTGTGAGACAAGACATGTTCTTTTTTCTCAAGTAAGCAATCAAAATAATGACCATATTGTTCCAAGGCTGGAACTTCATTTACAAAATCCTTGTACTGCTCATCCGTAATAGCCATGAATTCAGGCTCATAGAAGGCAAAGGTTTCCCCTAATAAACTATAGAGTGCCATCCCTTTTGATTGGTATTCTTGGTATTTGGCAACCCGTGTATCTTGGTCATTTTTCATATGGGCATAGACATAGACCTTCTCCAACCGGCGGCTCAATTCCAAATAAGCTTCAGTGGTCTCTAACAGGTTTTGTGCCGAATCCAATAAATGACCAGCATAGTGGCTGGCTGCTTTCATATCCGCAGCTAAGCTACTTGCTTCATCTTCCCAAGCTTGATCTGTCGCAAAAATCGTCGACAAATCCCACTGGTATTTTTCATCAATTTCATTACGTTGTTTTACCATTTCAATTCATCCTCCAAAGTACTATTTTAGCATATTTCAAAAACTGTTGCCATTATTGCGACATACGTTCTCAAACGTTGCAAAATCGCATATATTGTCAAAATATCGTTTCCGTCATTTTTCGATAATTAAAAAAAGACGTATTCAATTTCGTATTCATTGCCCGCATAATTGAGAGAACGAGCCCGAGGGCTTTTTTTATTTTATCCGTTACAATAGACAATCTCGATAATTGCCGTTATAAACACAAAAAAAGCCCTCCCAAAATGGGAGGGGAAACACATTATATAGGAATCATTTCAAGGGATTTTACTCGAGCTTCGAGGATTTTAAAGTCCTCTAATGGCGCGTAAGCTGTGCTTGCTTGGTGGCTTGTGATAAAGTTGTCACCGCCATTTCGCAATTTTTCGTCAATCAAAGCGTCAAGTCCCAACTCTAAATGCTTGTTCTTAATATTATTAGTCATTTGAGCTTGTAACGTGGCATACGTTGCGAACGTCTGATAAGCCATATCTGACGTCATATAAGCGCTCAAGTCGATCGCTGGGGTTGTTGGTGCTGGCCTGTTTTCCAACGCTTGAACTCGTCTTTCTAGTGGTCCTAAATCGAGAGTCTGAGCTGTTGAAGATGGTCTGCTTTCCAATGCTTGGATTCGGTTTTCTAATGGCCCCAGATCAACCGTTGTAGCTTGTGGACGTGCTTCGAGTGCTTCGATCCGTGCGACTAATGGTCCGTCATTGTATGCTTGTGCAGCGTGTCCAGCTAGATAGTTTGCGATCTCATCGCGTAAGCTGACCTTTCCTAGCTCAACCATTTCGGCTGATTGATACTGCTCCGCTGATTGGACCACGTCAACGCGGACGTTTTGGTCGCTCGGAAAAACGTATCCGCCACACACCACCTCGACGAGATAGCTCTCGACGGGAAGGACTTTCGGGATTTTAAAGGTCACTCTTTTGAGCCTTGGACCGTCGCACTAAAAGACGCTTTGCCTTTCTTGCTCGTAAAGTGAATTGTAGCTTCCCGACCATTTAAGTCAATCGGGGCCCATCTCTCATCGTATAGTTCAAACCCAAAAAGGGAAGCCGAGTCGCCTTGTTTAACGACCCGACCACCCTCAAACTGCTTTAAGTTCGTACAGTTTGAGCGATTCATTCAATCACCCCTCTTTACTTATAATAATTAACTAGATCGTCCTTGTTCCAGCATGACAACCAAACTGGACCAAATTGGCCAAATTCAAACAAGCGCCAGTAGTAGCCACCATAGTAACCACCCGTTCCTGTATCCGAGATATTGACTTCATCGAGTTCGAAGCTAAAGTACATACCAGCTTTAAAGTCTTGATCTGCTCCGTCTGGCAAGTTGTTTCCATTCTCATCAACCCAGTTAACCATGGATACTGGGATCCCGTTCTCGGTCCAATCAAAACCAATTGGCGTGAGATAGTCACATTTGATTTGCCAAATACCGTTAACGTATTTGACCTCATTTGCTTCATAGTAAGCCTTTTCTTGTGGTTGAACGGCTGTATTCGCTTGGTTGTTGGTTTGAGGTGCTGTGTCAGCATACCGCCAAACTTCGAAATAGTTTGGTTTATTCCAGTTATAATAGTCATTGAATGGATAAGTATTGATAGCTTGTCCTGCTGCACCTTGCGTTGAGTAGTCGCATGAGATAAAGTATGTATCGTCCATCATGACACCGACATGGCCACCAGCACCGCCAGATGAGGCCATATCAGCACCCCAACTCATAAGGATAATATCGCCCATTTGAGCGTCCCATTCTTGGTTGATACTTGCGCGATAAAAGCCATTGTTTGCGAGTTGTTGGCCAAGTGTGACAGTAGATGGCAATCCTTGGATTGGAATACCAGCTTCTTTCAGAGCTTGCGAAATTGATCCAGAACAGTCTGCTGTACCGTCTGATCCATTACGACTTCCAAGCATTGAATAAGTAAGCAATCCACGATGATTGACAAACCAATTGACAACTGATTGTTGTACACTCATAATTTTTTATCCTTTCTAAAATCAAAGGCAACCACCCAAAAATAGATGGTTGCCAGTATAAAAATATTAATCTTGACTAGGTTTTTCATAACCTAAAGCCCGTGTGCTATCGCTCAATCCTGTAGTTGTAGGATCATTGACTACTCCGACAAGCACAAGAAAGGCGAATAGTACATTGACAAATACCAGAATTTTATCAATGGTTTGTCCAAATTCCAATTTGATACCAAAGATATCAGCAAATGCTTGGAAAAGTAGTGCAATGGCTGGCACTAATGCAAGCCAAAAGTTTTTATTTTTCAAACGTACTGACCAATTGATTTTGTTCATATTAATTCCTCACTTCTAATTTTTCGTATTTTTTGTATAGGCTATCAATATAGCCATTTCCACCTAGCTTCTTATAGCTAGCGTGCATTTTATGGACAATGTCGGATTCGTGTATGGTAGTATATCCACGATTAACAGCAACTGTCATATCACGCTCTAAGCGTAAATACATTGTGACTAGATGAGCTTCATCGTGGACAACTAGCTTATCACTAACTGACTTGATTTTCTTATTATTATCCTTACCGACTTCTTGGACGACTTTAACCGATTTTTGGATAGAGCCAAGCTCATCTTTTAGTTCGTTGAATTGATCTTTGTTAAGATTGGCGGACTTGCTTGCCTTCATTCCAAACCAGCCTGTCGCCACGACCCCAATCGTTGGAGCGAGGTGTGCGATCAAATCTGACAAACTCAAACGACCACCTCTCTATTGTGCTGTAGCGGTTGCGGTAGTCATTGGATCTGTCGCTGGTGCTGGTTTTGGTTCAGTCCATTTCCAGACTGCTAGCTTGCCGTTTTGTGATAGTGCACCTTCAAGATCAGCTACTGTCTCGTTATTGTAAGTAAAATCTTGATTTACTTGGACCAGCACACGTTGGCCTTCTCCGAATTTTGGAGTATGGCTTGGATCGTTGACCGTAAAGATTTCGTAAGGTTTGTAAGTCTTGCCAGCTTGTCCAGCTTCGATGAGTTCCAAACCACGCGCATATAATGTAGGATCAAGTGGGTTCTCTGTGTTGGTCACTGCAACCAATACAGCCCAATCGGAAACAGCCTTGTTCTCTGCGATCTTCTTGTCTTTTTCAGCAAGTTTTGCTTCATAGCTTTCAGATTGCGCGTGCAAGTCCTCTTGTAACTTCTTCACACCTTCTGCTGGGTTTAGCTCAGTTGCCACTTGTCCAAGTACGGCTTGGATCAGCACCTCATCTGATTCGCTTGTACGGTCCCCGATCAAGACACGCTCAAAGGCTGTGTAAGGATTCGCTGAGCGAATAGATACGAAGGTGCGACCTTCTTCTTGCAAGTATTTGTTAATAAGTTTAAATTCCATAATTATTTACCTTCTTCTAATTTCTGAGAGGCCTCATCAAAGAGGTCCTTGAGTGCTTGATCGCTATCTAAAACGTTGTTAAACTTGCTTAATAGCTCGTTAACGCGCTTGTATTCCTCGCTTGCTTCCTCGTATTGCACTTTATAATATGAGGCTTCTACGATTGAGTTAGCGAGCTTCTGCGAGATCTCGTTTACAATTTTATCTACTGTGTTCATGGATTTCCTTTCTATCTCCAATTAGGATAGTAACCTCTGCTATAGTTACCAGGTACACCGTTAAGATTGCGGAAGTTATCAAAAATCTCATCTAAGATAACTGAGAGACTGCTTCCTTTGATTACAATATCATCCATGCCAAAAAGCTTTCTGCTTTCGGTGTTAAGAGAGACACCTCCACCCAGTGAGCTCGGCGCAAAGTCCATCGTTTTGCTATAGAAAGTAATGGCGGTTTGAACATTGCCACCTTGCCGACCGTTCCATATTTGGATACCAGCCGAAGTGTGTTCTATACCTGCAACATGATTACGGTTACTCATAAGCTGAGTATACGCACAAGGTACACCGTTCAACGCCCCTTGACCAAAAATTAAAAACTGCAAAGGTTTTCCAGCAAAACTATTCCTAATACCTACAGCGTCCGTATTCATATCAATCCATCCAGTCTGTAAGTCAAAATCAGTAACACCGTTAAGTGACGATAGTTTACCACCCTTGATAACATTCGCTGTCAGCCCGTCTGCTGTGATATTCTTCGCGGATACATTGATAAGTCGTGCTGTGCTTGCGTCAATCTCTCCAATATGAGCCGTGCCAATTTGAGCATTACCGATCATGGAGCTTTTAATCACTCCGTCTTTGATATATGTCTTATCTCCGATTGAGATCAAGCCCTCGTTGATCTTAAACGACCCGTCAGGGTTTAAATTTAATTGCCCCAGCACGTCACCCGCACTGTTTAGATTACGTACTGACCAGCTATTATTTAGTTGTGTTACTTGCGTTTTGACGGCTTCTAGTGGTACTAGACTGTCGTCTGGCGATGGTTGCCATAAACGATCACTAGAGCCTTCGTAGAAGTCAAGTTCCGTCATAAACAGACCAGACCAACCGTTAGGGTTGCCATCGTAGATAAACACTAAATAGCCATTGTCAAAATCGCCTGTGTTGAACTTAAACGAACGTTTTAAGGCTCTTTCTGAGCTAAAAGCAGGGTTTCCAGTCTTATCAAAGATCGTCTGGATTTCGTCATAATCTTGGTTGGCTGAGTTTTTCTTGCGCTTCCTTAACTCGACTTTGAAACGTGCTGTGTTAGCGTCAAACGCTAGCATGTTGAGCATGTAATCGGTGTTCTTCTTAAAGATAAAACGTGGACTGTTGACAACTGCCCCGCTTGAAAGTTGGAACATTTTCTTTTGACCATTTAGATAAAATTCGTGTGCTAAAAACCTAAATTTGCTAGGATCCCCGTTCCAATATTTCAAACCATCATCAGCGCGGGAGTTTTTGAGCATATTTGGCCCACCAGTCGTTGAATACTTACCGACTTCGGTCTGGAAGATTTGGCTAGACATAACCAGCCGTGAGAGCTTGTCTGGTGCGTCTGTTTCGCTTGTACCGATGATACGCTCATAGAGCTTGTTGCTTTCAGTTAGCTTGTTGAATTCGACCGTTTGACTTGCAATCCTACGATCTAAATCGTTAACTCTTCCCCCAGTGTCTGAGAGCTTGTTATTTAAATAGTCAGCGTACGCCTGTGGCGCAAAAGATCGCTCAATATTGCTATAGATCTTATTATAGATCGTGTCACCATCGACCCTATTGATCCCTTCCGTGACTTTGTTCTGCAAGTCCTGACTAGATAAGATTTGCTGCTTGATCTGGTCAGATAGCTTGCTAGTATCTGGAAGAGTTCCAGCTTTTGTAAGGGCTTCTTGAGCTTTTGCGGTGGCTTCTGCGATGGCTTGGTTCGTTGAGGCTTGGGCGTCGTTGACTATTTTCTCAATTTTTGACGTGTCAACTTTGAGAATTTTTGGGAGCCATTCCGTCCCACTCCAATAATAGAGCTCTGTTTCTTCGCCTACCGTTAAGTATAAGAGATCGCCTTCGTGAAGCGTCCCTCTTGGCTCATCTTTTGGCTTCGTGGTCCCGTAATAGTTAGTATTTTTTCCATTTGCCGAAACAAGCGCCCGTGTGGCCACCTCAAGAGCACCTTCAGCGTATTCTTTCGACTCAGACACGCTTCGCATGATCGAACCTTCCGACGTGATCGCTTTCTGGACGGTTCCAATATCGTTACACGTTACCTTGTGGGACAATAGCCGGCCCGTCACGTCGTACGAGCTCTCATAAGACACAATACGGATCTTTTCACGGAACCCGATCGTCTCATTAATAGCCATGATATAGTCGCCCTCGCGTGGCCGCGTGTACTTATACCCGGCTTGCGTGAGATCTTCCATGCCAAGCTGAACCGAGATCGAATAGGATTCGTCGACTTCTTTCTTTAGTCGTTCTAAGAGCTTACCAGTCTCTTTATAGCGTTCGTCTTTCACCGGTTCGCCTTCAATTCGGCCATAGATTCGAGCAAGTGGGCTCTCGTATTCGGCGGTATAGCGTCCTGCGCCGTGGTTATTTTCGTCCTTCCACGCCCCCAGACCTTTTTTGTAAGTGATAAAGCCACCGATGTTCTTTTCAATCGTGAGCTCGTTCATATTAAAGTTTTTCCGAACGACTGTTGAAAGGTCAGTCCCAACTTTTTTCAAAATCCGGACGACTTTACCAGTAACCGAAAATTCGAGACCAGCTTCTTTAATGATCTCTTTAAACATTTTCAACCGACTCACGTTACCGAAATTCTCCTTCCGGATCGCCTTCGCTTCCGCTTCGATTACATAACGATAGCCACTATCTTTGAAAATCGCCTCGATATAAACTTCAAAGCGATTTGAGCCGTTAAACTCTTTATAACAATTTGAGTGCTCGAAATCGTAAAAGAATTGGTGGACCGCGTCAAACGATAGCGAAATATTTTTCCCTTCGTCTTTCGGCTTTGCGTAAATGATCTTATAGAGTTCACCATCGAAAGTAAAACTCCACCCACGATCTAATTTTGATAGAACCTGCTTATTCGATACAATCGTTCCGGAGATCGACCGCTCACCATTTACAGCGTTTTTTGTTGTTAACTCGACTTGGGCCCCGTATCCGTTGCCTTTTTCGTCGTAAAAAGTAATCAATGATCCACCTCCTCTCTAGCGATAAAGCTCTTTAAAACCGAGGATCTTGACAGTCCCCTTGAAATTCGTAAACCAATTGACCGAACGGTTTGGCTTTGGCCGAATAATGAAATATTCGTAATTCGTCCGGTTGTTGACGTTTAAATCTTGCGTCGTTGGTCCTTGATAGATCGCCGTCTCAACTCCCTTTAAGAGGAGCTTTTGGCCAGACCTTAAAGGCGTTTCTGTGTGTCGGTAAGTAAACCGACGACCGTCAATCTCAAGGAAAAAATCAGTATTATCAGCGTTTGCAGTCAATTCCACAACAAACGGTACTTCTAATTGGCTAAGTGGTGCCGTTCCGTTGTATGCAAAACTGTTTGTACTAAGTGAGAGATCCCTTGGAATTGTCTCACCATACGGGAGCTCTGCTGTCACGAATGAGAACGAAACATTATACTTGATCCCGGCTTCTGAATTGCCAATAAAATCAAAATCAATTTGACCATCTCCCACAACGTTATAACGATATTTCCAGTTAGCGTGTGGCAACTGGGCAATGTTGAGATCGCCCGTTGTTTGTCCCGGTGTCTGGAAGTCGTAAATGTTATTTACGTTTTGGTACAACTTCGTAATATAAAAGCTATCGTCACCCAAGACCCAGCGAGAAATTTCGTCCTTTTTATTTAAAAAGTCCTCCATTGATCCCACTGAAAGTCTTGCTGTGACTGAGATTTTCTTTTCGGTATAGGTCAAGCCGTCGAAAATATAACCATTGCGCCCCTTGACGGTTCGCCTTGATAACTCCACGGCCGGGGACGAATCGTCGACCGTGATATTGTAAAGGCCAAGGCCAGATAATTTCTGACTTTGGCCGTCTTTTTCAATTAATAAGTCCATCGTTCCCCCTTTACGCGAAATAAGCGTCTATCGCCTTTTCTCTCGCGTCTTTTTCTTTGATCGTAGTATAGATCTTATCTCCCACGATCTCGTTATGTACTTCGAATTTTTGGTTCGAAAGTTGCGAGTTCTTGACTTCGTCGCTCAAGTCCTCAAGGGACGAACGAACGCCCGAGCTTGTCACGCTTGCGCTTGTGGTCAATACACTATTAGTCTGATAGTCTTGATCTGTGATCGCTTGTGCGTACTCTTTCGCCATCGCCTTAATATCACCGACCCAGTCTTTCATACCGAGGTACATACCTTCGCCTGTGAATCCACCGATTTTTTTCGTAACGCGAGATGGCGAATGAATATCCAAGGCCGAGCGCATAATATCAGCAATACTCGAAGCGATACTATAAGCGAGTGCATAGAGCGAACCAGCCATCGAAGCAAGTCCGTTATACAGGCCTACGCCCGCGTTAAAACCAACGGCTGACAATAAAACAGGCAACGAGCTAAACGATACTGAGATCTGATTACAAGCCATACTAGCAAGTGATACAGCTTGATTCATGCTTGAGCTTATCGTGTTAGTAAACGCGTCCATGCCACTTTTAGCGCTATTCGTGACGCTTTGGAACGTCGACTTAAACGCGCTTTCTAGTTGCTTACCAGCTGATGAGCTGACTTGTGAGATCTTATTAAGTCCAGATTGAACTGCTTGGGCTGCCGCGTTCATTGCGTCTGTGACAGTCTTTTGCATACCTTGATAATTGGTTGTCATTGCTTGCGACATTTTAGAGCTTGCTTGCTCTGCTTGTTGGGCCATCTTATCAAGATCAGCTTGCGCACTTGTTGCCATTGCACTTGTAGCACTCGTTGCTCCCGTTTGCATTTGTTGGAAGTTCGCGACAACGTTCGCGCTCGCTTGTTGCGCGTTAGTAGTTGCCGCTGTGTTAACGCTAGACGTGCTCGCGTTCGCGTTATTCATCAACTGATTCAACTCACTGCTTGCGTTAGTATTTAATTGACCAACGTTAGCCGTAACGTTTGAATTCATCTGTCCGGTTTGAGCCGTTGCGTTTAAGTTCATTTGATTGAACGAAGCGTCAGCATTTGCAGCGAGTTGTTGCAAGTTCATTGTCCCGCTTGCGTTCGTTGCGTTGAAGTTATTCGTGGCCGTCTGTTGCAATTGAGTTGTACTATCCATCGCATTTGTGGCCATTTGGGACATATTAGCCGTAACGCCCAAGCTCATGTTAGACGTTGACGCGATCGTATTTGCGCTCATCTGATCGTAAGAAGTCGATACGTTAGTTGCTGCGCTTGTCGCGTCATAGCTTAATTGAGTGGTCGTTTCTGAGCTTTTAGCCTTGATATTTTCAGCTGTATTATTGATAGATTCTTCGGTTTTCTTTCCGCCTTCGTCCGATTTACCAGTGATCCAGTCCCAAATACCGCCGAAGAAATTTCCGATGGCGTCAGCGACACCTTTCAAAGCGTTAGGAATAAACTCGAGCAAAGCTCCACCGAATCCCTTAATGATCTCCCAAGCAGCAGAGACAATATTTGGTAACCCCTGAACAATTGCTATTGCTAGTTGTACAACTAACTGCGCGCCAGCCGCTAGCAATTGCGGTAATGCTTGAGCGAGTCCACGAATCATCTGACCGATGATCTGTACTGCGCTTTGTGCGATCTGTGGCAACGAATTAATGATCCCTTGGACGAGACTTACGATCAATTGGATACCACCTTGTAAGATCGTAGGCAAGTTTGACAAGATCGTTTGCATAAAGCCAATAATAACTTGCGTTCCCATCTGGATAATCGCTGGTAAGGCTTGAACGATACCATTTACGATATTCATCAAGATTTGAATACCTTGTTCGAGGATTTGCGGGAATTGCGCTTGTATGTTGGTTATGAAGTTAGTTACAATCTGTTGCGCTGTTGAAAGGATTTGCGGTAAGTTTTGCAAGATCCCTTGTGTAATGCTAAGAAGTAACTGCATACCAATAGCGAGCAACTGTGGCAATGCTGAAAGTAAGCTGTTGACCAAAGTCCCGATAATAGTTACCGCGGACGAGATCAACGATCCTGCATTTTGGCCCACACCTTGAACGAGGCTACCGATCAACTGGATCCCGGCGTCAACGATAACCGGGAACATTGTCGCAAAGCCTTGCGCAAGTTTGGCTACCAGATCAGCACCCGAAGCGATTAGG
>OBZH01001044.1_pt1 | contig 20704 bp, 15 predicted proteins | sample 1476881 | NCBI WGS metagenome assembly OBZH01 (sample SAMEA2580230, study PRJEB22360) | human gut metagenome | biome: human gut; feature: human-associated habitat; material: faeces | place: Denmark | collected 2008/2010 | reverse complement strand
TACCCCGAGAAATACCAAAGGTTCTCAAGCGTTGCGGTTACTTTGCAAAGTTACCCGGAACAAGTGAATAGCTGAAATGGTGCATCTTTGCTGAATGATCGCACCCGTGAGATGGGGTCGGACGCTCTGCTTTGCGTCGTGCGGGTGGGCGTCTCCGCCAGGGTCACGCATTGGACCAGGGGTCGGGCGCTCTCCTTGCGTCTTTTGGCAACGATAGAAGCCCCAGCTTGGTGGATTACCAGAAGTCCACGGCAAACGTCAGAACAACCTCCTTGGCAACTCCGAAAAAACGATAGTTCTGCTACTATTTATTTCATCTGTGCGGGCATCACTGTCGATGATTTGGGGTGACATCGTGGACGAACCGGAGAGGAACGAATCCGCCGTTTCGAATCAAGGTGAAGCTATATCTATCGCCGGCATCGCACTGCGCCTCAGCTCAGATATCGACCGCTACAGGGTACCCTCGCAAGATTGGGGGTACCCTGCTTTTTTCCCGTAAACCCATCCAGCAAACTATTTCCCGCCAAAGCCGTAACGGTGGGAATGGAGATACGCAGCAATTGTCGGAAACAAGGAAAAAGAAAGGAAGATGCAAAGGAAATGAAACCAAGTAATGCTAACAAAGTCATCTCGGTTTTGCTAAGCGTCGCGATGTGCCCCATGATGGTGCCGTCTGCGGCATTTGCGGCTGAAGACGACGCGGCATCGGACGCTTCCTCTCCGAGTGATCAGACGCAGCCTGCCGATCAGGCGGAAGGCGACGACGCGGGCGCAAGCTTGAGCGACACGATAGCCCCACAGTCTGAGGCGACTGGCGCATCGACTGGCGAAGCAGCCGACGAGGCAGCTGGTGAAGCGGCCCCCGCGGCTGCGGCCACGGTAAACGGCTATCCGACCCTCGAAGAGGCGGTGAAGAACGCAACCGTTGACGCTCAGGGAACGATCACCTACGAGGTCACTGGCAAGGTGAATGTTGACAGCACTGGTTGGGTTCAGGTTCGTCCTGCGGCTGCGACTAATGCCAAGGTGGTTAAGTTCGTCGGCAAGGGCGCCGATGCTGAAATCTGCATCACGCAGGGTGTTGCGATCCTTGCTGATCAGGGAAGCTCTGCTCTGAGCGTTGAATTCAGCAACTTGAAGCTTTCGAAGCTGAACCCGACGTATGCCGGTGACTACGGTCAGTCTACTAACTATTTTACGACTTGGCTGAGGAATACCGATGCAGCATCGAACTGTGTGACGTATACGAATTGCGAATTCCCCAACGGCGTTTGCAACAATCAGTACGGCAAGACGGTTTTCAATAGCTGCACGTTTACCAACACCGTAACGAAACTCTACAACATGTGGGTCTACGGCGGCAACGTCGAGGTCAAGGGCGGCTCGTTCACGGGCGTTCGCGGCGTGAAGGTCTACACGGAGGGAACCGCTACGGTTGCTCCGAAGGTTGATGTCGCGGGAGCGTCTTTTGCGGGCGTGTCCGAGAAGGCGGCGATCGTCGTTTCGAAGCCCGCAACGGTAACGCTTAGCAACGTATCTGCAACTGATTGCGCGAAGGGCCTTATTCAGAAGGATATCGCGGGAAGCTCCGAAGAAGTTACTCTCAACGCGAACGGCACGGGGATCGGCGGCAACTTCGACATTACGGCAAACACGGGATCCGATGCCACGAAGGCCGAGTTCAATCTGAACGCGGGTACGCTCACTTCCGAGGTTTCGAATGATTTTCTTGCTGACGGCTTTACGCTGAGCAAGAGCAGCGATGGCACGTTTGGCGTGGCCGAAGCTGCTCCCGCGGCGGTTGCGGAAGTAAACGGCAAGGGTTATCCCAGCCTGCAGGCGGCAATCGACGATGCGTCGCGTAAGGCAACGGTGAAGTTGCTGGCCGATACGAAGGAGAACGTAACGATCTCCACGCCCCTTGTCACGCTCGATCTGAACGGCCACACCCTCAATGGCAGCACGGGCGAGCGCAAGCCGGCGCTGACAGTAACGAGCAAGGCTTACGTTATGGACTCTAGTGAGGCCCAGACGGGCACCATCATGCGCGAGGACACCGCAGAGAACTCTGGCATTTCGTCCCATTACGTCATTGACGTTCAGGGCGGTAATAGCGGCTGGTTGTTCTTCCAGGGCGGAACCGTTAAGAACGACAGCGGCGCTGGCGGAACGAAGGGTGCATCCCTTGTCCGCGTTGGCGACGACAGCAAGCCTGGTGTGCCGGGTCTGACTATTAGTGGTGGCACGTTCACGCAGGATAACTTCATTGTCCTTAAGTGCGACCACGGCAACCTCTACGTCAAGGGCGGCGCCATTAATTCTGCGAACAGCTATGCGATTCAGAACTGGAAGAACGCTACTATTAAGGACAACGCGGTCATTAACGGCAACGTTTCGACGTGGACATTCGGCGGAGCGGGCTCTGACCTTCAGATTCAGGGTGGCACCGTAAACGGCAATGTTGAGTCAGTGACTTACGACGGCGTCGAGGGCAAACCGGCGAAGGTGTCCATCACGGGCGGCACCGTCAATGGCACGCTGAACACGGTTGACTACAGCACGGGTACCACTTCCAACGATTCCACAAAGGCAACGATCGAGATCACGTGCGGTACGTTCAGCACCGATCCGTCTCGCTATCTGATCGAAGGCTCTGCGGCTACCCCGAACGGTGACGGCACCTTCGGCGTGGCAAAGGCTTACCTTGCTAAGGTTGGCGAAACCAGCTACTACACTATGGACGAGGCATTCAAGGCTCAGACCGCAAGCCGCGAAGCCATCACCTTGCTGCGCGACTACACCACGGGTAGCACGTTCAACTCTGGAACCGTTGCTCGCGTGGTTGACCTGAGTGGCCACACCTGGACGTGCACGGGAACCGATGCAAACTCCGCGGCGTTCGAGATCAACTACCCCAACGCATCGCTTACGGTGAAGAACGGTAAGGTCGTGAGCTCGCAGCTCATTGGCTTGATTCCGTCTGCCTCGGGCGGCACTATCACGTACGACAACTCCACCCTTACGTTTGAAGGCGTTGAGGCAACTACGACCGCCACGAGCGGCATCGAAACGAACGGCAACAACACGAACGACACTGTTGTTCTGAAGGACAGTACGCTCAACGTTCCCAACGGCTTCGGCATTTACTTCCCCAGCAGCGGAACGCTGACCATCGACAACTCCACGATCAACGCGAAAACGATGGGTGCGCAGGTGTGCTCGGGCAATCTGAACGTTAACGCAGGCAGCGCGATTACCGTGTCGGGCGATCCGGTCGAGAAGGCCGAGAACGACGGCGCTATCCAGGACGGCGCGGCAATTTCTATCGTCAACCGCCCCGGCTACAAGGGCCTTGGCCAAATCGCCATCACGGGTGGCACCTTCACGGCGAAGGACGACAACGCGGCAATCAAGGCCTACACCTGGGATTCCTCGACGAAGCAGGAGTCGGCTTTCGACAACTCCGCTAAGACGGTCGCTGTTTCTGGCGGTACGTTCTCGTCTGCCATTGTTTCCGATTTGTGCGCTGAAGGTTACGCGCCTGTTGCGAACGCCGATGGCACGTATAGTGTTGGCGTCCCCGTGGCGCAGATCGGCGGCACGGTATTCACTAGCTTGCAGGCGGCTATCGACGCAGCTCAGGACGGCGAGACCGTCACGCTGCTGGCCGATGCCGTTGTCGATGCCACGGTGGTTGTTCAGGACAAGGGCGCCATCACGCTTGACTTGAACGGCAAGACCATCTCCAATACGAAAGAGATTTGGAACGACGACATCTATAACTGGTCCCTTGTTTCTGTCAGGGGCAACTCCGACCTTACCATTACGGGCAACGGCGCGATTGACGCGCTGGCGAACGACTCGTACGCAATTGATCTGCAGGACGCAGCGAGCAAGTGCACTATCGAGAACGGCGCATTCACCGGCAACATCTCCGCGGTGTATGTCTTCGACGGCTCGCTGACCATCAATGGCGGCACGTTTGACATCAAGCAGCTGAGCGGCCAGGGCGATCATCGCTTTACCATCAACTGCTACGATTCGAGCTACAAGAACGGAACGGCCCAGGTTAGCATCAATGGCGGTACGTTCAACGGATTCGATCCGGCCAACAACCTGGCCGAGGGCACTGGCACGGCATTCACGGCTCCTGGCTACACCTCTGTCGCTAATGCTGATGGCACGTACGGCGTGGTTGCCGGCGTGGCACAGATCGGCACGAAGGCATACGCCAGCCTCGCCGATGCTGTCGCGGCAGCTCAGGACGGCGAAATTGTCACGCTGCTGACGGACGCTACCGAAGACGTGGCCATCAGCAAGAGCATTACTCTTGATCTTGGCGGCAAGACACTGACGAACACGAATGCTGGCAAGGCCACGATTTCCGTGCAGGGCGGCACCGTCACCGTGAAGAACGGTAATGTTGTGGGCGGCACGAGCTACTACAACATCGAGGTCACGAAGGGCAGCAACGCCAACCTGACGCTGACGGATGTGACCGCCACGGCGGGCAACACTGGCTCCTCCATGATTGACAACTGGGGTACCATGACCATCACCAGCGGTACCTACACCGGTGGCTTGAACGTCGTTAAGAGCGAGGAAGGCTCAACGCTGAGCATCACCGGCGGTACGTTCACGCTGGATTATGCGCCAAGCAGCGGTTATACCGCAGCTATTCTGGTGTACGGTGATACCACCATCAGTGGCGGCGAGTTTGTCCAGACAGCAACACCTAAATGGGGCTATCCGCAGGTTGTCATGACCGGTGTTGTGGAGGGCTATACCGCTATCACGCGGGTTACCGGTGGCCACTTTACCAACAAGAAGTCGGGCGACAACATTTTCCACGGCTTGGGTAAGGCCACCTCTGACAACTTCAAGGTCTCCGGTGGTACGTTCAATAAGAGCATTTCCGAAGGCTACTGCGCCGATGGCTTCATTCCCACCAAGAACGCGGATGGCACCTACGGCGTCAAGGAAGGCCACTATGTTGCTCAAATCGGCAGCAAGAAGTATGAGACGCTGGCCGACGCGATTCGTCTGGCTGCAAAGGATAAGACCATTACCCTACTGACGGATGTTGAGCAGAACACCCAGCTGACCATCAACAAGAACATCACGCTGGATCTGAACGGCAAGACTATCAAGAACACGCAAGACATCTGGGGCGAAAAAACCAACGCCATCCTGTCCATCACAAATGGCGCCAAGGTGACCATCACTGGCGACGGCACCATAGATGCCAAGGAGAACGACTGCTACACCATCAACGTGGTGAAGGGCGACCTGACCATCGAAAACGGCACCTTTTACGGTAACGTCAGCGTGGTTCAGGTAGAGGAGGGCACCTTGTCCGTCAAGGGCGGCACCTTCGACCTGCACCAGAAGTGGGAAGGCAGCAGCAAGTATCTGTTCAACTGCATCGATGATGCGTATGCGGGCGGCAGTGCGAATGTCGCCATCAGCGGCGGTACGTTCATCGGCTTCGACCCCAGCGTCTCCCCCGAGGGCGAAGGCACCAGCTACTTGGCTCCCGGTTACGCTCCTACTGACAACGGCGACGGCACGTACGGCGTGGTTGCCGGCGCGGCGCAGATTGGCACGAAGGCGTATGCTAACCTGCAGGCAGCCATCGACGCAGCTCAGACGGGCGACACTGTCACGCTGCTGACGGACATCGTTCTTGATGCGCAGGCTGGCACCGAGAGTGACCTGTATCCTCAGTTCACGATTTCGGGCAAGAAGCTCACACTCGACATGCAGGGTCATAAGATCAGCTACTCCGAAGAGAGCCGCACGAAGGATTACGGCAAGGCTTCGCTGCTGACCCTGTCCATCGATAAGGGATCCGATGTTGTTATCACCGGCAACGGCACGATCGACACCGAACTCGGCTCAAACCAGGCTTATGGTATTAACATTCGTGGTGGCAGCAATCTGACCATCAACAATGGTACGTTCTACGGAGCAATGACTGCAGTTCAGGTTCAGAAGGGCGGCCTCGTTATCAACGACGGTACGTTCCTCATGGCTCCTACCTGCAAAGAGCAGGTTCCGCAGTACGCTAAGTACATCATCAACTGCATTGATGCTGCTTGGAAGGATGGGTCTGCAACCGTTTCTATCAAGGGCGGCACGTTCGGTCATGATTATTCGCACAGCCCCGAGGGCGAAGGCACCAGCTACCTGGCTCCCGGTTACGCTCCTACTGACAACGGCGACGGTACATACGGCGTTAAGCTTGCCGAAGGTGCGTATCTGCTGCAGGATTACCGCAGCGGCGACCAGGCTTCCTGGACGTATCCGACCCAGGAGGGCATGGCGTTTGCCGGCTGGTACAAGGACGCTTCGTTCACGACCCCCTGCACCGCAAGTGATGTCGAGGGCGCTGCCTACGCAAAGTTCGTTCCCATCACCGACCTGCTGAAGTTTAAGGGCGGTTCGCTGAGGATGGACAAGGGTGTGCCGAGTGAGTCTACCTATCTGCGTTTCGGTTACACTAAGGCTATTCCTGAAAAAGCCACATACATCGAGAACGGCTGGTATTACAAGAGGCTTAGTGCTCCCACTTCTGGCGACCGCCGTCTCGTGGCCTACAATAACGCCTTGAACAATGACGGTACCATCACGTCGAACTTGGTGTTCAATGGAGTGACGAAGAATTACTACACTGCCAACTTCACTGAAAAGGCGTTTGTCAAGTACATGACCGTTGACGGAACTACCGTCGAAGCGGTTGAGGATGCTTACCATTCGCGCTCGGTAAGCGAGGTTGCAGATGCTATTCTTGCGCATCCTATGGCAAGTGAAGCTGAGAAAGATTATGCTACGAGCATTAAGTCTGCAATCCAGTAGAGAGTTGAATGATATGCTAAAGAAATACGAGAGCCCCGAGCTGGAAGTCATCGAGTTGGAGAATCGCGATGTTATCGTTTCTTCTGATCTCGATGGCGACAACGGCGTGAATCCGGGCGATTGGCAATAGGCATTCAGCTTCGCAAGGCCCTGCTCGGCTTGCCAGGCGGGGCCTTGCGATGATTCACAGTTTGATGAATTTAGCGAGGGCGGGCGGTTTGCGTCCGCCCTTCGTTTGTTTGCGGATTTCCGCTGATTGAACGAAGGGCTACCGAATCTATGGATACGCGAAAACGTAATGTACTTATCGGCGTGGGCGCGGCGATTTTGGTTGTCGTCGTGATTCTCGTTGTCTTGATGGTGTCGGGCGGCTCGAGCCAAGATGAGGCGGCGTCGAAAACGGACAGCGCTGTTGCAGCTGCCTCCGACTCATCTTCTAAGGACGTAGGCGTAATGCATGCGTCGGGCGACGGCACGGCTGACAACGAGGTTGATGCGTCCGAGGTGTACGGGGATTCTCCTGATGCCGCGACGGGCGAGTCCTCCGCTGGCACGTCAACTTCTGGCGGCGACACTCCGAGCGTGAGCGGCTCTGGCTCTACTTCGGACAACCAGCCGAGCGGCTCGAACGCAGGCAATGGCGATTCATCCGACAAGGGTTCGGGCGATTCTGCAGGTAGCGACCCGGCCGGTGGCGCCGATCCCGGCGTCAAAACTGAGCCCGATGGCTCAAAGTGGACGGGTTACTACTAAGCCACCTATCCTTATCGTGCCTACTGCTCGGCAGCGGAACAACCGAAGCGGGTTCCAGGACATTCCCAGGACCCGCTTTTTAGCATCCTTCATTTTTGTTGGCTGCAATTTTCCCGGTTCTCGTTTCGGGCGGCGGTCATTTTAGGGTCATCGTTTCGGGTTGCCGTCCGTTTCCCGGCCATCAATTTCGCAGCCGCTTTCCCAGCCTTCGCCAAAAGCGGCCGTCACCCTTCCAGCCCGTCGCCTTCCCCCCGGCCTTCGCCTTCCTACATCCTGGTAACCTCAAGGCGTTTGAGCAGGTCGATGTCTTCTTGCGCGCTACGTGCGTCGGTGACGAGCTCGCTCATGCTCGCGTTGCGCGAGAGTCCCTTGCGGATAACGTGCCCCACTTGATAGAGGCACGCGGCCGGAGCAAGCCACGCGTGCTTGCGCGCTGGCGCCCAATGAGCGCGCCCGCCCTCGTAAAGATAGCGAACCAAGGCCGCGGGGCTGCGGAGGTTGTGCAGCACCGTGCGGGTTGCCTGCGCACCGCGCTCCATCTTGCGTCCCATGTTCCCCCGCTGCATGATGTAGAGCAGAAGGTCGCTCGCAAGCTGCGCATCGGCTTCGCTAAACCATGTTGCCGACGTCTGAAGCCCCAGGTAGGTGCGGCAAAGCCACGTTGTGGTGACCGCCAGCTTCTCCATGCCGATCTGCTGTGCCGCATGTTGAAAGCTGCGCTCCCAAAGCTCGTCGGTCAAGTGCGCGTCGACGAACATCTGCCAATCCAGAATCTGGCGAAGCCCCAGACCCGAACCTAGATGCTGGTTGACATGCGCGAGCAGCACCAGGCCGTTCTCGAGCGGCGGCAACACGGGCACGCTGAAGCCTGCGACATCGGTCCATTCGGCGCGCGGGATGGCGTCGTAAATGGCCTGGTCAAGGAAATGTGCCTGCTGCTTGTTGGCGCATGTGCTGAAATACCGATGCAGCTCGATTTCGGGACAGCCCGCCTTCTCGAAGCCCGCGTGGCGCGGATTGATTTCAAGCTCAATATCGTTATCCCAGCCCAAGCGCTCCATAAGTGAAAACGCTCGGTCGAAATAATCGGGCGGCACGATGAGGTCGATGTCGCCCATGCTGCGGCTGTTCGGCTGCGGGTAATTTGTCGCAGCGGCCGCACCCTTCAGCACGGCAACGGGGATATCTGCCTGGCGAAACTCGGCGAGCACGCTGTCTTGCGCCATCATGAGGCGATACCAGCCCGACAGGTTTTTCCCGGCGCGCGCAAGGTATTCCGCCTGGTCGGCAGGGGAGAGCTCGAGGGATTCGATGGCGTTTGCCGGATAGCCGATGACAGATTGCGCTTCCAGCTCGGTCCGCACGGCAGGCCACAGACCGCCAGGGATGGGTGGAACGGGGAGTGAGACGGGGAGCGGAATCGGGCCCGGGTGATTTGCCTCAGGCGTGGCGGTTCCGCCTGGAGCGAGGGCGGGGCGGCTTGCGTCAGTTCCGCCTGCAACGGGGGCTGGGCTGCTCTCCTTGCCGTCTGGCGTGCTTGCAGGCGAGCTGGAAAGCCTGGCCGCGAGAGCTTCGTTGCGCGCAGCGTATTGAAGGGCGCTTTCGGCGGCGATGATTCTGATCGCGTATTCTTCGGCGGCGGAAAGCTCCACGGACTTATCCTCTCGTTGCTTCGTTGCGGCATGCGCGCACGTGGAAATTGCTTGCGAACCTGACAATCGGTCGCGCGCTCTTCCTGTGCGCCTATAATATAGCAGCGTTAATCGCGAATCGAGAAATGCCTACATACCGTGCAATTCGGGAGTAGTTGCGGTTGCTGTCGCCGCCTGTGAGCAGACACTAGCTGCCTGCAATCCGCTTGTGCCGGCTGCAACCCGCCCGCGTTGTCGTCGCCTTCCCAAGGAGCGAAGTCTATGTTCTGCGTCCAAATAGCCGAGGTTCTTGTCGCCATCGAGAACTGCTATGCGTTCACCGAGCGGCTTTGTGCGGATTACATCGTTGATGTTTTACCTGATGAATGCAATTTTTCGGTATCGGCGACGCCAGAGGAGATTGCGGCGGAGAACAGCGATGAGGGCACGTTCTCGCCCGCGTATTGCGAGTCGCTTGCGCTCTACCGCAAGATTTGCACGCACATGCTGGACTACGACGCATTCCTGCTCCATGCGGCAATCGTCTCGTATGCGGGCCGCGGCTTCGCGTTCGCGGCGAAAAGCGGCACGGGCAAGAGCACGCACGTCGCGCAGTGGATGCGCGCGCTGGGCGACGACGTGACGGTGGTGAACGGCGACAAACCCATCCTGCGCTGGCGAAATGGGGAAGCCGTCGAGGCGAAAGGCGCTGGGGCGCCGAGCGAGATGCCTGGTGGGGAAGCTGCCGAAACCACCTGCGACCAGCCGGTGGGTGAGTTCATCGCGTACGGCACTCCATACTGCGGCAAGGAAAACTGGGGGAAAAACACGAGCGTTCCCCTTCGCGCCGTTTGCTTTATCGAGCGTTGCGAGCCGGGCGAGCCGGACCGCCTGTCTCGTTTGGAAGATGACGGGGAAATCGTCGCGCGCATCATGAATCAGATTCTGATGCCGCATGATTCCGCTTTGGCTGTTCGGCAGCTTGATTTGCTCGATAGGTTGGTGAACAGCGTGTCGTTCTACGTGCTACGCTGCACGCCGACTCCTGCCGCCTTTGACGCGGCGTTCCAGATGACGCTGTGCGATAATGGGCGCGAACGAATGCATCGATGCGAAGGATCTGGGCATGAAGATTAAAGACGGTTTCATCGTGAACAAAGTGGGCAGTCAACATGTGGTCGTGCCGGTGGGCGAGGCCAGCATGGAGCGCCACTGCATGATTCGCCTGAACGATACGGGCACGTTCCTGTGGGAGCAGCTTAGTGCAAATACCACGGAAAATGCGTTGGTCCGGGCTCTGCTGGCAGAATATGCTGTTGATGAAGACACGGCGCATGCCGATGTTGCGGCGTTTCTGGGTAAGCTTCGCGACGCCGACTTGCTTGAGGAGTAGGAGCCTAACCGCTAGGTTCCATTCGGCAAGCGATTCATGACGTGCGAAAAAAACATACCCTCGGCGGCGCCTGGCGCAGATGGGTCTTCCTCCCCTGATGAACCTCTCAAAATCGAGGACGTGCTCGCATCCGAGGGTTTTTACATGGGGCCGCCTGTGGGCGTTTCCATGTGGCCGATGCTGCGCAACCGCCACGACGTGATGATGGTGGTGCCAGCCGAGGGCGAGCTGCACCGCTACGATGTGGCGCTGTATCGCCGCGGTGAGAAGTATGTGCTGCATCGCGTGGTGGGGCATTACGGGAGCGGCTCTGAAAAAGGCTACGTGATCTGCGGAGATAACTGCGTCATGCTGGAATACATCCCGCGCGAGGACGTGCTCGGCGTGCTGCGAGGCTTCTATCGCGATGGCCGCCACATCGATTGCGAGACGTCCCGCGGATACCATTTGTACTCGAAGCTGTGGGTGGCGCTGTTCCCCGCACGCAAGGTGTGCAAGGGTGCAAACGCTGCGGTAAGGCGCGCGGGCAAGCGCGTTCTTGTGGCATGCGGCCTGCGCAAACGCGATGCCGCGAGCGAAGCGGGGCGAAAATGATGCGCAGGGCTGAGGCGCGCGAACAGGACAAGGTCACCTACGCGTGGCTTCTCGCGCAATCGAAGGCGCAGCATGGCCGTATCGTTGCGCTGTCGGTGCTGTGCACGGTGCAAGCGGCGGTGCTTGTGAGCTTTGCTCTGGCGTGCCGCGCCGTCATCGACCAGGCAGTCGCGGGAAACATCGACGGCTTGCTGGCAAGCGCGGCGGTGCTCGTAGGCGTTATCATCGCGCAGTTGGTGCTTCGCCTGGCTATCAACAGCACCCAGGAGCGCATTCGGGCCCGTTTCGCTCTTGAGCTGCGAAAATCGATGCTCGATAGCATCTTCGCCGCGCGCTTTGGCAAGGTTTTACACTTCCATTCCGGCGAGCTTTCCAACCGCATGTTCTCCGACGTGCAGGTTGTGTCGAACGGCGTGATGACCATCATCCCGAGCTTCGTGTCCATGCTCATGCAGCTCGTGTTCGCCATTGCGGTGCTCGCGCTGATCAGCCCGCCCATGGTGGCCCTGTTCGCTGCCGCCGCGCTGCTCTCGTTCGTGCTGGCGCGCACGCTGCGCGGACGGTTGAAGGCGCTGCACAAGATCGTGCAGGAAAAGGAAGGCGCCGTGCGCGTGTTTCTGCAAGAGGCACTCGAGCATCAGCTGGTCATCCGCTCGTTTGGGGCCCAGCCCGCCACGAGCGCACGAGCCGACACGCTGCAAGAGGATCATTTCACCGCGCAGATGCGCCGCCGCGGGTACTCCATCGCCGCCAACGCGAGTTTCTCGTTCTTCTTCAACGCGCTATATGCCGTGGCACTCACGTGGTGCGCGTTTGAGCTTCTGCATGGCGCCATGAGCTACGGCACACTTATGGCGGTGCTGCAGCTGGTGGCGCGCATTCAGGCGCCGGTTTCAAGCTTGTCGGGCATGCTGCCGCAGCTGTATCAGACGCTGGCATCGGCGGAGCGCCTGATGGAGGTGGCGGAATTGCCGCACTCGGAGGGCTGCTTGCCTGTGACCGCCGAGGAATTCTATCAGCGGCTCTCAGGCGTGCGGATGCGCGATTTGGCGTTTTCCTACGATGACGAGGAAGCGGAAGATGGCCCCGCTTGCGCCGAGCAGGAGAAAGCAAAAGGCGCTTCCGCGCCCATTGGGGGAGCGAGGGAGGAAGACGGCGCTGCGTCCCCGGATGGGCCCGATGCCGTCGAAAGCGCCCCAAATCGCTGCGTAGAACTTATCGATTCCCCCTACGACGCGGGCGAGACAGAAGGTAGCGCTGCGTCCGCAGGGGGGATGGTGACTCCTTCTGGGGGAGAGCCCGTGAGCTTGACCTGCGCTGACGTATTCGTTCCCAAGGGCTCCTTCGTGGTGGTGGAAGGTCCATCCGGCTCCGGGAAATCCACGCTGTTCAAGCTGCTGTTAGGTGCCTACGATGCGAATGGCTTCTCGTACGAGCTCGCTGCCTCTGCTGCGGGTGCCATGTCCGTAGCTGCTGCGCCCGATGCCCCCGCAGGCTCGGTCGCTATGGGCGCGCCTCTTACCGATGCCCCTGCGAGTGCGTTCGCCGTTTCCTCCTGCTCCGCATCTCAAGTGCCGCCCGGCGCGTTCGCCTATGTGCCGCAAGACAACTTCCTGTTCGCAGGCTCGATTCGCGAAAACGTGGTATTCGCCGCCTCTGATGCGACCGATGACCAGGTAAAACGTGCATGTGAGGTGGCGTGTGCGTGGGACTTTGTGGAAGAGCTTCCGTTGGGACTCGACACGATGATTGGCGAGCACGGGCAGGGCCTTTCCCAGGGGCAGCTGCAGCGTCTGGCTATCGCGCGTGCGGTGTGCTCGGGCGCTCCCGTCATGGTTCTCGACGAGGTCACGAGCGCGCTCGATGACGCGACCGAAGCGGCAGTTCTTGCCAATATAGCTTCTCTACCTGGTAAAACGATTTTCGTCGCCGCCCATCGCGCAAAGGCGCGCGAGTTCGCCACCATGCGCCTTCACGTGGAAGACGGGGTGCTGACCGAAGCGCGTTAGGACGCATTCCTGCATAGACTTCGTCAAGTACTTCTTGGGTCTCTTCCTCGAGATCGCTTCATCGTGGACAAAGAATGGCGATATGTGAGGAGCATCGATAAGCTAACTTCCATTCGAAAATTTTGACCTGGGAAAATGACGACGGAAGCACGGGCGAGCGATCTTCCCTGGGTGCAAGGACTCACATATCGGCCAAATTTGTCCGCGACGAGCCGATTCTGAAGAAGAAGGCGCCGCGTCAGGTCGCGCAATCGTCGCGGCTCCAAATTGTCGTGCGACAAATGTGCCTCTCGAGCAAAACATGTGGTAGATTATTGTTGGCAAATCAGGCGAAGCGGCAACAAGAAAGGGACTGCGTGGTTTTCAGCAAGTTGATAGCCATCTACCTTTTCCTGGGCGGAACCGCCGCCGGCGCCTTCGCGCTCACCGCCCTCTTCGACGTCGCCAAGGCCGTGAAAGACCATCGCCGCGGCGAGTACGGCAGAGCGTTCCTTGCACCGCAATCGGTGATTTCCGAGCCCACGTACAAGCGCATTCGCCGATTTGTGTACGGCACCGGCCTGATCGTCGTCCTCACAGGCGAGCTGTGCCTGGTCGCAGACCTAGGACGCCCCGAAGCATTCTTCTTCCTGTTCCTGTACCCGACGAGCAGCTTGGTCTCCATCGGCGCTTTCGCCTTGACGCTGCTCACCGTCTTCCTGGTAATCTCCCTTGCCGACACCATTTTCGTGTTGCCGAAGTGGGCGCGCGTCGTCTCGTTCGCCGCAAAGGCGATAGGCCTTCCTATTGCGGTCATCGTGATGGTCTACACGGGCTTGCTCCTCCAAAGCGTTATCTCGGTCGAAATCTGGCAGTCGGCGTGGCTGCCCGTTCTGTTCGCGGCATCGGCGCTCTCGTGCGGTTGCGCGGTGGTCATGCTCGCGGCCTGCACCTGCGAAGACGTGCGCGTGACACATATCATGGCACGCCTGCTCGCCTGGATCGACATCGCGTTCATCCTGATCGAGATAGTCTCCATCGTTGCCTTGCTTGCCTTCGGGAAGGGGAGCGCCTCCATGGCGGTCATGCGGCTTTTCGAAGGCGACCTGTCGACCACGTTTTGGGCAGGTTTCGTCGCCTGTGGACTTGCGATTCCTCTTGCTGCGGAAGCAGTTTCTCTGGCGCGCAAGCGGGAGATTCCCACTCCGGGTGCGGCGGGAATTGCCACATTGGCGCTAGTCGGAGGGCTTTGCCTTCGAATCGCCATCGTCGCATGCGGCGTGGCACCTTCGCCATAGCGGGGAGAGACAACGGACATATGAGGTAAGTGCAAGAAAAGGGAAACGTGAAGCAGCAGATTAAAGAAATACCACCGTTTTCGTTCGACGAGTCCAGCGACTTGCCGATGTGGGTGCAGCTGCGCAATCGCATGGCCTACCTCATCACGTCAGGCTTTTACAAGCCGGGCGAGAAGCTGCCGACGGTGCGCAAATATGCGGCTGAACTGCGCATTGCGTATAACACGGTGAGCAAGGCCTACATGGGGCTCGAGCGCGACGGCTACGTGACCACGGTGCGCGGCAGCGGCGTGTTCGTGAACGATCCGGACGCTATCTTAAAACCCGCGCCGGAGGTGGACGCGCTTGTCGAAGAGTTCGTGAAAGGATGCCTCGAAAACGGCATGGCATATGACGACATTCCGAAGATGGTGTCTTCGTGCGTAAGGAGGATGAAAAAGGATTATGAGAAAGCTCAAGGATAAGACCCGCCCTCAGGAGCAGAAGGACACGTATCGCCGCTCCGAAATGGAATTCGGCGTTGCGGCGGACGCGTATCGCTCCGACCCGACGAAGAAAGCCACGCGAAACGGCGCGGTGATGATCTCTGTGGTGCTCGCTCTTGTCGCCTTCGCGGTTGTGCTTGCGGCATCCATTCTCGCGCTCGGCAAGTTCACGTTCGCGGGGATCATCGTCTCCGTGATCGTGGGCCTCACCGTCCTGTCTTCGGTACATGTGTGCATGGACTGGGAACGCGTCGTGGTCATGCGCCTCGGCAGGTTCGACCGCCTTGCGGGCCCGGGGCTGTTCTTCACCATCCCGCTGTTCGAATTCTGCACGCTGCGCGTCGACCAGCGCATGAATGCCACGCCGTTTGGTGCCGAGGAAGCGCTGACCAGCGACCTTGTGCCGCTCGACGTGGACGCCGTGCTGTTCTGGGTTATCTGGGACCCCGAAAAGGCCTGCACCGAAGTGCAGGATTGTCACTTCGCCGTGGCGCTTTCCGCGCAAACGGCCCTGCGCGATGCCATCGGCCGCGCGTCGCTCCAGAACGTGGTCATGCGCCGTCATCAGCTTGACCAGGAGCTTCGCGAAGCCGTCGAGCAGAAGGTGTCGGACTGGGGCATCTCTATCGTGTCGGTCGAGGTTCGCGATCTCATCATCCCCAAGGAACTTCAGAATGTGATCTCGCTTGAAGCGCAGGCCGAATGCCGCAAGAGCGCGCGCATTACGCTGATGGAGGCCGAGAAGGACATCTCCGCGATCCTCGACGACGTCGCGCAATCGTACAGTCACGACGACATCGCCCTGACGCTTCGCAAGATGCACCTCACCTACGAGGGCATGCAGGACAACGATGGGGCACTGGTGGTCCCCAGCGCTTACAGTGACGGCTTCAACGCTAAGCCGGGCGAGGAGTCTACGAAGTCGCCGAGCGAAAAGCTCGTGAAGTAGGCGGGCGGAACGGACGCCCACAAAGTTTGGTGAGGAACCGACGAGCTAGGCGAGTAAAGTAGCCATCGTGGGGTACGCGCGGGGACCGGCGGCCCGTGAAGTAGTCGACGACGGCGGCCGCATAAGGACTGGCGAGCAGTCGGCGACGGCGTTTGCGCAGAGCCCGGTGAAGATTCCCAGCGAAATCTATTATCTACAAGATAGAATAGTTACACTTGAAATTGTCGCACGACACTATTGATTGTCGTGCGACAATTTTGTTACAATCCACGAAAAGGATCACCAGCTGAGATCCTGAGCAATTATTCGGTGAAAGGTCATCTTTGTCGCCACATAGATGAACTGCTTGCTGAATAGGCGGAACGTGCGGGCGAGGCACGTTCCGCAAAGCAGGGTTGCCCGCACGACGCGGGCGCCAAAGAGATACTAAGGGGGGAAACATGGGTCTTGAATCATTATTCCTGTTCACGTTGCTGGGAGGGCTAGCGGCAGGAGCCTACGTGTTCGAAACTTGCTTCCAGCGCACCCGCAAGGGCGAGCGTCCGTGGCTCGTTCCTCTGGTCGTCGTGGTGCTGTTCGCCATCGGCATGATCGCCGCCGCGACGCACGTCCACAGCCTTTCCCGCGCATTTGCGTCCATCGGCGCGGGCACGGTCAACTTCGGCTCCGGCATGGTCAAGGAAGTGCTGCTTGCAGGCATCTTCTTCATTCTGGCGCTTATCGACCTCATCATCACCTTCGTGAAGAAGGACAGCCCGTTCGCTCTGCGCGTCATCGGAGCGATTGCGGCAGTGCTCGTCATCGTGCTCATGGGCACGGCCTACATCGATGTGTACGGCAACGCCGTGTGGAGCAACGCTCCCGCGACCGTGCTCTCGTTCGTCGCAGGTGCGTTGGCGATGGGCCTTGGCCTGTGCGCCGCTTTCGGTTCGGCTGACATCGCCGAGAAGCCGGTCATGTACACGCTGGTCGCCGTCGACGTCGTGCTCGCCGTCGGTCTGGCGCTCGAAATCGCCGCTTTCTCCGGCGCGGGCTTGAACCCGGCCATGCAGATCGCGGGCCTGGTCATCGCTCCGATTGCATCCGCAATCCTGGTGTTTGCCGGCGCAAAGTTCAACAACAAGAAAACGCTCGCGATCGTCGTGTGCGCCCTGCTGGTGATTGGCGTTGCCATTGCCCGCTACGGTTTCTACGCGACCTGCGCAATGTAGGAAAGCAGAAAGGGGGAACCAAAAGTGAGTACGAACAACATTTCCCGTCGTGGTTTCTTGGGTGCTTCTGCTGCTGTTATGGCTGGCGTCGCGGGTCTGGCTGCGACCGGCTGCTCTGCGGAATCCAGTCTTGAGGCCACCGACGCAAAGGGCATGCCCATCGATCCCGCGAAGGGCGGCGAATGGACCTCTGCAGCGTGTTGGCACAACTGCGGCGGCCGTTGCATGAACAAGGTTATGGTCAAAGATGGCGCGGTGATTCGCCAGAAGACCGACGATACGCACGAAGACTCTTTCGATTATCCGCAGCAGCGCGGTTGCGTGCGTGGCAAGGCGCAGCAGCAGCAGTGCTTCGGCGCCGATCGCCTGAAGTATCCCATCAAGCGCAAGACTTGGTCGCCGGAGAACCCGAACGGCGAGATGCGCGGTAGGGACGAATGGGAGCGCATCAGCTGGGATGAGGCCATCAGTTACATTGGCGATCAGTTCAAGACCATCAAGGAGAAGTACGGCAACCAGGCGTTTCTGCTGGGAAGCTACGGCTCGCGCCTCGCGTTTGCGCCGCTTCTGGCATGGGGCGGGCACACCAGCACCGCCGACACCACTTCCCATGGTGCCTATCTTTTGAATACCGCCGACACCATCGGCATTCCCCGCACCGACGCGGGCGTGTGCAACGATCGTACCGACATGCTGAACGCCGACACCATCGTATTCTACGCGTCCAATCCCGCGTGGTCTGCCGCCGGTACGCCGAGCTACCACTACATCCGCGCGAAGGAAGCGGGCGTCAAGTTCATCACCGTCGACCCGATCTACACGGCATCCGCCCAGATGCTCGACGCCGAGTGGATTCCCATCCGCACCGGCACCGACACGGCGTTCTTGCTGGGCGTCGCTTCCGAGATGATCCGCCTGGACAAGGCCGAGGGCGATATCGTCGACTGGGAGTTTTTGGACAAGTACACCGTCGGTTTCGACGCCGACCACAAGCCCGAAGACCTGAAGGAAGACGTCAACTTCGCCGACTATTTGGAAGGCAAGTACGATGGCGTGAAGCACGACGCCGAGTGGGCGTCTGCCATCTGCGGCGTTCCCGTTGAGAAGATCACGTGGTTCGCTCGCGAGATCGGCAAGAAGAAGAACGTGTGGCTGCTTCACAACTTCGCCGCCGCTCGATGCGATGCATGCGAGAACATCCCTCAGCTGTTCATGACGCTTGGCGCTATGGGCGGCCACATGGGCAAGCCCGGCAACTGCACCGCGAACAACTACCATGCAAACGCTGGTAATGGCGGCCCCGCCCTGGTAAAGGGTGGCAGCTCGGGTTATCCGAGCCAGAAGAACGAGATCGACGGCGTCATCCCCGGACCTCAGGTGTGGGAAGCGTGCCTGACCGGCAAGTATCGCATGGTCGGCGACTGGTACTCCGGCAAGGGCTCGCAGGCTGGTGAGGATCGCACGTGTGACATCCACTGCATCATCCACGACGAGAACGCCTACCTGCAGACCGGCCCGAACATGAAGCGCGGCATCGAGGCGCATCGCAAGATGGACTTCGTGCTGTCGAAGGCCCAGTTCATGACCACGCAGGCGATGTATTCCGACATCGTGCTGCCCGTCACCACCCAGTGGGAAGTCCCCGGCGGCCTTTCCTCTTCCAACCGCGAGTTCCTGTTCTGCTTCTCGCAGGTCACCGAGCCGCTGTTTGAAGCTAAGACCGACGTCGAGATCAACTCCCTGATCATGGAGGCCATCGGCGTGGATCCGAAGACGGTGTACCCTATCAGCCCGAAGCAGGCGTTCTTCAACAGCATCGCGGGCGCCACGGTCATCGCGGACGACGACTCCGGCAAGTACGTGCCGCTCGTCACCGTCACCGAGGCCGACCTTAAGGAATGGGGCGTCGAGGGCAAGACCCAGACCGGCCGCGTGGGCTTGAACGAGTTCGTCTCCAACGGCGGCTACCAGGTGGAGCGCAAGAAGGATGACAAGTACTCTTCGTTTTTGGGCTACGGCTCGTTCATTAAGGACCCTGAGAAGAACCCGCTCAAGACCAAGAGCGGCAAGTTCGAGATTACCTGCCAGGCGAAGGCCGACCTGTTCAACAGCATCGGACTGTGCGACCACACCTACGCGCCGTACCCCGAGTACCTCGTCCCCGGCACGGGCTACGAGACCACCTTCAAGGACGGCAAGATCGGTGGCGAGAAGGGCGAGTTCCCGTACCTGCTGTTCAATCCGCACTACTTCCGCCGTTCGCACTCCGTGTTCGACAACTGCCCCTGGCTGCGCGAGGCTTGGGCGAACCCCGTGTTCCTGAACGCCTCTGACGCGAAGGAGAAGGGGATCGAGGATGGCGACACCGTGCGCATCTGGACGAAGTATGGCGAGGTGCTGCGCAAAGCCTGCTGCATGGAGAACCTCATGCCCGGCGAAGTCGGCATTCCCCATGGTTCTTGGGTTCGCCTGAACGAGAAGACCGGCATCGACGAGGGCGGCGCCGATAACTACCTCACCGGCAACAACATTTCCGGCTGCGGTGTGACCAGCTACAACAACAATAACTGCAATTTCGAGAAATACGATGGCCCTGCATTGGAAGACGACTGCTACACCGATGCACGCATCCTGAATCTTGGCTAAGGAGGGAATCATGGCTTTTGGTTTTTACTTTGATATGACGCGTTGCATCGGCTGCCGCGCGTGCCAAGTGGCGTGCAAAGACAAGAATCGTCTTGAGGTCGGAACCCTGTATCGCAATGTGAAGAGCTACACGGTCGGCACGTTCCCCAACGTTAAGTCGTACAGCTACTCTGGCAGCTGCAACCATTGCGAGAACCCGATCTGCTTGGCCAACTGCCCGACGGGTGCGATCAGCAAGGCTGAAGATGGCACTGTCGTTCAGGACCAGAATAAGTGCATTGGTTGCCGTATGTGCGTGATGAGCTGCCCGTACGGCCATCCGCAGTATTTCCCCGAGAAGGGCGTTTCCGGCAAGTGCGACGGTTGCTACGGCCTGCGCGCTGACGGCGATCAGCCCGCTTGCGTTGCGGGTTGCCCGAACCGTGCGCTTGACGCTGGCGATGTTGACGAGCTTCGCAAGAAGTATGGCAACGATCTGGACAAGGGCACCATCGTGGTGCTCCCAAGCCCCGATCTTACCCAGCCGAACCTCCTCGTCAAGACCAAAGATCTTGCGTTCGATAGCTCTGCTGTAGAGCTGACCTGGTAAAACCGGGGTTTCATTTGCCGCCGCGCCGCATCTCGTTTGTGGCGCGGCGTTTTCTTGTCGTGTAGTATTCACTGGAACAGTTGGCTGCCCGTGTTCTCGCTGCGGCGGGAAGGGGGGCGGCCTTCCCTTGAAAGGAGCGGCGTTATGCCTGATCAACAACTCGAAAGCCGCATCGGTATGGATCTTGCCCGCCGCGCGTACCTCTACGATCTGCTTCACGCGGTCTTCGGCGGCAACTGCTCGCCCGATTTCGTCGCAAAGCTCTTTGGCTCGCAGGCTCGCGAGATGTTCACCTGCGAGGCTGCC
>OBZH01001016.1_pt1 | contig 21537 bp, 19 predicted proteins | sample 1476881 | NCBI WGS metagenome assembly OBZH01 (sample SAMEA2580230, study PRJEB22360) | human gut metagenome | biome: human gut; feature: human-associated habitat; material: faeces | place: Denmark | collected 2008/2010 | reverse complement strand
CATTCTGAATGGTTCGATAGAAGCAGTCAAAACACGATAAGTAGATTGTAGGAGGCACTTTGCGCATCATGCGCTCGCGCACCCTCGATTCCGTAAGCGACGTGGAACTCTCGCGGCAGGCACAGGTAAGCCGAACCACCTTTTACGCGCATTTCAACAATGTGCATGAAGTGTTCCAAGCGCTCATCGGCGATTACATGGCCGACGTGCAGTCACTCGACGGCCGCCTCTCGGACATGAGGTCGCATGCGCCCCAGACCCATCCCGATTCCAACGGCGCCGCAGGCGGCCCCGGCGAAGCGCGCCCGTCGTGCCGCGCTGGATGCATCGCGATTCCCTATTGCCAGAAAATCCGCAGCGCCAGAAAGTACGCGCCCGTCACCGCCGACCCGCGGTTTCTTCCGGAGCTTCTTCGATCCGACCGATCGATCGACAGGGAATTCTTCTCCGAACGACTTGCCAGCTCGAGCCTTTCGCCTCGGCAGATCAAGGCGCTTTGCATCTTCCAAATGAGCGGGTGCCATGCGCTCGCGACGTCCAACCTTGCCTCAGAGGGCGATTGGCACGAGATCCAGGAGACCATCGACGCGTTCATCGACGGCGGCATAACCGCGCTGCGAAAACGCTGCTCGTCCCTTTCGCTCCTTCCCCTTACAGGAACGCAAGCAGCTGAACAAGGGGAATCGTAACCGCGCTCGCCACAAGCGTGACGACGGTCATCCCCGCAGCATAGTCCCCTTCATGCCCGTTTTGCTTCGCGATCATAGGAACGACGGTCATGATGGGAAGCGCCATGATGGCGACCATCGCGATGCAGAACTCCTGAGGCAGGCCGATTGCTTGCATGATATGCCCGCCGATGACGGGAAGCAAATCATCTTCACCGCAATGCCGACGTAAAGCTCCGGGCAGCGCAGCGCCTGACTCCATTTGCTGAAACAGAGCATCGCTCCCAGGTACATCATGCACAAAGCGCTCGTCGCGCTGGACACCGTTGAAAGCATATCGCAGATGGCCTGGGGAAGCTGCACTTGAATCGCAATGCAGGCAAGGGCGAGCACCAAAGCGACGATGTTCGGCGTAAGGAAGCTCTTCAAGTTGAAGTGCATCATGCGGTCGCGAGCCGTCGCAAGCCAGATGCCGAACGTCCAGAACACCGCCTGATCGACGATAGAGAACAGCGCCATATACAAAAGCCCCGTGTCAGGGAAGAGCGCCGAGAGCAACGGCATGCCGACGAATCCGGTGTTGCCGAAAATGAAGCAGAACATGAACACGCGGTCGTGATCGGGACGAATGCGCATCGCCTTCGCGATAAGGAAAGTCACCACGGTGATCGATGTGTAGAATATCGCCGAGAACAGGATGACGCCCGCATTGTCCTCGACCATTTGCCATGTCGTTCCGTGAAACGTCGACCAGAACAACAGCACGGGCAGAAATATTTTCGCGATAAGCTTCGCGAACTGCGGCAAATAATCCCGCGTGATGATAGAAAGCTTCCCCGCCGCAAAGCCGATGGACAAGATGAGGAAGAATACGATCATCCTCTCAAGCGTTATTTCGAATGCCATTACCAACCCCTTCTTTCCCATTGAAATACGCCCGTGTGAAGAAACGGGCGCGCCGTTTAAGCCCATCATGGATGTGCCGACAGGAGGAAAGAAGTGCAAGTATGGGAATGGTGTTCAGTTCCAGCAGCCCTACGACGGCCCCAGTGCGCAAAACGGCCCCTCGGCGCCGCACTCTCGCGCAGCACCAAGGAGGCTGTTCCAACGTTTTGTCGCAGAAAATGCGATTAGTACAGCTTCGCACCTGCGGGGATGCGGTCGCTTACCATGAGCAGGTTCAGGCGCTCCTCGGTGGCGTCGCCTTCGACCTTCTCCTCGTGCACGGCGGAAAGCAGCATGCCGCAGGACTCGACACCCATCATCTTACGCGGCGGCAGGTTCACAATCGCGACGAGCGTCTTGCCAACGAGCTCTTCGGGCTCGTAGTACGCATGGATACCGGACAGGATGATGCGCTCGGCATCGGTGCCGTCGTCGAGCGTGAACTGCAGCAGCTTCTTGGACTTAGGCACGGCGACGCATTCCTTCACCTTAACAGCGCGGAAGTCTGACTTGCTGAAGGTGTCGAAATCGACCTGTTCCTCGAACAGCGGCTCGATGACCACCTTCGAGAAGTCGATCGGCTCGGGCTCGGACGCTGCCTCAGCAGCCTCCGCCTTCGCAGCGCGCGCCGCAGCAGCCGCCGCAGCAGCCTTACCGCTCGAAGGTGCCTCATCCTTCATATGCGGGAAAAGCAGCACGTCGCGGATGGTGGCGGAGTCGGTGAGCAGCATCGTCAAGCGGTCGATGCCAACACCCACACCGCCCGCCGGCGGCATGCCGTACTCGAGTGCGCGGATGTAGTCGGCGTCGTAGCCCATTGCCTCGTCGTCGCCCATATCCTTCGCCTCGACCTGCGCGCGGAAGCGCTCGGCCTGGTCAACGGGGTCGTTCAGCTCGTTGAAGGCGTTCGCGTACTCGTGTCCGCAGATGAACAGCTCAAATCGCTCGGTGAGCTCAGGGTTGTCAGCCTTCTTCTTCGCAAGCGGGGAAATCTCGAGCGGATGGTCGCACACGAAGGTGGGCTGCACGAGCTTCTCCTCGGCAACAGCCTCGAAGATCTCGCTGATGAGCTTGCCCTTGCCCCATGCATCTTCCGCATGGCCGCCGTTTTTCTCCAGGATGGCGACGAGCTCTTCGCGCGTGCGGTCGAAGGACACTTCCTCGCCCGCATGCTCGCTCGCGAGCTCCATCATAGTCGCACGGCGCCATTCGCCCGACAGGTCGATCTCGGTGCCCTGGTAGGTAACCTGCAGCGTACCGCAAGCCTCCATGGCGGCGGCTTGGATGAAACCTTGCGTGAGCTCCATCATGCCGTCGAGGTCGGAGAACGCCTGATAGGCCTCCATCGTGGTGAACTCGGGGTTGTGGTACGGGTCCATGCCCTCGTTGCGAAACTGGCGACCGATTTCGAAAACCTTCTCGAAACCGCCCACGAGCAGGCGCTTCAAGGGCAACTCGGTCGCGATGCGCAGGAAGTAGTCACGGTCGAGCGCGTTGAAGTGCGTAACGAACGGCTTCGCGTTCGCGCCGCCCAAGATAGGATGCAGAAACGGCGTCTCGACCTCGTAGAAGCCCTGCTGCTCCATATAGCGGCGAATGGCAGCCACGATCTTAAAGCGCTTTTCGAACGTGCTCTTGACCTCGGGATTCATAACAAGGTCGACATAGCGCTGGCGATAGCGCGTTTCCTTGTCGGCCAAGCCGTGGAACTTCTCCGGCAGCGGGCGCAGCGACTTGGACAGAAGCTCGTAGCCCGTGACGGCGACGGAGAGCTGACCGCGCTTCGTGCGCATCATGGCGCCGTGAACGCCGATCCAGTCGCCCACGTCGAGGTCTTTCATCGAGGCGAAGACTTCCTCGCCGAGTGCGTTGATGCGGCAGAACAGCTGGATGTCGCCCGTCGCGTCGCGCAACTCGAAAAACGCGATCTTGCCCTGGACGCGCTTGGCCATGATACGGCCCGCCACATCGACCTCGTCCTCAGTGGAGGCGCCGTCTTCGAGCGAGGCGTACTTCTCGTCGAGGTCGGTCAGGTGATGCGTGTAATGGAACGCGTGGCCGTAGGGATTCTCCCCAGCCTCGATAAGCGCCGCGCGCTTCGCCTTGCGAACCTCGATCGGGTCGTCTTCAATTACTTGCTTGGTAGTTTCTTCAGCCATGCTAATCCTAGTGCTCGATCTTTAGAATCGTCATCTTGATGACGCGGCCAGTGGGGCCCGTGGTCTCGATCTCGTCACCCTTCTTGTTGCCGAGAAGCGCCGCGCCAACAGGAGACTCGTTGGAGATCTTGCCGGCTGCCACGTCTGCCTCAGCGCCGCCCACGATGGTGAAGACACGCTCGCGCCCGCCCATGTCGACGGTGACAGTGGAGCCGATAGTCACCTTCGAGGAGCGTTTCGGCGCCTCGACGACAGTCGCTTCGGAGAGAATGCGGCCGATTTCGGCGATGCGCGCCTCCATCATGCCCTGCTCGTTCTTGGCGTCGTCGTACTCGGAGTTCTCGGAGATGTCGCCGAACTCGCGGGCAACCTTGATGCGCTCGCCCACTTCAGCGCGCTTCTCGGTCTCGAGGTAGTGAAGCTCCTCTTCAAGCTTCTGGCGGCCCTCCGGCGTCAGGATGTAATTGCTGTCTGCCATGGTCAGTCCCTTCAAAAACACGAAGCGGCGCATCGCTTGATGCACCGTTTTCCCCGTTCAATCCCGATTACTTGGGAATAAACATACGAATGCGGCGCACGCCTTTACCGCTGCGCGCGCCGCAAATCCATCGATATGGATGAGTGTTACTCGCTCTTCTTCTTGACCGTCTTCTTCACGGTCTTCTTTGCGGGCGCTTCTTCCTCTTCGACTTCCTCGACTTCTTCCTCGTCTTCAGCCTCTTCGATTTCCTTCTTGTCCTTCTTGCCAGCGCCCATGCCGTCGCGCAGGTTCTTCACGGTCTTGCCGAGAGCGCTGCCGAGCTTCGGGAGATTCTTCGGCCCGAAGATAAGCAGGATGACCGCAAGGATGATGAGCAATTCCGGAGTGCCCATACCAAAGATCTTCATACATTCCTCCAAATACGTTCCTGTATGCGACGAAATCGCACATGAATGCAGTGCTTGCGCTGAGCAGAAAGGGTATCACAACTGGGGAAAAACGGCGTAGATGGACAGAATTAACATATGCAAGCCAACCCGCAGAAAAGAATAACGGCGGCCTCCGAAGAGACCACCGTTTCGCATTCGATGGTCGGGATGACAGGATTTGAACCTGCGGCCTCTGCGTCCCGAACGCAGCGCTCTACCAAGCTGAGCCACATCCCGAAGTGCTGTTTGCGACAGCAAACGATATATTACCATAACGGCTTCGCTTGGCAAGCCCTTTTTTATGAGAAAGGGAAGCTCCTTCGCCGCGATGCCGGCGCGCCGCGGGCGAAGATGCAAGTTCTGCTCGCAGGTGCACCGCCCGCGAGCTTGTTTACCTAGGCAGGCGCACCGCCCGCGAGCTTATTGGCCTAGCGGGAAAGAGCCGGTGCGGTCGACAGATGCGGGTTGTCGATCGTCACGCGCTGCGGCACGACCACGCATAAGATGACGCCTTCCGATATGACGTCGCCCCCATCATCGCGCGCGCAGACGTTCCAGAACAGCTTGCGGTAGCCCTTAGAGCTCGTCTCCTCGCGATCGAACGCCGCCTCACCGTGCAACGTGCCGTCGACGCCGCTTTTGCGATGCGCGACATTCACGTTCACCCCGAAGGGCAGCTCGCGCGATAAATCAGTATGGAACTCGGCACCGAGACTCGCCGCCGCTTCGAGCAGCGTGAGCGTAGCGCCTCCATGCACAAAGCCATACGGCTGGCGGATGGCGTCGGTGATGGGAAGCTCCGCCCGCACGAACGTGGCGCTCGCCTCGGGAAAGGTGATACCCAGCAGTTTGTTGAAATCCACAGAAAGGCTCTCCTTAGACTCCTTGATAAGTTGTCCCGCTATGCGCTGGCTATCTCCCCCGCGAAGGGCGATCGGCGCCGTTGCGGCGCTTGCGAGGCTGTTTGCGCTCGGGCACAGGAGGAATGACGCCCGTGCCCGCCTGCACCATTGCGTCGATTTCCTTCGCCATCTTGTCGGCGCCTTCCAGGCGGTTCTTCTCGGTGCCCTCCATGGCCTTCTTGCCCTCGCCCTGGAAGGTCTTCGTGCGCTGGATGAGGATGGCGCCGATCAAGAACGGCATCCAGAACACGATGCCGCGATACACCAGGCCGATTGCCGTGCCCGCTGCGGCCGTCTCGCCGAACATCGTGAACGCCACGACCACCGCAGCCTCCACGACGCCGACGCCCTGCGGCGTAATTGAAATCATGGCGAACAGCGTCGCCACCACGTAACCGCAGATGAGAACCTCGGGGCTCGTCACGCCGAACGACACGCCCACGAGCGCGAAGCAGCTCAGCTCGCACGTCGACGCGATAAGCGAGCACCCGTAGGCCTTGAGCGTGGGCTTCGGGCTGTGGCCGATTAAGCCCGCCGCCTCGGAAAATGTGGAGGCGATGTTCTCGACCCAGGGTTTTAGAGGCGGCTTCTTGAACACCCCCGCGACGTCGGCGCGAACCCGATTCACCAGCCGCTCGATGGGGCGCAGGATCTTCAGCATGAGCGCCGGGCGCTTGCGACCCAGGACGAGCACGCCGATCATGCAGCCCACGAGCAACATCACAACCATGCCCAAAAGGAACCACACGGGGGAAAGGCCCACCGTGACCAGCAGGATTAAAAACGCCAGGATCATGATGGTGCAGAAGGCGCCGTCGATCGTGATCTGCATGAGCAGCGCCGCCGACGTCGCCTTACCAGGCGAGATTCCGCGGCGACGCGCATCGTCGACCACGAGCGTGGTGCCCGCCAGGTTGAGCGACGGCGCAATCGTGTTCATGAAAAAGGTGCCAAACACAAGCGGCAGCGTGGCGCGCGGGGCCATATGCTCCCCCACCGCGCGGAAGCACGACGAATACGCAAAGCTCTGCGAGACGTACTTGCACAGCTGGGTGAGAATGGCAGCGACGAGCGGAATCGTCGAACCGCGCTGCATGGTCTCGACAAGCTCGGCCAGCTGGTCGCCCCGCAAGAACACCACCGCCAACACGATGATGAGCACGAGGCCGACCAGCAGATTTCTGATGCTGAACTTCACAGTTGAGGTTCGTCCCTGTCCCTAGTGGCGGAAGTGGCGATGCCCAGTGAAGACCATCGCGATGCCATGCTCGTTGGCGGCCTGGATGCATTCCTCATCGCGGATCGAGCCGCCCGGCTGGATGATGGCGGTCACGCCCCACTCGGACAGCGTGTCCACATTGTCGCGGAAGGGGAAGAATGCGTCGGACGCGCACACCAAGCCCTCCGCGGGCACGCCCATGCGCTCGCACGCCTCGTGGGCGCGCTTGCAGGCGATGAGCGCGGAATCGACGCGGTTCGGCTGGCCGGGGCCCATGCCGATGCCCGCATGGTCGCGCGACACGAGAATGGCGTTGCTCTTCACGCCCTTGCACACCTTCCATGCGAAGAGCAGCTCGTGCATCTCCTCGTCGGTCGGCTTGCGGTCGGTGGGCACCGTGAAGGTGGCCGGGTCCTCGGCGACGCGGTCGACGTCCTGCACGAGGATGCCGCCGTCGACCGAGCGGAACTCGAGCGCGGAAGGCGCGTCGACGCCGCCGGTGGCGAGCACGCGCAGGTTCTTCTTCTTCTGCAGAAGCTCGAGCGCGTCAGGCGCGAACGAGGGCGCGATGAGCACCTCCACGAACAGATGGTTCTCGTTGATGTGATCGACCACGTCTTTCGTGACCTCGCGGTTTGCCGCAATGATTCCACCGTAGGCACTCTTCGGATCGCAGGCAAAGGCCTTGTCGAAGGCAGCAACCACGCTTGTGGCAGTGGCCGATCCGCACGGGTTCTGGTGCTTCAAGATGACCACGGCGGGCTCGTCGAACTCGCGCACGAGCGACCAGCAGGCGTCGGTGTCGAGGATGTTGTTGTAGGAAAGCTCCTTGCCGTTGAGTTGCTCGGCGTTCACGAGGCTGTGCTCGCTCTCGAAGTCGGGCAGACGGTAGAAGGCGGCTTCCTGATGCGGGTTCTCGCCGTAGCGCAGCCCCTGCTGCTTGACCATGTACAGGTCGTAGTAGTCGAGGAACTCGCCTTCGCCCTCTGCTTCGAGAGAGTCGTCCTCCTCGGCGAGCTGCTCGAACATCCAGTCGGCGATGGCGCCGTCATAGGAGCTCGTGGTCTCGAACACATTCAGGGCCAGGCGAGCACGGGTCGAGCGCTTCGTGGCGCCACCGTTCTCGCGCATCTCGGCCAGGATGTCGTCGTAGCTTTCGGGATCGGTGACCACGGCCACGCTCTCGAAGTTCTTCGCGGCGCTGCGCAGCATCGACGGGCCGCCGATGTCGATGTTCTCGATGCAGGTGCCGAAATCGGCGCCGGATTCCACCGTCTTCTCGAAGGCGTACAGGTTCACGACGACCATGTCGATCATCTTGATGCCGTGCTCGGCGGCTTCGGCCATGTGCTGGGGGTTGTCGCGCTTCGCCAAAAGTCCGCCGTGCACCATCGGGTGCAGGGTCTTCACACGACCGTCCATCATCTCGGGAAAATGAGTCACCTCGTCGATGGGGGTCACCGGAACGCCCGCCTCGGCGATGACCTTCGCGGTACCGCCCGTCGAGATGATTTCCGCGCCGAACTCGTCGTGCAGCGCACGCGCGAAATCGACGACGCCCGTCTTGTCGGTCACCGACATGAGGACGCGTTTGATCTTGGGATCAGCCATGTATGTTCTCCTCTCAAGAGTTGGAACTTCTTTAAGGGTGCGCGGCCTCACGCCCAGCGCACACCTCGCGCAAAACAGGAGGACGAGTCGCTATCGACCAAGCGACTGCTCGTGCCTTTCGCGGGCCTCATCACTGTAGCGCTCCTTGTAACGCACGTCGATGAGCTCGGCGACGATAGCGATCGCCAATTCGGCGGGCGTCTTCGCGCCGAACTTCAAACCGATGGGGCGCTTGATGGAATTCCACTGCTCCTCGGTGACGCCGCGCGAGGTCACGAGGTCGTGTACCGTGGTGTTCTTCCCCTTGCAGCCCATCATGCCCACGTAGTGCACGTTGTGGCGAACCGCCCACACGCATGATTCGGGGTCGAACATGTGCCCGCGCGTGAGCACGCAGACATAGTCAGCGGGCGCGGCGTGGTATTCATCGAGGCCGTCGAAGTTGTCGCCCGGAAGCTCGATGCGCGCAGCGTCGGGGAAGCGCTCCTCGGAGATGTAGGCGGGGTCGTAATCGACAACCGTCACCTTGAAGCCGACGTGGGTTGCAAGCGCGGAAAGCTCGCTCGCGACGTCGGAGGCGCCCAGAAGCCACACGTGCACCTGGTCGAACAGCGCAACGGAGCGCCAGGTCAGGCCCTCGAACTGCTCGTTGTGCATCGAGGGGCCGCGCGTGACGTCTTTCATCTGGAACGTATCGCGCGGGCTCGGTGTGCGCGAGGAGACGATTTCCTTCGCGTCGTTGCAGAAGAAGACGAGCGGCTCGCCGTCGGCGGAACCCTGGTCGCCATACTTCTTGGTGACCTCATTGTCGGTGTTTCTCTGCGCCTCGGCGGCGTCGTAGATCACCTTGAAGCCAAGCCATGCCAGGTCGCCCTCGTCGACGGCGCGGATGGCGCGCTCGAACGTGGGGATATCGGCCTCAGTCAGACTCTTCGCGATGACGTCGAGATAGTCGGGGGCAACGTGGTTGTTCCCCGCGAGTGCCTCAGCGGAAAAGCAGGGGAAATCCTCCGACGAGAGCTGCGGGGCCCGACCCACCTTCAAGTCGTCGATGATGGATTGCAGCACGGCCTTGTTCATGGAGCTGTCCTTTCTTCAAACCGTTTCCCGACGCCAGCACTAAGGGGCCTAAGCGTCGTGCCATCGACGCCGGTGCTGGGGCCGGCATCGCGTTCCCGACGCCGCCGCGAGGTGGCGCCGCACTTGACAACGCCGGCGCAGAGGGCCGGCGTCGTAGTTGCCATCAGCTGATGTGAACCTTGTTCGTGGAGGGATCGACGGCGACGCGCCCTTCGGCGATCAGCCCGAGGACCTCGGGATAGAGCACGTGTTCCACGTCGTGGATCTTCGTCTCGAGCGTGTCGAGTGTATCGTTTTCGGCCACTGCAATCGCGCGCTGCGCAACGATAGGACCCTTATCGTAATCGGCGTTCGCGAAATGCACCGTGACGCCCGTCACCTTCACGCCTGCGTTAAACGCGTCGGCGATGGCGTGCGCGCCCTTAAACGACGGCAGGAGCGCCGGGTGCAGGTTGAGCACGCGGTTGGGGAACGCGTCGAGCATGACGGAGGTCACCTTGCGCATGTAGCCCGCCATGACCACGTATTCCGCGCCCGCCTTCCGAAGTGCCTCGACGATCTGCGCATCGGCGGCGAGCACGTCGGCGTATTTCTCGCGATTCATCACGAGCGTGGGGATTCCTGCCGCATGAGCACGCTCGATGCCGTACGCATCGGGGCGCGACGACACGACGAGCGCGATATCGACGGGCAAGCCCTCGGCGGCCGCGTCGATAATCGCCTGCAAGTTCGTTCCGCTGCCTGAAAGCAGCACGCCAATCTTAAGTTTGTCGGTCACGTAACCGCCCTTTCGACTGGGGGTCAAACCCAGCAAGCACTTCGAATCGTTATCGTCAGATAGTATACGCGTTGGCCTTGGAGTTCATTAGGCGAGAGGGAGCATCGGCTGAACTTCCTCAAAAATAGAGCCATCGCACGATTTTTCGCCGTTTGCCTCTGCCTCGCCTAAAAAGAAGAATCTGTCTTAATTTCCTTGACCTGCCAGGTACGCTCCGCCCCTCTTTGGCTTTATTCTCATGAAGTGCTCTCTTTCGTTACGGAACGCCTCACTCCAAATCGATGCCCTTTTTCGCGGCATAGAGATCGCTTTGCGTTAACGCTATTTTCAGCTCTGTCTTAGACATCGCTTTAAGAGTACCGTCTTCATTTTCAAAGAAAGTTAGTTTGGGCAAATCTGCCTTGTTGCTTTCAAGGTACTCGGCGAGGCTGGAGAAATCACCAATTCCTTTCGCCTTGTGCGGAGTGGTGCTCACGAAAATGTCCGAGTACCGAATGCTGCCAATCAGCTGCCGAGGATCGAACTTTTCACTATGAACCTCGTCGTATGTTAATGCCTCAAAAGCATCACGGGGCAATCCTACCGAATTGAAAATTCCCGGCAAGTCCTTTCGCTTCACACCCGACGAAAGACCAAGAATGAGAATCTTTGCGTCATCAACAAAAGAAGGACGGCCTCCCCCATCGGCGGCACTTCGCTCCCTCGCAACTTTATCGCTTTTCTCTCGCGCACGATATACACGAAGCTCGTCTTCCTGCCTTCGGAACCTTTCGTCCGCCTTCGCCGCCCGCCGTTTAGCCTCCTCCAACATCCGCTCAAGCTCGACGATATATTCATCTTTGTGTCGACTGGAAGAGGGAGAATCTGCAACTTCTTCCAAATCTCGCGTAGCCTGCTCAAGAGATTCGTCGCTCTCGACCTTTTCTTTCGCAAGCTGCTCAAAATTACAACGAGCTTTAACGGCCTCCTCCGAGCGTCTTTTCGCCAAAGCCTGACGCGCCTTGGGATTATCACTGTCGTCCACCTCAATCAAATCCGACGAAAGCTCGTAAAGCGTACGCGAAGGGTTATCAGTAGCGGACATCATTGTCAAAGACGTTGTCGCACGAGTCATGCCGACATAGAGCAAATGGCGATTCGTATCTTCTTGAGTAAACTCATTCGAAAAGTTGAACTTCCCCTCATCGAGATCGACCAGAATCACGTGATCGGCCTCTAGGCCTTTTAGGGAATGGAGGGTCGTCACCGTCACACCCCGAGACTTAAGCCGGCCTAAAGCATCAGACTTCCAAGGGGAGCCTATAGCAATTGTGCATTTGCTATCGCCAGCGCGAAGTGCGCCGATGGTTTCTTGAATCCGATTGAGCTGAGACTGCTGTCCATTGCAGAAAATCAACCGTGGCTTTTGCCCATTACGGCGTTTCTGGGCAGGTTGTCCCATTTCCGTATCCGATCTTATGCCAAAGTCCATAAGCGATCGGGCGGCTAGATAAATTTGCTGCGTACTCCGAAAATCCTCAGTCAGACGAATTGGCCTAACACGTTTCCCCGTAACCTCCTGCCAAGTAAACCCACGTCCGTAAATCGACTGGTTCGTATCGCCTGTAAAAACAACTTTTCCCGAAACTGTCCTGTGCAAAGCCTTAATCCACGTGATGGGAAGATCTTGAACCTCATCAATCACGAGATGCGCCGCTATCGGCTTACATTCACGGTGCTCGCAATAGTTCAGAACTTGATTGCCAATATCGTCGAAGTCGAAGACCTTTTGCTTTGAGTCGGAAAGATCGGCAAGACTTGCCATATAAGCTTTATAGATAGTGAAAACTTGTTTTCGCTGATCACTCGAGAGGCGAGTACGCCTACCGACACGCTTGACCTCAAGATATCTATTGAGGCTTCGAATGCCTTGCCCCAGAAGCCAACCAATTTCTTCGTCAAGAAAAGCCGCGTCTGCAAGACAGCCGGACAAGGATAGTTCAACCTCGTGTTTGTCGATATATCGCTTTACGAAACGAGAGCGCCGCTCCTCCCCATCAACGTAACGATATTTTTCAAATTTATTTTTCTCAAGAAACGCTTTCAAGTATGCATGAACCGTTCTTACGGCGACGTGAGCCGTCTCGCTACCGATAATATCAGGCAGCTGCCTTGAAACGTAATTAACGAGCTCATTTGTATACGTGACAAGATAAACACGCTCATCGGCCGTATCTTCGAATAGCGTTCCTTGGGAGGCCAGCTGCTCGGCAGCTACAGCCGCCACAAGGGTCTTTCCACTACCAGCAGGTCCAGAGATTGCCGTAGGGTTCTTGATATTCCCCAAGTCCGATGCTACGTCAACCGCATGCCGTTGTTCACGCGTGAGATTCAGAGTGCCCATCGGAAATCACCTTCTTGTCTTCTACCGCAATGCTCGTTGGAGAAGGGCGCATCCCATCCAGGAAGCGCATGGTATTGTGTGCAGATAGAATAGCACCTTTTCAGAAATCAACATCGAACGGGACGCTCTGCGTCAGCTAATCCGCTTCAGTAGCAGAGCTTCACCTAGCCCAGTCGCTTCACGCGCATCTCGAGCCCGGCCGCAACAACGACGATCGCGGCGACTACCACGATGCCGACGATCGCGAAGTAGATGGCGCTCGACTACAAGTTCGCGAGAAACTTCGCCACCGAGAGCGGCATGGCCACGTTCGCGAGCTTGCCGTCGCCTTGGGAGATTCCTGCGCCGCGGAAGCGGTACTTCGTCGAGAAGAGCTCGCCGGCGTTCACGCCGATGACGGACGCGTTCAACACGTTGAAGCCGATCGTCGTGAGGAAATCGGTCACCATGAGGAAACCGAGCGCCGCAATCGCCATAGCGCTGCCAGGGTCGAACGCCATGATCACCTTCGCGCTACCGACGCCGAACGCCATCGCGAGGGCCTTCTTCACGAAAATCGGGTCGTCGTGGACAAAATCGGACGATATGTGAGCGACGTCGGGCGGCGCGATGCCCGACTCGCGTTCCCGTCGATTTGCGACCTGGGCTTTCTCTTTCAAGCCACTCGGGGGAAACCTGCGGATTGCCGCGGCGACTCACATATCGGCCTTTTTTGTCCCGAAAGGCAGAAATCGGGAAAGAACGCATCCAACAGGTTCTCCCGCGCAGGCGAACCGAGATCGGGCCGCGAGCCGCCGCGCATTCGGCGGATCTCATCCAGCAGGCGAGCCGAAACCGAGAAAGAGTGTCACCTCCTTCGAGAGCTTGTACCTCGGCGAGGTGTTCTACCCCAGGAACCACGGGAAGCGAAGCCCGCAGCTCGACAAAAACACGCAGGTCGGAAGCCCTCTTCCCGCGATAGTCGCGCATCCCAAAAACTATCCGACAAGCCCTGTCCATGCCGCGATCTTCGGGGCGTACCCCAAAACGAAGATGACGAGGATCAGCGCGGGAATCCCGAACTTCAGCCACAGGCGCGCGCACGCCGGGAAGCGCACGCCCTTGCCCGCGTTGGCCTCGGCGAGAAAGCCATCCCAGCCCCAGCCCCTACGCGTCGTGCAGAACAGCACGAAGGACAGCGCGCCTAAGGGAAGCAGGTTGTTCGACACGATGAAGTCTTCAATCGATTGGATGTCACCGACCGCCGGGACGGTCACGCCCGAAAGAACGTTGAACCCGAGCGCGCACGGCAGCGACAGCACAAGCACGAGAACGCCCGTGATCGCGGCAGCACGGCGACGGGTGATGCCCCACTTGTCGATCGACCAGCTGATGAGGTTCTCGAACACGGCAATCACCGTCGAAAGCGCGGCGAAGCTCATGAACACGAAGAACAGCGCGCCCCACACGTTTCCCAAAGGCATCTGCCCGAACACCACAGGCAGCGTCACGAACACAAGAGACGGCCCCTGGTCAGGACTTACACCGTAGGCAAAGCATGCGGGGAAGATGATAAGGCCCGCCAGGACGGCGACGACGGTGTTGAGCGCGGTTACCGAGACGGCCTCACCGGCAAGACTGCGCTCGCGCCCGATGTAGGACCCGAAGATTTCCATCGAGGCCATGCCGAGCGAAAGCGAGAAGAGCGCCTGTCCCATAGCGGCGAACACCGCGTCGCCGAACGTCGCCCACTGCTCCGCCGCCGTTGCACCTGCGAACAGGCGCGAGAAGTCGGGCACGAGGTAAAATGCGATGCCCTCCCCCGCGCCCGGCAGCGTTACCGCACGCACGCACAGCACAAGCATAACCACGAACAGCGTCGCCATCATCCATTTGGTGATGCGCTCGACGCCCTTCTGCAGGCCCATGCCGCACACAACCGCACCGACCACGACCGCCACCGCCATCCACGCGATGAGCCCCACAGGGTCGGCGAGCATGTCGGAGAACACGGCCGCTGTCATCTGCGCATCCGCCCCGTTGAACACGCCCGACGCCATCTTCGGCACATAGGAGAGCATCCAGCCGCACACGGTGGTGTAAAACATCATGAGCACCGTGCAGCCGATGTAGCCCCACCAGGAGAACCAGTGCCACGTGCCCGAAGGCTGCAGCCTGTCGAATGCCTGCGCCGCCGACTTCTGCGACGCGCGCCCGACCGCAAACTCCATCACCATGACAGGCAACCCTAAAATCACAAGGAACACCAGGTAGATGAGGAAGAATGCCGCGCCGCCGTACTGCCCTGTGATGTAGGGGAAGCGCCACACGTTCCCCAGTCCGATCGCGCACCCGGCGCTGATGAGGATGAATCCCAAACGCGATGCGAAATGCTCGCGCGAGGGCGTTGTCGCGGATGCGGCGGGCGTGCTCTGATCTGGCATACTACTTTGTTCCCTATCTTTCCCGACGCGCCCCATGCGCGCCAGCCGCTTATTGTAGCGCAGTGTCGGCGTCTAGCCCAAGCGCTTCGCGCGCGTCTCGGGTCCGACCGCGATAACGACAATCGCGGCGACAACCGCAATGCCGACAATCGCGAAGTAGATGACGCTCGGCTGCAAGTTCGCGAGCAGCCACGTCACCGCGAACGGCATGGCCACGTTCACAAGCTTGCCAGCGCCCTGGGAGATTCCCGCGCCGATGAGCGCGCCGAGCGGCGCGGCGAGCATCGTGATCGCGGTGGTGAGCAGCGACGTCTGCGTGGCGAGGCCCACCCACACACCAGGCTTAACGAAAAGCATCGCGGGTGAGATCTGGATAGCTGGGAGCACGTGCCGCGAGCGCCGCTGTACATGCCGAACGTGGGCACGTGCAGCGCTTCAGCTCGCTCTGCAACGGGCTTGCCTCCCATCAGCAAGCAAGCGAGAGAGTTACCCTTCGTAGCCGTACAGGTTTCCCTCGCCCGTGTACTCCACTTCGCCCGTGCCGGCGACGATGCGCCCGACGCGATAAGTGGTCTCGCCCGCCTTCGCGAGCGCGGCCTCGACCTCATCAGCGCGATCGGAGTCGACGATCAAGATCATGCCGACACCCATGTTGAAAGTCTTGAGCGCCTGGCCCTCGGAGAGGTCGGCTGCCTCGCACACGTATTTCGCGATGGCGGGAACGGGCCACGTGCCCAGATCAACCTGGGCGTTCACCTGCGAATTCAGCGCACGGTTGAGGTTCTCGGTGATACCGCCGCCCGTGATGTGCGCAAGCGCGCGCACAGCCTTGGGGCACTCGGCAAGCACGGAGAGCACCTGCTTCACGTAGATGCGCGTCGGGGTGAGCAGCGCCTCGCCCACCGACTTGCCGTCGAGCGCGTCAACGGGGGCCAAAAGCTCCTCGGTGCTCTTCCCCTCCACGCACACCTTGCGCGCGAGCGAGTAGCCATTGGAATGCAAGCCCGACGACGCGAGCCCGATGAGCACATCGCCCTCGCGCACGCTTTCGGGATCGAGCATCTTCGGGCGGTCGACCACGCCCACCGTGAAGCCGGACAGGTCGTAATCGTCAGGGTCCATAACACCAGGGTGCTCAGCCATCTCGCCGCCGATGAGCGCGCAGCCCGCCTGGCGGCGGCCCCCGCCGAGGCCCGCCACGACTTCCGCCACATGCTCGCGGCGCAGCTTGCCGATCGCGATGTAGTCCAAGAAGAACAGCGGCTCGGCGCCGCAGGCAAGGATGTCGTTCACGCACATGGCGACAAGGTCGATGCCCACCGTGCCATGCTTGCCGACAAGCTGGGCCACCTTGAGCTTGGTGCCCACGCCATCGGTGCCCGACACGAGCAGCGGGTCTTCCATCCCCTTAGCCGCCGCGATGGAGAACAGGCCGCCGAAGCCGCCGATGTCGCCCACGACCTCGGGGCGGTAGGTTGAATGCACGGTTTCCTTGATCGCGTCGACCGCTCGCGCGCCCTCGGCCGTGTCAACGCCCGCCGCCGCGTAGGTGATTTCCTCGCTCACTTTTCGCTCCTTCTCGTAAAGTTCCCATCCTGCAAGCAACTACAGGGTGACCTGGGTTTTCTCAGCTTTCTCACTCTCGCGCGCGTACTCTGCGGCGAAATCCGCCTTGGTCATGAAGCTCTTCTTGGCCGTGGAGGGCGGAATCTCCACGGGGTAGTCGCCCGAGAAGCACGCCTCGCAGAAGCTAGGTTCGCGCACGTCGGGAAGCGACTCGCGCAGGCCGGGCAGGCTGATGAACGCGAGCGAGTCGGCGCCCATCCACTCGCACATCTCATCGTTGGTCATGTTCGCAGCGATGAGCTGGTCGCGCGTGTCAGTGTCGATGCCGTAGAAGCACGGCCAGAGCACCTCAGGGCTCACGATGCGCATATGGACCTCGGTGGCGCCCGCCTGGCGCAGCATCTCGATGAGCTTCTTGGAGGTGTTGCCGCGCACGATGGAGTCGTCGATCACGACAAGGCGCTTGCCCGAGATGACGCTCGGCAGCGGGTTCAGCTTCAGGCGAATGCCCAGCTGGCGCATGGCCTGCGTCGGCTGGATGAACGTGCGGCCCACGTAGCGATTCTTCACGATGCCGTCGGCGTAGGGGATGCCGCTTTCGAAGGCGAAGCCCATGGCCGAGGGGATTCCCGAGTCGGGCACGCCGAGCACCAGATCAGCGTCGGCCGGAGCCTCGCGCGCCAAGATGCGGCCCATGTTGCGCCTGGCCTGGTAGACCGACTGACCGTCCATCACCGAGTCAGGGCGGGCAAAGTACACGTACTCGAAGATGCAGCTCGCGCGGCGGCCGGCGGGCACGCCCTGCTCGGAGGTGACGCCGTCTTTGCTGAAACGCACGATCTCGCCCGGGTTCACGTCGCGCACGTATTCCGCGCCCACGATATCGAGTCCGCAGGTCTCGGAGGAAACAACCCAGCCGCGATCGTCGGGAAGCTTGCCCATGCACAGCGGGCGGATGCCGTTCGGGTCGCGGAAGGCGTAGAGGCAGTCGGGGCTTGCGAGCACCATGGCGTAGGCGCCCTTCAGGTGCTCCATGGCGAAGCGGATGCCCTCGCGCAGGTGATGAGTCTTCTTGGTAATGTCGCCGATTGCCTTCGCCGCCACCTCGGAGTCGGTTCCCGAGCGAAGCTGGATGCCGTCATCGATCAGGCGGGCGCGCAGGCTGTTCGTGTTCACGAGCGTGCCGTTGTGCGCGAGGGCGATGAGCGTCTCGTCGATTGCCGAGATATGGGGCTGGGCGGCCTCCCACGACGCCGCGGCGCCGGAAGTGGAGTAGCGGGCATGGCCGACTGCCACAAAGCCGGTGAGCGCAGCGAGGCTCGCTTCGTCAAACACCTGTGTGACCAGGCCCAAGTCCTTGGAAGCCATAATGGTCTCGCCATCCCCCACAGCGATTCCCGCGCTTTCCTGCCCGCGGTGCTGAAGCGCCTGCAGGCCGAAGCACGTCATACGCGCGACGTCCTCACCAGGAGCGAAGACGCCAAACACGGCACATTCCTCTTCGAGGCGGTCGGGGCGTTCGCCCGGCAGTATCGAAGTGCTCATGAAACGATCTCCTTTGCTGCATCGTCTATTGTCGCGGCCGCGCCGGGATCGACCATATTCGTCCCGCCGCTGCCGCCATTTGCGTTGTTCGCATTGTTCGTATTATTCGCAGCCGAGCCTTCAGGCACCGTACCAGAAGAATTGACGGCGGCATATTCAACCGGCACGCAGCACAGCACGTAGCGCGCATCTGTGTTGCTATCGCAGGTGGAAAACATGAAGAAGCGGGAAATGGCCGACGCATCGGGCGCCGCAGGATCGCACTCGACGATACTGCGGCTGATCTTGTCGGCAACGTAAGAAGTGAAGGCGGCATCGCTTTCGAACTTCGTCTGCACGATGGACTCCGACCCGCTGCAGTGGACAAGCGACACCGACTGCAGGCGCCACGAGCCCTTCGGGGTGAGCAGGTACACCGTGCGATGCTCGTTGAACTGCTCGGCGTCGGCAAAATCGGCGATCGCGGCAAACATTTCCCCATTCTGCAGGTGATGGCCCTGCACGATGTTGTTCTTGTCCGAGAAGTCGGCGGCATTCGACGCGAGCAGGTACGGCGTGCCGTAGGTGGGCAGCCACCATCCGCCCGAATTGCCCTGGAAATCGATGGTGAGGTACTTGTCGGGATTCGACTCGGGCGCATGGACGATGGGGTAATTCACGTTCGTGCCCGGGATGAAGATCCACCCGACCGTGTCGGGGTTGATCGCGAGAAGGGCATCCCAATCGACGGTGAGGTCGGCAAGCGATACGCCGGACGCGTCGGAGAGCGCAGAGTCAGAGAGAAACGCCTTATCGGCCACGTCGTCGTAGGATTTCTGGCCCTCGTGATAAGTGAGCAGGATGCTTCCCAAGGCGAACGCAGCCGCAAGGAACACCACGATGGCCACGACGAGGATCGCGGTCCAAAGACCGAAGCGCCGCTTCCGCGCAGGGGCAACCGCGCGTGCAGGAGCGGTCGCACGCATATGCGTGCCCCCGTTGAACTGCGCTTCCCCTCGCCCTCGACGATTCGTGGACATACTCGCCTTCCCGTGGATTCCCCACTGCGGAGCCCGCGCCCCGCAATCCGTGCTTTCGCTGAAACCTCACTATAATAAGCGACGCCCCCGAGCGGGGGCGCCACAGGTGCTCGCATACGCAAATTTCATCGGCAAGCGCGCCCCAGGAAGAAGGAGCACCTCGGTCGCCGCGCGCCGAACGGGTTCGGGGCAACGCGGTGCGGCCGACGGCCAGCCCGCCTCACAGGCGCGATGCGACCGACAATCAGCGGCTCACTCATCTCCCCTGCGCGCAGGCGCAATTGCGGCTTGCGGCTCGAACGCCAATGCCGTCGATGCCCTGTCAGACCGCTCGCCAACGCGATGCGGCTACTTCTTCTTGAGCTCGTCGATGAAGCCCTTCGCGATGAACGCGACGATGATGATGACAATGACGGCAACGATGCCGGCGATAATCCCCGGATTGTCGGGAATGAAGCTCAAATTCATGATGGCCCCTCTTTCAAACGCGACGCGAATGCGTCTGTCGGTCAAGCTCAATCTAAACGGTATCCATAGTAACGCCATCCTTTCCTTCACGCAAGCTCCACAATTGGCGAAACGAGTTCTGTAAACAATAATTTACGCAGGTGAAAGCGTTGTTTAACAGTTTGATGCCAATCCCAAAGATGAGAAAGCCAGTTTTTCGGCAATCAGCCGCGGATTCGCCTTCCCCGCCGCTTATCGATGCAATAGATAAACGGTTATCGACGTTTTAGCAGGTCAGTAGAAAATATTTCGATTTTCCCCGAAAGCCTATTGACCAAGTGGGCGTTACCACGTATAACTACCACCGCTATATGAATTAGCGAATTCAATCGCAATCGTTTTAGGAGATAACGACATGTCTGAAAAAGAGAACGCTTACTCGTTCGAGACCCTGCAGATTCACGCCGGGCAGGAAAACCCCGACCCTGCGACCGATGCACGCGCCGTGCCAATCTACCTGACGTCCTCCTTCGTGTTCAAAGACGCCGCGACCGCAGCCGGGCGCTTCGGACTCACCGAGCCGGGCAACATCTATTCCCGCCTGACCAACCCCACCGTTTCCGTTTTCGAGGAGCGCATCGCCGCACTCGAGGGAGGCGTCGGAGCGCTCGGCGTCGCCACCGGCTCGGCCGCAATCACCATCGCCGTGCAGAACATCGCCACGGTGGGTGACCATATCGTCTCCTCTACCAACCTTTACGGAGGCACGCTCAATCTGTTCGAGCACACCCTTTCCGAACAGGGACTTTCCACCACGTTCGTGAACCCTGCCGACCTCGACGCCGTCGAAGCCGCTATCCAAGACAACACCAAGCTCCTCTATGCGGAGACGCTCGGCAACCCGAACTCCGACGTGCTCGACATCGAGGGCTGGGCCGCCATCGCGCACAAGCACAATCTTCCGCTCGTCGTGGACGACACCTTCTCGACGCCCTACCTGCTGCGCCCGATTGAGCACGGCGCCGACGTGGTGGTCGCCTCCGCCACGAAGTTCATCGGCGGACATGGCACGGCGATGGGCGGCGTGATCATCGATGCGGGCAAGTTCGATTGGGCTGGCAACGCCGACAAGTTCCCCGGCGTCGCGAAGCCGAACCCGAGCTACCACGGCGTCGTGTTCACCGAAGCCGCAGGCGAGGCCGCCTATATCACCAAGGCGCGCGCCACGCTCCTGCGCGACCAGGGCGCAACGCTGTCCCCCTTCAACGCGTTTATCCTGCTCCAGGGCTTGGAAACGCTCTCGCTGCGCGTCGAGCGCCACGTCGAGAACGCGCTTAAGGTCGTCGACTTCCTGAGCAAGCACCCGCAGGTCGAGCGCGTGAACCACCCGTCGCTTTCGACCGGCCGCGCGAAGGAGCTCTACGACGAGTACTATCCCAACGGAGCTGCTTCCATCTTCACATTCGAGATCAAGGGCACGGCCGAGACCGCTTGCAAGTTTACCGAGAGCCTGAAGCTATTCAGCCTGCTCGCGAACGTGGCAGACGTGAAAAGCCTCGTCATCCATCCGGCGTCGACCACGCACTCGCAGCTAACCGACAAGGAGCTTGAGGCCGCGGGCATCTCCCCCACGACGATTCGCCTGTCTATCGGCACCGAGAACATCAAGGACATCTTGGCCGACCTCGAGCAGGGCTTTGACGCGGTAAAGTAGCCACACGACAGTTTGCACCCCAATGAACGAGGGGCCGCCTGCAGCTTCGAACTACAGGCGACCCCTCGTGCTCGTGTTGTACAGAGGGCGAAGCGACGTCGCGGGGCGCGGTCACGGCAGCAAGCCAGCCCGCAGGTCGTGGCAGCAAGCCAGCCCGCAGGTCGGGTCG